>Ga0208375_1003732_pt1 | contig 12644 bp, 12 predicted proteins | sample RifOxyD1_FD_184038 | JGI IMG/M metagenome (GOLD analysis project Ga0208375, IMG submission 184038) | Soil microbial communities from Rifle, Colorado - Rifle Oxygen_injection D1 (SPAdes) | ecosystem: Environmental > Terrestrial > Deep subsurface > Rock core/Sediment | place: Rifle, Colorado... | reverse complement strand
GGAGGGTCAGTCAATCTCGCGCACATGGTGGGTTTCATCTCGCTTGCCGGTATCGTGTCGCGTAACGGCATTATGCTTATTGGGCGTAGTTTGTCTCTAGTCCAGAAAGAAGGGCAACCGTTTACGCCGGACACTATTGTGCAAGCGACCCTTGACCGTGTGGTGCCGGTACTGATGACGTCACTCGTAACCGCGCTCGCCCTCATTCCGCTTATCTTGGGCGGTGGCGAGCCGGGCAAAGAAATGTTAACCCCACTTGCCGTGGTCATCTTCGGCGGATTGGTATCGTCGACTATTATTTCGCTTTTCTTAACCCCGGCTTTGTTCTACAAGTTCGGAAGAAAGGCTGCGCTCAAAGTGAATAATAAAGAATCTGGTTTCTAAATTAATTAATCGTTAATTAAATATAGTATGAACAAGCAAACAGCAAGTATTGGTGTGGTGATCGCATTAGTAATCGGAGGCATTGTCGGCTATGCAATCAAGCCTGCAGCAGATACATCGGCAAATGATAAAAGACTTGCAGAAGCTGTGACAATGATGAAAGACCAGTCCGTGGCGATTAAAGTAATGACAGAAATGATGAGTAAGGACGCAACAATGATGCAGGAATTAGGAGTAAAATACAAAGACGAAGACCTGACGAGCATGGGCAAGGATATGCGGATGATGAGTGAGAAGTATTCAACAGAATCAAAGGCTGCTGAGTCCAAGGGCGAGATGAATGAAATGATGCAATAGTATATACTAGTACCATCAGCTCGAGAACCAATGAATCAACAGATCATCACAATACAGGGGATGCACTGCAAGTCATGCGAGATTATGCTCGAAAAGCATATTCGCAAGGTTCCGGGTGTTGTCGGCGTGCAGGTAAATCACAAGACAGGCAAGGCCTCGGTATCCTACGACACCGAGGCACTTGACTTAGAGGCAATCGAGCGCGAAATAAAATCCGTCGGCTATTCACTTGGCGCTCCGGGCGCCAAGTTAGAGAAAACGTGGCTATCGCACGATGGCATGGACTACGCGGAACTTGCAGCCTCTGCGAGCATTGTTCTATTACTTTATGCTGTATTATCGAAAACCGGATTGCTTGAGGTGGCAGTTCAGAGCGGGGGGAAATTGACACTTCCCATGGTACTGCTCATCGGCCTCACCGCAGGGATATCATCCTGTATGGCGCTTATCGGGGGGCTGGTACTTGGCCTTTCGGCCGAGCATGCGGTGGCACACCCCGAGGCTACTCCTCTCCAGAACTTTCGTCCGCATCTGTTCTTTAATCTCGGTCGCATACTGTCATATGTGATACTTGGTGGCGCTATCGGCGCACTTGGCTCGGTATTTTCGCTATCACAAAGCTGGCTCGGTATACTTACCGTGCTTGTTGGTGTCTTAATGTTTGTGCTCGGCTTGTCCCTTATTGGCATATTCCCTAAGATCTCCGGTGGAATTGCCTTCATGCCCAAGAAGATCAGCAAGATGCTTGGTATTCACCGAGAGGGCAAAGAGTACTCGCACACAGGCTCATTCTTGCTAGGCACCGCGACATTCTTCCTCCCCTGCGGCTTTACGCAGGCAATGCAACTCTATGCCGTGAGCACAGGCAGCTTCGTGCAGGGCGCGCTAGTCATGGGAGTCTTCGCCATTGGCACCATGCCCACGCTCGTTGGTATTGGCTGGCTGTCGAGCTATGTTAAGGGTGTGGTTGCGAGATACTTCTTCAGGATTGCCGGACTCGCAGTTATTCTCTTCGCATTCTTCAACATCGTGAACGGCCTGGCGCAAAATGGCATCAACATCCCCATACCAAAGATAGACTGGTCAAATTCCATTGGCGGAGGTTCAACCTCCGCAACGTCGGCAGAGATTGTCACCGAGAACGGTAAACAGATTCAGATACTCCGGATGAATCAAGAACGTGCCGGCTACGTGCCAAATAATTTAAGTGTGAAGAAAGGGATTCCGGTACGTTGGATCATTAACGGCACATTCCCTTACTCATGCGCCGCGGCATTTATGGTGCCAAGCCTTGGCGCGCGGGCAATACTTAAGGAAGGAGAGAACATTCTTGAGTTTACACCCAATGACCTGGGCGACATTCCTTTTATGTGTTCCATGGGTATGTACCGAGGCAATATTCAGGTAGTAGAATAAATCTATGCAAAAACTTACATTCACAATCAAGGGGATGCACTGTGCTTCGTGCACGGTGCGTAACGAGGATGCAATGAAGGCATTGCCCGGAGTTACTCAAGCTTCGGTAAACCTCGCAACTCACAAAGCGCTCGTTGAGTATGATGAGAGTAAAGTAAAAGACGAACAGATATTTGATGCGGTGCGTAAGGAAGGCTATGAAGTCATTAAGAATGACGCGGGCGGTCACGGCGACATGAATGGCCATGATCACAGCAAGATGGACAAAGACGAGACGAAAGAGTCAGGCAAAAAGGCTTTGTTTGCGATACTCCTGACTATCCCGGTCGTTGCAATAGGTATGTTCGGAGTGAGCTTTACCTACTCACCGATTGTGGCTGCCGTTCTGACGGCCATTGTCATATTTGGTACGGGCTTTCAATTTCATAAAGGCATGCTGGGCCAACTCAAACACTTGCGCGCGAACATGGACACACTGGTCTCTATCGGGACGATAGCGGCCTTTGCCTTTAGTCTCTACGGTATGCAGGCGGGGATGACAGAGTCGTACTTTGAGACAGGTGCCGTTATCACGGCGCTCATCCTGCTCGGTAAATATTTCGAGGCCAAGAGTCGCGGCCAGGCGAGCGAGGCGATCATGAAGCTTATGCAACTCGGTGCCAAAGAGGCGCGCGTTATGAGGAATGGCGTCGAACACATGGTGCCAATAGAGGAGGTGCAAATAGGCGACGTGCTGCTTATCAAGCCGGGAGAGAAGATCCCCGTTGATGCTATTGTTGAGTCTGGTAGCTCGAGCGTTGACGAGGCAATGCTTACGGGCGAATCAATGCCCGAAGGAAAAAAGGTTGGTGATCAAGTTTTTGGCGCGACGATAAACATAAGCGGCGCCCTTACGGTGAAGGCAAATAAAATCGGTAAAGACACCGTGCTGGCACAAATTGTCCGGTTAGTCGAAGAGGCGCAAACAAAGAAGGCGCCGACACAGAAGCTGGCCGATCAAATATCGAGTGTGTTTGTGCCGATCGTCCTGGTGCTTGCTGTTGTAACTGCGCTCGGTTGGTATTTTGTGTCGGGTGATATAACTACAGGTATTATTAATGCTGTCGCAGTGCTTGTTATCGCCTGCCCTTGTGCGTTGGGCCTAGCTACACCCACAGCCATTATGGTGGGCACCGGTATTGGTGCAAAGGGTGGCATTCTGATTAAGAGTGGCGAAGCACTCGAAAAAGGCAAGGGCATCACAACTATGGTTTTCGATAAAACAGGCACGCTTACCATTGGCAAGCCGCAAGTCACTGACATTATTGCCTTCGGTCGGAGTGAAGATGATGTGTTGCAAAGTGCCGCAAGCCTAGAAAAATTATCTGAACATCCGCTTGCGACTGCAATTATCAATAAAGCGAAAGAGCGCAACTTGGCGCTCGGAGCGCCAAGTGACTTCGCAAATACCTCTGGCAAGGGTGTTTCAGGAAATATGAATGGTAAGAAATATTTTGTCGGTAGCACTGCAGAAATTAATTCTGACAAGATAGAAAAGCTGGAGAACGAGGCGAAAACCGTAATCGCCATTACAGAAGACGGCGTGCTGATTGGCCTGATTGCCGAGGCAGACACTCTGCGACCAGAATCTATTGAGGCGGTAAGTTTACTCAAGAAGAAGGGAATTGAGAGCGTAATGATAACCGGCGATAACCAAAAAACCGCAGAGGCTATAGCAAGGTTGGCAGGAATAGAAAAAGTATATGCAAAAGTTTTGCCGGGCGGGAAGCAGGATATTGTAAAAGAGTTGCAAGCACAAGGCAAGAAAGTTGCCTTCGTCGGCGATGGCATCAATGACGCACCGGCACTCGTACAAGCCAACCTCGGCATAGCCGTCGGTACAGGCACCGACATAGCCATAGAGGCAGGTGACATTGTGTTGATGAAAGGCAACCCGATAAAAGCGATAGAAGCTGTTGCATTAGCGTCACTCACCTTCAAAACAATAAAGCAAAATATGTTTTGGGCCTTTGGCTACAATGTGGTAGCGATCCCACTGGCCGCTTTCGGTCTCTTAAACCCGATGATAGCCGCCCTCGCCATGGCGTTCTCGAGTGTATCGGTTATCGGCAACAGTCTGCGTATCAAACGAGCAAAATTATTATAAGTTAACATTCATTAGTATGTCGTATATCGTCAAAGATTCACCGATGTCAGAATGGCTCTTCTCCAGCACAAAGAGCAGTTGGATCTGGCTGATTGTTAGAGTATACGTCGGCTACGAATGGTTGATGGCCGGGTGGGGCAAGGTTGGCAGTGAGGTGTGGACGGGGAGTCAGGCAGGAACAGTAATCACTAAATTTGCAACAGGTTCACTCGCAAAGACTGTTGGTGAACACCCCGATGTCCCCGGCTGGTACGCGTGGTTTCTTAACACCTTTGTAATCCCATACCCAGAGGTATGGTCTTATGTTGTCGCCTATGGTGAACTCCTCGTTGGCATTGCACTTATCATTGGATTCCTCACCGGCATAGCAGCATTCTTTGGTGTATTCATGAACGCGAACTATCTGTTCGCTGGCACGGTAAGTACCAACCCAGAATTGCTGCTTCTCGGAATATTACTTATGCTAGCCTGGAAGGTTGCCGGTCACATAGGCGTAGACTACTACCTCCTCCCCAAGTTAGGCACACCATGGAGTCCGGGGCGTATGGCGAAATAACCTAATAAAATTAGAAGGTTGAACCTTCTAGAAAATAAGGCTCGTTTGTCGCAAGCACCCAAGGTAATCTTGTGTGCTGATGTTTATCAACTTGCAGTATTCCTGGTTGGGGAGTAACATGAGTCATTATGAAAAAGGAGAAGGAGCCAACAATAAAAGACCTAGTAGAGCTTATCGATAATCTTGCAATAACTGTTGCGAAGGGCTTTGAACGAACGGCAACAAAAGCAGATTTGGAGGCTGTAAACGTAAGGGTATCCAACCTCGAGTCTAACGTGGAGACTATTAAGCGTGATGTCGCCTTCATCCGCAGTAACTTCGTAAATCGTGAGGAGTTTGAAGACCTGGTAAAAAGAGTCATTTTCCTTGAAAGTAGAGTCGGCACGAAACTAGGCACCAGAAAACTCGCCTAAAAATAACCATATAAATTAGAAGGTTCAACCTTCTAGAAAATAAGGCTCGTTTACCAATAGCACACAGGGGAGTCCTGTGTAGTGAGAGATTACAATATTTGAGGTTTGATCTTAAGCATCCAAAAGGTCAAACCTCTTATGTTGTCCGGCTGTATTGCTATTCCTGCTCAGTGGAGTAGAATTATGATATGAAATTAGAGGAATTTATATCAATAGCAATTTCAGAGATATTTGAGGGTATTAAAAGGGCAAACACTTCTGGGACAAAAGTCGGTTTATACTCACAAGGGAAAAGTGACCAACGTCATATCGAATTCGATATCGCGGTCACAGTTACTAAAAGCGCTGGTGGCAGTATCGGCTTATCGATACCTCTTCTCCTAATGAATGGAAAAATATCTGATGAAAAAATTGTTGCCGCAACAAACAGAGTCAGGTTCGGAGTTAGAATCAAGTAGTATTCGACGTTACAACGCTACTTTATCTAGGAGTAATCGCCTGTCAGTTTCGAAAACATGTAATCCAGCCAGTGAAGCATATCGAAGTTAGTCCAATCTGAAATTAAACGCAAGAAAAAATATATAACGACACTGGACAGAATAACGTAAAAGTAGAATGTACATGCACTGTAATAAGAGCCTGCATAAATATCTTGATGATGTTTGTTTTTCCAGCCTAGGTAATAAAGTTGAAAAAAACTAACTAATGCCAGGAATACCCATGACCCTATAATAAATCCATCATTTGGAACCTTATGGTGAACGAAGAAGGTAAAATAAGTTATGTAGAGCGAGTATGCGGGCAAGGCAACTATACACAGGTACCTAAAGTACTTTCTAACAAGTTCATTTGACATACTGATATTCTATCAGACCTAGAATTTTAAGCCAACATAAAGTTCACCTGCTTCTTCGCAATATCAGTTGATTTTACTTTTACTTTGAGGGTGTCGCCAACTCTGTATCTCTTCTTCTTTTTTTGTCCAACGAGGGCGTAGGCTTTTTCGTGATGTTCGTAGAAGTCGTCGGTCATATCGCGAACACTGACCAGGCCTTCACAGAGTTCTTCTATCGTCTCGACATACATTCCCCAGTCGGCAACACTCGTAATGACTGCTTCGTAGGTATCGCCGATGTGTGTGGCCAAATATTCTGACTGCTTGTACTTAATCGAGTCCCACTCAGCGTGCATCGCCTCGCGCTCACGGACTGATGAATGCAGGCAGCGCTCTTCGTACGCTTTAAGCTCTTCCTTTGCCGGCGCTTTGCCCTCAAGATATTGGAAGAGTAAGCGATGCACCATCACATCGGGGTAACGACGGATTGGTGAGGTAAAGTTGGTGTACTGCTCGAAGGCGAGTCCATAGTGGCCGATATTTTTGGTCGAATACACTGCTTTGGACATGGAGCGCAAAATACTTTTCTCGATGAGTGCGGCAAGGGCAGGGTCATCACCGGCTGACCTCATGACGTCATTTAGTTCTTCGGCCCGTAATTTCTTGCCTTTGATATGAAGCTTATGACCAAGCGAAGCGAGAAATTCTTTTAGGTTCATCACTTTATCTACGTTGGGTAGATCGTGGTTGCGGTACACAAACACCATCGGCCTTTCTGGTGTGTGTTTCGCGTCCGCAGAAGTTGATAGGGATGTCCCATATTCTGCAACACTCCTATTGGCGAGTAACATAAACTCCTCGATAAGTTTGTGAGAGTCGGTGCGCTCTTTCTTTATTAGACCAATCGGCTTTCCCTCTGCATCGAGCTCAAACTTAACTTCACGATCGTTCTCAAACGATATCGCACCTCGCTTCATGCGGCGTTCATTCAAAAGCTTTGCGAATTTATTCATCTTTGTCAGTACCGGGCCAAATTTCTGATCGTTTCCGGGGTGGTCGAGCACTTCCTGGGCCGACTCATAGGTAAACCGTTTTGCAGAATTGATTATAGTGCAACCAAACCACTTACCACGCACCAGTGCATCGTCATCAAGAGTAAATACTGCAGAAAAAGTAAGTCTCGGCACGTTTGGTTTTAAACTACAAATGTCATTACTTAATGCCTCCGGCAACATCGGGATAGTACGATCTACGAGGTAGACCGACGTTGCGCGGCGGTAGGCCTCATCATCAAGTGCCGTTCCCGGTCTGACGAAGTGCGATACATCAGCAATATGCACGCCGATTTCATGCATGCCGTTGGGCAGCTTCTGATACGAAAGTGCATCGTCAAAATCCTTCGCATCATACGGGTCAATGGTAAAGGTGAGCACATTACTAAAGTCTTTGCGCACCTTTCTTTCCTTCTCTACCTCTGCCTCGTAATTTGCGCGGAGCTTTTCTGCCGCAGCATCAACCTCCCGGGGGAATGATTGATCAAAGCCGGCACCCGCAATAATCGCCCCCATCTCGGCGCGGTGCGTACCCGCAGAGCCAAAGACTTCGGTTATCTTTCCGCGTGGCTGTACTGTCGGGTCGGTCCACGGCTCCATCTCGATCTGTGCTTTGGTCTCGTGGGTGAGGTCGGGGAAGTCGGTATTGGTAATAGCGAAGTTTACATAACACTTGGTGTCATCGGTGATAAGGTCATAGAGCGGTGTAGCACTATTTTTGTCACCCACACGCACAACGGTGCCGACAAAGGTTGTCTTTTTACGAGCGACTATTTTCACAACCCGAGCCTCTACCCGTTTGCCTGCACGAGGGAGGAGTTCTATCTCGACGGTATCACCGTTTAGGGCACAATTAAGCTGGCCTTGTTGAATCATAATGTCTTCATCGAATCCTTCGATAGTCACAAAACCGAGGCCCTTGCCGGTTGTTGCAAGGGTGCCTATTTTATTTGTTTCTCCTTTTTTATTCTTTGACATATGTGAATATTTTCGGTAGTATAGCATGATTATGTTAATGATACGATTATCCCGTGTAGGTAGAGCCAACGACCCATCGTTTCGCATGGTGGTGACTGATTCAAAAAATGCTGCGAAGAGCGGTAAGTTTCTTGAGGTTGTCGGATCGTATAATGCGCGCGCAGGAAAGGCCCAGCTTGACAAGAACCGTATTACACACTGGCTAAAGCACGGTGTTAAAACAAGCGAAACAGTGCACAACCTCCTCGTATCTCACAAACTTGTCGAGGCAAAGAAAAAGTTGACTCTGCACACGAGTGCAAAGAAGATCGCAAAGAAAGCTGCAGAGAAGAAGGCGTAAGCAATGCTTACACAGTGGAAAAGCAGCTGGCGCAAAACACGTCCGTGCCGTATTATTAAGCAATTATAAATTAGTATTCTAGAGAATCATATGGAAAGAGATCAGGAATTCCTGGAGATGCTTATCAAGGCACTTGCCGATCATCCAGAATCAGTGAAAGTGGGTAGAACGGTCGACGAAATGGGAGTACTTCTTACGCTTGACGTACATCCTGAGGATATGGGTAAGATTATTGGCCGCAGTGGTAACACCGCCAAAGCAATTCGCACATTGCTTCGTATCGTCGGCCTCAAGAACAACGCCCGCGTTAACCTGAAGATCAATGAGCCTGAGGGTGGCACCGGAGGGAAGAAAGATGATCTTGCCGGGGGTTACGAAAATCGCCCCTCACAAAATGTGCACACCACACCGACCAAAACGGTCGATGAGGCCATGGCCGATTTGAAACTTTAAAATTCTAACTGGGAGAGGTTGAACCTTAAGCACCAAAAGGTTCAACCTCTAGAATCAAGAGGCCGCCTTCGGGCGGTTTTTTGTTATGAACTTGTGCTTCCTTGTGCGTTTAGTATGATTGAATCATGAGCGAAGAATCAGAAGCAAAAATAAGTAAAATTGCAGAGACAGTCGAGAGGCTTGCATCACTGAGGGCGACAGATTCAGATAGGCTGGAACATCTTGAGGAGTCCGTTGACAAGCTCGCCATTATAATGGCTAACGGTTTCGTGGGAGTTAATCAGAGGCTAGATAGACTAGAGACAGATGTCACCGTGATCAAATCAGACGTCGCAGAACTCAAAACCAACGTTGATGACCTAAGAAATGAATCTAGAAATACCCGGGGAAATGTTCAAAGAATAGATGAGCGAGTGACCAATATCGAAAGCCATTTGAACCTCAAACCAGCCCTAGCCTAAAATAAAAAACTCATTATATAGTCGATGCGTTTTCACATCATTACGACATTTCCTGAGCTTATTCGGCCTTATACCGAGGACTCGATACTGAAACGTGCCGCACACGCGGGCCACATAGCCTTCACGTTTTACGATCCGCGTGCGTTTACTGTCGATAAGCACCATAAAACAGATGATGTTCCGTATGGCGGTGGGCCGGGGATGGTTATGAGAGCAGAACCGGTGCTTCGCGCAGTCGAAGGCATTGCATCTGATATTGAACGCCAGAACCCAAAAGCAAAAACTAAATTCATTCATTTTTCACCCGGCGGAAAGCAATTTACCAACAAGACCGCAAAAGCCTATACGAAATACACAGACCTCATCATTATCTGTGGGAGATACGAAGGGATAGATGCGCGGGTTAAGAAAATCCTCAGGGGTGACGAAATTTCTATCGGGCCGTACGTAGTAACAGGAGGTGAGTTGCCGGCAATGATCATCGCCGATGCAATTGCACGGCAGATTGACGGGGTATTGGGGAACGAGCACTCAGTGGAAGAAAAGAGAATCAGCGCTCATGAAGTGTATACACGACCGGAAGTGCTTGAGTGGGGTGGCAAAAAATTCAGAGTACCCAAGGTTCTCCTGTCCGGTAATCATCGGCAGATAGAGGAGTGGAAGCTGGGACACTAGCTCGTCTGGTGGATAAAAGTTGACAATATTTTACATTTCTACTATACTACTTATCAACACTTGCAAGATTGAGTTTTGGCTGAGGGCGAGTGGTGAGTTCTTATTTTAGTGTACAAGTATCCTCCAAGTATCTTGCTTACACTCATCACCACTAACTAAATATATTTTCGATGGCACGAGCGACACCGCTCGTGATTTTTAGTTGCTTTTTACTTAATTTTTTACTTTGTAAAACACATAGTTATGACCGCAAAACCACTTGTTCAGAAGTACTTTTCACGATATAAGCAGCCGCTCGCAGACCTGCCTGCACCCATCGAGATGCAGAAGAATTCGTACCAGTGGCTCCTCGAGGAGGGCTTGAAGGAGGTCTTTAAGGAATTTTCTATCATTCACGACTACTCCGGAAAGAAGTTTGACCTCTCCTTTGTATCCTTTAAGCTTGATGAGCCGAAATTTGACGATGTGTACGCGAAGGCAAACAAGCTTTCATACGAGACACCACTCCGCGCGATTGTACGCCTCACCAACAAAGTGCTTGGTCAAGAGAAGGACCAAGAGATATTTCTGACCGACTTCCCCCTGATGACAGCCCACGGCACCTTTGTCGTAAACGGCGTTGAACGTATTGTGGTGCCCCAATTGGCACGCAGCTTCGGTATATTTTTCACCGCACTGGATATTAAAGGAAAGAATTACTTTGGAGCCAAAATCATCCCGGCACGAGGCTCCTGGATTGAGATCGAGAGTGATGCCGATGATCTGCTCTACGTACGCGTTGATCGCCGCCGCAAGATACCCGTGTCGTCGTTTCTCCGCATACTTTCGAGTAAGTCCGATGAGGCGATAAAGAAGGACTTCGCCGACTCGCCTGAAGGACTCAAAATGATCGAGCTTGCGTTCAGTAAAGATCATGCAAAGACACTTGAGGATTCCTTTATTGAAATGTATAAACGCCTACGTGACAATGATCTTGCCAATGCGGACAGTGCCAAGGAGTATCTTGAATCCATTTTTGGCGAAGATCGCTATGATCTTTCACACGTGGGACGCTTCCGCTTCAACAAGCGTTTTGGCAAAGAGATGACACCAAAATCTCTAGGTAAGCGTACGCTCACCTACGATGACATTTTGACGACGGTCAAACACATCATTGAACTGAATACCAATCCAGAGGCACTCCCTGACGATATTGACCATTTGGGGCTCCGCCGCGTACGCCCGGTCGGCGAAATGTTCCAACTCAAAGTACGACTCGGTCTTGCGCAGATGAAGCGCAATACCCAAGACCGTATGTCGACCATTGATACCGGTACTGTTATGCCCGTACAGGTGGTTAACCCGCGCCCCCTACAGGCCCGCATCAAAGAATTCTTCACCACGAACCAACTCTCACAACTGGCGGGCCAAGAGAACGTTCTCTCGGAATTGGAACATTTACGCCGTCTTTCGGCACTTGGCCCCGGGGGACTCACGCGCGAGCGCGCAGGTTTCGAAGTACGCGATGTGCACACCTCACACTATGGTCGCGTCTGTCCAATCCAGACACCGGAGGGACCGAATATTGGTCTGATTTTGACACTTTCCTCATACGCACGCATCAACGAGCTTGGCATTATCGAAACCCCATATCGCCGAGTGAAGGGAGGAAAGATCACCGATGAAGTGGTCTATCTCAATGCGCTCGAGGAAGAAACATACAATATCGCGCATGCCGGTGTCTCGTATGATAGCAAGGGCAGATTTACCGAAGAGCGTGTTGAGGCGCGCATCAAGGCCAACCCGGGCCTCGCCGATAGAGACGCGATTGACTTCATCGACGTTGCACCGAATCAGGCATTTTCACTTGCGACATCGATGATCCCATTCCTTGAGCACGACAACGCGAACCGCTCGCTCATGGGTACCAACATGCAACGACAGGCGACGCCTTGCATTATTCCCGAATACCCTTTGGTGGCAACCGGCATCGAATCAAAAATCGCCGCAGCCACGGGCCGACTTATCGTTGCAAAAGAGGATGGTGTTGTTGAGAAGGTAGATTCACGCAAAATTGTCGTCAAAACAAGCGGGTCTGAGAGACACGAGTACCCCTTGGTAAATTTCGAACGTACGAATGACTTTACGGCATTTCACCAGCGACCGATTGTTTCGCTCAAACAAGAAGTCAAGAAAGGAGAGATCCTCGCAGATACATCGTCGACCGACCAGGGACAAATAGCGCTCGGCCAAAATATGCTGGTCGGATTTATGTCGTGGGGTGGTGCGAATTATGAAGACGCGATCATCATCTCTGAACGTGTAGTCAAAAACAGTAAATTTGCATCAATTCACGTCGAGGAGTTCTCGATCAGTGTCCGCGACACCAAGCTCGGTCCCGAGGTTACCACACATGATATTCCGAATGTTGGTGAATCCAAGCTCAAGGATCTCGATGAGGACGGCATCGTGCGCATTGGTGCAGAAGTTGGCCCGAACGATATTTTGGTCGGAAAGATTACACCAAAAGGCGAGACCGAGCTTACTCCCGAGGAACGATTACTGCGCTCAATATTCGGTGAGAAGTCGCGAGATGTCA
>Ga0208375_1003729_pt1 | contig 12657 bp, 20 predicted proteins | sample RifOxyD1_FD_184038 | JGI IMG/M metagenome (GOLD analysis project Ga0208375, IMG submission 184038) | Soil microbial communities from Rifle, Colorado - Rifle Oxygen_injection D1 (SPAdes) | ecosystem: Environmental > Terrestrial > Deep subsurface > Rock core/Sediment | place: Rifle, Colorado... | reverse complement strand
ACTAATGCTGAAACCTCACGTTGTGTATAGCCCTCACGAAGATGCAGAATAATCTGCATTCTTTCATGTGCTTTAAAGTCTGTTTCTGCTTTGTATGCTTTCTCAATTTCTTGAAGAGAATATTTTAGTAAATCCATAATTATCACCTCAATCTAAAAGTAAGCATTACTACTATATAAAGTTTGCTCAATTATTTAAGTCCTTGACTATACTATATAAAGTTTGCTCAATTATTTAAGTCCTTGACTATAGCTTTAAATTCAGGAGAATGAACCTCAATTTTTCTCCTCATAATACCTGCTACTGATAGAGGAACTCTTCCCCCAGCCAATATCAAAGGCATTTGCACTCTGCTTTGACCATAAAATTCTTTAAATCTATCACTTTCACTTAGGGAATTATACATTTTAAGCCTCCATAACTACATTTTCAAGGACTAATCTTATTTATAAACTTTACTACTGGTTAGTTAAGAAGAGTATAACAAAATAAAGGTAAAACCTACTAGAACTTTTTAACAATCACATAAACATATGTGTATTACCACAAAAAGATAAAGTAAGATACATTGATTGGCAGGAATTCAAAACAATAAAAGGCTTAAATAGGTGACCACAAAACTCCTAAAATGTAGTCACCCATGGCTAAGGCTTGATTCTATTAAAAAATTTCTTCATCTGTATAACTAATTCTTTAGCTTCTTCATTGCTTATTTCTTCACCATAATAATTAATTCCATTTCTTACTTTTCTAAATCTATCAAATTCATCACCTAATCTTGATTCTTTCATAACTTCCTTAAGAAAAGCTGTATAACATTCATGATTATAAATTTTATAGCCTTCTTTTAAAGCCAAATATTCTAAAACCATCCTGATACCATCATAAATTAGCGAAACTTTTGATTCTCCAAGGCTATCAGGCAAAATATCACAAGCTTTAACTTTATTTTCAGCAGATTTTAATAAAGCCTGAATTTTGTTCATATCAGGTTTTACAAGTTTGACAAGATTATTCTTTTTGCATTTATTCATATCCATCTTACCACCCTCCCGCAATAATTACACCATTTAATATGTTATTTAATAATTCCTCATTTTTCTTTAAACTATCACGATCCTTAAACATAAAACACTGAATTTCCCGGCCAAACTTATCTTCAAACTTTTTAAAATCTAATTTTTTCTTTGTTATCGTGAAAATAGCCAAGTCTATGTCCGAATTCTTGCTCATCTCAGCTTTTGCAAATGAACCAAATAATATAATTGTAGGATTTATTGTTTCTTTCTCTATATAGGTTATCATTTCTTTAAAAAAAACTTGATAATAAGCTTGCTGTAATTTAATAAATAAAAGATTTTCCCTATTTGCATTAAAAAAAAGATATCTTTTGTCTTCTTCTTTTTGTAATAAATTTTCTTTTTCTAAATTTTTCAATATTTGTGAAGCATTAGGGGGGCTTATCTTTTGCATCCTAGCATACTCCCTTACACTAATTCTTACATAATTATCCTCAAAAAAAGGTTTTAGATTGTTAAATATTTCTAACATGTGTTAAATATAACTAACACCGCTATTTAAAGCTTTTGTTTGTTAAAAAGAACTAACAGATGTTAAAATAAAATAACATATGGTGCGCGAGCCGAACGCGCATGATCAACTCTTGATCCATGACAATTATATCTCTTGACTTAATATTAAATAATAAGCCAAGCTAATATAAATAGATTTCTATAAACAAACTTTTATTATTCCCTATTTTATTAGTCAATAGTAGTTACAAAATAGGAAGGTTTATAAGGCAACTGAAACCAAAAATATTTATGAAAACTTTTGAGGACTACTTACGATTTGTTAGATCTATGAGCCAAGTGTTAGATTCTGATGAGACTAAAGAATTGGTTAGAAAACAAAGATCCAAAGGTTTTCAAAGAGGATATGTAGCATCATATGAATTGTCTATATATCCTACACATGATAACCAATTGTTATTTGTTGATTTAGGTATTGAAGATCTTAAAATTATGCTAGAAAGTTTAGGATTTCAAAGTTCTGGACAAAGAACTATGAGCGAGTCTAGATGGGACTTTCATAATAAAGGTTCATTTGTTCAAGATTCAATGATGTATGGAGATCAAGACATTACAGCACACGTTGGTTTTGACCCAGCCAGAATCTATTTTGCTTCCTTAGACAAAAAAGTTGTTAAAACGGCAGTTGGACTTAGATCAGAAACACCCGAAGTAGAATTCTTGGGAAAATGGTATAATTCCGGTGATGAATCAAGATTAATTGCACCAATCTCATTATCTTCATTTGTAACATTACATCCAAACGGTGCAACACCTAATGAGCTAAGTGAAAATGTAGTTATTGCACTTCTTAAACAAATTATGGAAAGAAGAGTAAATGGTTTTTATGGTAACTTTAAATCTCGAAAGGGCGTACTTCATCAAGTTTGATAAAGAGAATCACAAATTAATTTATTCCTTATAATTCAAAAATCCTTCTCTAATGAGACAAGAGATACTCTTAGATAATCTCTTAGCTTCAGACCGTAACATAACTTCTTCTTTTTTAGATATTCTAAGATTAATAATTCTATCTCTTGCTAAATATTTTTTGAAGTCACTTTGTAGATAATCCATTTCTGTTCTTAATCTCCTTAATTCTTGCTTCGGTCTCATCTAGAATCTTATTGACTTGATTCCACATATCTTTTCTAAGAGCTTCAATTTCCTCTAAAGTTTGGCTATCCATAATCACAATTGAAAAAAAATAATATAAAAAACAAGTATTTACTTTTTCTGACAAAAAAGTCGATACTTCATTCAAATACAAAATGAGTTCTAACAGCTTTCATGAAACCCTGTTTGATATGTAGGAAAAAACGAGAGTATCCAATCTGCGAAACTTGTGATACTTTTCTTAGGGAGAAATATGGCGCAGAATATGAAACCCACAAAAAGCTCTTACTCAGAGAGCTAGGAGGACAAAAAAATGCTAAGGGAACTTTGGAAAAAACTAATGAAAAAATCAGAGGAGGTGGAAGAAGATGAAGAAGTGGAATCTGTTGCTGTTGCTAAGCCTAGCGTTAGTGTTAACAATAGCAACTCCAGTTCTAGCAAGCATTGACTTGTCTGAAGAAATCTCCGCAGAAGATGAAGCCTCATTCGATGAAATTCTTGAGCCTGTGATGGATGTCTATAGTTTTATTAAGTATGTAGCTACCGCCATCGCCGCTCTGGTTTTAGTCGGTGCAGGAATTGTCTTTATGCTGAGTGGAAGTGATCCTGCAAAAAGAGATCAAGCCAAGAATATGATTATGTATGTAATATTTGGTTTGATTATAATTTGGATTGCACCGCTTATCGTGGAGTATTTAGTCCAATGAGAAAAATATTTTTTCTTTCTTTTTTATTTTTTACTTTAATTCCTTTAGCTACTGCTTTTGACTGTTCATTATCTTCAGATTATGATACTTGTATTTCTATTCAAGATTCTGAATTAAGTGATGTTGAAAAAGAAGAATTGTATGATGCTTTGATGTATGTAGAATTTCCTGATTTTGATTATGTTTATGATTATAATACTGAACTGGAATTTGATGAAAAACCTGATGATGTTAAAAAATATGGTAGTGATTATATCAAAAATGCATGGATAATATTAGCTTCAGTTATGCCCTCTGTTGAGATTGATAATGTTTCTTATTATGATGGAAGCGCTAGTGTTTTGACTGGATATGATTATGAAATTGAAGTTCCATCAGGTACGGCTTCGGGAGACTGCAAGACTATTTATAATGTTAACAGCATCTCTCGAAGCCATAGAGTTTATGTTAATGATGAAATTATTGGATATAGTGATTTAGTTGCGTTTGAATCTGCTGAAGATGTTGAGATTAGAACAGAATTGACTATTACTGCTGTTGTTTCAATAAGACATTACAAAATAAAAACTACAAAACCATTTAGAGGAACTTGCAAGTATTATTCCACTGAAACTGATACTGATACTTTGATTATTTATGATTCTAAAGAATTATTATATCTTAATGATGAGCCTAGTTATTCTATTAATATTGAAGATCAAGGTTATGATTCTTATCAAGGAAGTTTAGATGTTAATGACGCTGTTGCTTATGATTTCTCTATTGGTGAAGGGAGTTATCAGAAAAGAGATTGGTATTATACTTATGATATTACTTATGGTTCATTATTAAATGTAGTTGCTGTTCCTTATGAGAGAGAAGTTGTTAACAATATTAATTTTGTAAACAATGAATTTACAATTCAGGAGATAAAACCTTGTTCAATTACTTTGTATTCTCATTTTGATTCTTGGACTTCTGATTGTGAGCAAGATTTTGAAGACAATGATATTTCTATTTTAACTGATAAACATTTTTATGATTCTGGAGATGAAATTCAAGTTACTATTACTCCTTCTGACGAAGAAGTTTTGTTAACCTATGGAGATATTGAAAAATTAGTTACTGGTTCAACAATTTTAACTGCTAAACAAAGTGGTTTGATTACTATAAGCTCCTCTGGAAAGGCAAATTCTGTTCAAATTTATGTTGGCTCAGGCAATTGGGGAATTCTGTGGTTAATATTATTGTTTGGAATGTTTGTTTATACTATTAGCAATTTTGGTTTATTTATCTGGAGGCGAATAATATGAAATATTTTATTTTCTTATTTTTGTTTCTCTTAATGCCTATTGCTCTTGCAGATAGTTGTAGTATTACTAATCTAGGAAATTGTTTACCTGAAGCGTTTTTTAATTATATTTTAGATCTGATTAATACACCTTTAGAATGGCTTTTGGGATTTGTTCAAAGTCTTTTAACAGAGCCTGTGGATGCTTCTGTGTATGATGAAATTTGGGCGATTGTTGTGTATATTCTTTCTATGTTTTATGGATTATTGCTGGTTTATTCAGGGATTACTTTTATGATTTCTGGCTATGATGTTGCAAAGCGTGAATCAGCCAAAGAAAGTTTAAAAAATATTTTGATTATGATTTTTTTGGTTCAGGCTTCTTATTTTATTTATGTATTAATTTTAGATATAAATAGTGCATTAACAACTTCTGTTTATAATTTGATTGATTCGGATTTCTTTATTTTTTCGATCGATCATTTTGGGGATATTGCAAGTCAAATTATGTTTGGTTCATCGTATTTAATTGTTCTTTTAGTAACTATAATTATTCTTTCTATTAGATATTTAATTTTAAGTTTTGGTGTAGCATTATTCCCGATTGCAATATTTTTTTATTTTATTGAGCCTTTGAAAGGAATGGGTAAGTCATTATTGTATTTTTTAGGAATCAATATTTTTATGTCATTCATTGCATCGATAATTTTGTTGTTTGGTTCTATGCTATTAGAAACCAGTTTGTTTACTGATGGAAAAGAGTATGTAATTAAAAAAATAGTTGCAACTTGGAAAGATGAAAAAGGAAGTTTGTTTATTATTCCTCCTTGTGGTAGTTGTAGACAAATGATGAGAGAAACAGATCCTAAAAATTTAGAAACAGAAGTAATTTTAGATAAAAATAAAGTTATAAAATTAAAAGAGTTATTGCCCTATTGGGATTGGTGGAAAAAACAATAAAATGAGCCAAACAAAAAATGTTTATGCTTTGCCTTTCAATAAAAAAGATTTGATTAAAGCCATCTCTCATCCTAAAGCGCATTTTGCTCATTTGAGTAATGCTATAGATTTTATTTTACCCCTTGGAACAAAAGTCTTAGCATCAAAAGCTGGAAAAGTCATTGATATAAAAGTTGATTCTAATAAAGGTGGATTTGAACCGAAATATAATGATATGAAATTTGTTAATTACTTAACTATTAAACATAGTAATAAAGAATATTCACAATATGTTCATTTAAAACATAATGGTAGTTTAGTAAAAATAGGTGATAAGGTTAAACAAGGGCAACCTATTGCTTTGAGTGGGAATACTGGTTTTACAACCGCCCCACATTTGCATTTTCATATTTTTAAGTTTGTTAAAACCGGAATCGGATGGGAAACTTTAAAGATAAAATTTAAAGAAAAAGTTTTTGTTGATAAAACAGATAATCCTGTTCCTAAGAAATTTAATAAAACTTTGAAAGAATTAGAAAGAGTAAGAAAATCTTTGAAATAGATTAATTTCCAAGTTCAGGATAACTAACTAATTTATGAATCTTAGTCGTCCAAAGCAAATCATATCTTGCAATAGAATCCAGAAATTCTTCCAATATTTCAGAAATAAAATCTAATATTTGATCTTTACTCTTTGAAAACAAAATAAATTTATGATCCCATTTGCCAATAATTGAGTTTGCTAAGTAAGTTTTTTTATTTTTAGAAATGAAGTTAAAAATTTTAGTCTTCTGATTAGAATCTCCATTAAGCCTTAAAAGTAAAAAATATTCATCAAATCCTAATTTCTTAAAATCTATCACTGGAGTGAAAGAATATAATACCTCTTCTTTAATCAGTCTTATAATTCTAGACTTTACAGAATTTGAAGCTAAGCCTAATTCTTTTCCTAAAACCTTCAAAGGAATTCTGGAATCTTCTCTTAAATAATTTAAAATCATATAATCAATCTCATCCAACTTAACAGCTTCTTCTTTCATTAGTCTATGTTTTAAGAAAATATCGTGAAACGCATCCTTGTAATTTTTTCTTGGAGACTTATAATCTAAATCTTCTAAAAAGAATAATCTTGAAGCGAACCTGTTTTTAGCGTTTATAGTAAACTCAAAATTATTATCTAATTTGCATAATTGTCTAATAAACTCAAATACATCCCATGAATGAAATCTATCCTTAGCGCAGAATATAACATGAAGATTAAACCAGCCTTCAATCTCTGCAACCATTAATGTATCTGGATGAGAAACTAATTCTTCAATAATTTTATCTTTCTCATTCTTTGGAGATTGCAAGTTGATAAACAACTCATACTGGATATTCATTCCAATAAGAGGCTTAAAGATATGGGCTGTAAAACCTTTTAAAACACCTAGTTTCTGCATTCTTTTTATCTTGTGTGCAGTCATCTCTCTTGATAATTGAATATTCTTTCCAATAGTGCAGTAGGAGAATCTAGCATTTTCCATCAATTCATAAAGAATTTTCTTATCTTTGACATCTAACTTGATATTTTTCATCTTAATTGTTTCCAGAAATTAACATTTTCTATATAAATGTTGCTAAAACGTAAAACTTCATGATAAGAGTATTTATATTTGCATATTAGATAATAGCTTTTGAGGTGATAGGAAAGCCTCATGCGATACCTTCAAGGTTATGAAGAGAAAAAAGCAATTAAAGGAAAAATCTCATATCATTTGCCATCAAGAGCATGGACTATTCTCCGATTTAAAAAAGAATTTCTCAAACAATTTCCAGACTTAAAAACACGAATGGGAGAATTTGAATATGAACTAATACCCTTTCTTTATTGGGAAGCATTGATAAGCTATTTAGAAAGGGCTAGAAAACAAGGACAAGTTCCACCAAATTTGCTTTGGTTAAAAGGAAATATAAAATAAAAAAATTAGCTCTTCTTCAAATTTTTAATTTCAATTTCTAATAGAGCCAATCTTTGAATTAAAGCATTTTGAGTTAATAATTCCTGTTCATTGACAATTTTTTGTATTTTTTCTCTGTTTAAAGGTCTATGACATCCATTACATAACTCATCTGTATATCCATTCACTTGATTACAAAAAGAACAAATTTTTTGCTGAGGTAAAAATTTTTTCTCATTTTCATCTTTTGGTTGAACCAAACCTTTTTGAATTAATGAACGCCTTAAAGCTTCATTTCTTGTTCCTAAATCATAAGTTGCCAGTTGTTTACCATTAGCCCAACCGGCTTTTGCAATAATAATTTTATCTGGAACTCCATTCATTCGATCAATAGTAATTCCCATTCTCTTTAAAGAATAGCAAGTAATTTTTTTGTCAATGTTTAATTCTTTACACGCAGTTCTTAATTTATGATTTATTGCATCGGGAGTTAATTGCTTATATTTTCCATTATTTGCTTCAACAAGAAAGAAAAAAGAATCTAGATTTTTTTTTAATGGATGAGATTTATACCATTTCAAAATATATGGATAAGATAAATTTTCAAATTGGATTATTTTAGTCCCTTCTTTACCATGTTCAGAAACAGAAGCTAAACCATAATTATCGAAAAACTCAAAATTTCTCAGTTTTAAATAAAGTAACTCTTGTGGCCGAGTATATGTTTCATGAACAGCTGTAAGAAAAGCTTGCATTTTTGGGTCGTTGTCAAAATGTTGAATTATTTTTTCAAATTCTTCAATGGTATATTTTTCATTCCGCATTTTCTCTTTGCTTTTATCCACTCTTGCAGAAAGATGTCTAACAGCATAAGGAATTAGTGTTTCATCAATCCTTCCTCTTTCATCTAATTCTGGAAATAAAACTCTCCAAATTGCTTTAATATCCCTGATGAAAGATCTTTTACTGGTAGAAGATTTATTTTTTTGATGCATAAATGCAACTATCAAATTTAGATCATCTCTATTACAACTAGCAAGATCTTTTTCTATTGCATGAACAATACATTTTAAACATTGAAAAACTCTTACTCTTCTTACATAGCTTAGATCTTTTGCTTCAAAATGCTTTACAAATTTATAAAAATACTTAAGGTTTTTAGAATTTTTACAATAATATATTCCTTTTGAACCTTGAATTGGTTTCTTAATTAAAGTTTCAATATTTTCTACAAAAGATTCATATCTTCTTTTGTTATTATATATATCATTTTCAGCCATATTCCCTCCATTTAAATCAAGAAATATAAACCACTATGTAAGACATATTTGGTAGGGATAAAGAGTTAAATAATGGTGCGCGAGCCGTGCAACAGCTCTCCATTTAGAAGCGCTGTCATTCTTGGTATTACCTAACTTTAAATAGTAGATGTCGACGAGGCTTATATGCTTTTCTATTGCTTACCCCCTACAATTAAATATAGGAATGTAGAGGGTAAGGTTTATATACTAGTTAATCCTATTAAAAACCATGGTTTACATTTACAAAAAGATTATTGGAAATAAGGAGTATTACTATTTGAGAGCCTCAGAAAGAAAAGGCACAAAAGTAATAGCTAAAGATCTAGCTTATTTAGGAGATAATCTTGATGAAGTTAAAAATAATCTCACAAAATTACCCCAATATAATGATCAAATCAGAAAAACCTACAAAACAATCCATAATTTTTTAGAATCGAATAGATACCTCGAAAAAATTAAACAATCGAAAATCAAATCAGACAATTTTCTTGGAGATAAATTATTCGAAATTGAAGCCTGTAAATTACATTACAACAAAGAATTCCAACATTATGATAAGTTAACAAAAGAAGAAATTTTGGTACTGTCTTAATTAGTATAGCTTAAATAGTAGTAAATCTTAAATTCTAATAATCCATGAGGTGATAATATGTCAAGACCAAGAACTAAAAATAAAGTTGTTTGTCAAAACAATTCTTGTTCTTTCTTTAGAAAAGAATTTGGAAAAAACATTATTAAAAGAGGAATTAACAAATCAAAACATAAACAATATATTTGTTTACACTGCAAAAAATATTTTGTAGAAACAAAGGGCACACCCTTATATCGACGAAGGTTAAGTGAAAGAAAAATAAAAGAACTTTGCAAAGAACTTGTAGAGAAAAAAGGAATAAGAGCTGTTGGACGAACAACAAATATAAATAAAAATACTATTTGCAGTTATCTTTCTGCATTTGCAGAACATGCCAAAGAAATTTCTAAATACTTAACAAAAAATTTAGGATTATCAACTTATGAAGTTGATGAATTTTGGACATTTGTAAAAAAAAACAAAAAAAACTTAAGCAAAACAGCGAGGAGGAATCTAATGCAGGTGACTTCTGGGGATATACGATAGTAAAAAGAAAATCTTATTTTTTTACTTCATTTGCTTTAGGTAAAAGAACTAATGAAACTTGCAAAATATTGTTTAATCAATTTGGGAGTTATATCCAAAAACCAACTGAAGAAAATAAACTCGAGATTTATTCAGATGGAAATTTTGAATATCAAATAATTATTCCGCAATATATTAATACCAAAAAAATTAATTATGGCCAAATAATCAAAATAAAAGAAGGAGGAAAAGTTGTTGAGAAAAGAAAAGAAATAATTTTTGGAAAACCAAAAATTGAAGACATAGAAACAACAAATATTGAAAATCTAAACACTATCTTACGTGCAAGACTTTCAAGGTTAGTAAGAAAAACACAATGCCATGCAAAGAAAAAAAAGAGTATAGAAGATTCAGTAGAACTTTTCAAAGTCTATTGGAACTTTCTAAAACCAATACATAAAAAACAAACGCCAGGAATGGAAGAAGGATTAATTCATAAAAAACTAACGTGGGGAAACTTTTTACATTGGCAATTAAGCTATACTAATTAAGACAGTACCGAAATTTTCAAGAACTTCATTATAGAATTTGCATTCAATTCAACTAATATTGAAGGAAATACAATTAAATTAAGCGAAACCAGGAATTTATTGCAAAATGGAATTAGCCCAAAAGATAGGCCATTAAGAGATATTTATGATTTGAAAAATACAGAAGAAGTGTTTGACTGGCTTCAGGAATCCAAAGAAAAAATAACTAATGAATTAATCATTGAAATTCATAAAAGACTAATAACAAGTATTGATAAAAGAATTGGGTATAGAACGCAAGATGTAAGAGTAATAAAGGCCAATTTCAAAGCAACTCCTTTTCAATACATAAAGGCTGACATGGGCATTTTATTAAATTGGTATGAAAAGAATAAAGATAAATTACACCCACTTGTTTTAGCTACTTTATTTCATCATAAATTTGAAACTATTCACCTATTCTTTGATGGAAATGGCAGAACTGGAAGAATCTTGCTTAATTATATATTAATGATAAACAGTTATCCCCCTATGATTATTCACACTAAAATTAGAAGCAATTATCTTTTAGCATTAAGAAAAGCCGATAAATCAAATTTAAAAGAATCTAATCTTAATGATTATGATTTATTAGTTAACTTCATAGCTGATGAAATGGTTAAATCTTATTGGAATATATTCTTGTAAAAATAATTTAGTCAAAAATGATAATAATTCTAATAAGAATAAAAAGTTAACAGATTTTTTCAAATAAATAGATAACAAAACGCCAACAATCTTGGTATTACCTAACTTTAAATAGCAGATAGCGACAAGATTTATAAAATTTTCTGTAAGTTATCCAAATGTAAAGGGTAACAGATGCCCACAAAACCCCAAAAATGTAGTCACCCATAATAGAAACCTTTAAATAATATAACATTATGTAACATAATGATTCATAATGAAAACAATCCAAAGTTTAATAGAAATAAATGAACATCAAGACAGAGTACTTAATATTGTAAAAGCTAAGTATGGTTTAAAGAATAAAAGTGAAGCTGTGGAATTTATCACTAAAACCTATGAAGAATCCTTTTTAGAGCCTGAGCTTAGACCTGAATTTGTTGAAAAACTAGAAAAAATTAGAAAAGGCAAATACATCAAATTTAGTTCTATTGAAGAATTAAGAAAAGCAACAAGTTAAAGGAGGTGTTTTGTTGTACAATTTCAAGATTAGTGAAAACTTACAAAAAAAGCTAAAAAAGATTAGTAAAAAAGATACTTCGCTCTATGAACAGATTCTTAAAAAAATTGAAGAAATTGCAAATTGCTATGATATCGAGCACTACAAAAATTTAAGATATAATATGAAAGAATCGAAAAGAGTTCATATTGGTCACTTTGTGATTATATTTCAATTCAACAAGAATAATAATGAAATTCTATTTGATGAGTTTGATCATCATGATAATGTGTATAAATAATTTACTTTTTACAATCCAAATTATCAAATGTAAATGAAAATAATTTAATGCCTAACAAAAGAGTTTGTCTATTCCGAAAAGACGACCATTGTTGTTGTCTAGATTATTGTTACCATTGACATTGGAATTGTTATTGCTCCTATTGACGCACCACAACCGGCCACCAAGTAGCTCTTTTACCTTACTAATACCACCATCATTTCACGCATTAGGCGTTATGATTGTATTTTATAGCAACATTGTCGCCGTAGCGAAAGGGCATGTAGGCTCTAACTCTAATTTTAACCATCCAAATTTATGGATAGTTGTTAGGACACCAAAAAATAAAAAGATTAAGAAAAATAAAAAGATTATTGTTTTTGACTATAAAGCCTTTCTATACTATCCCTGAAATAATCCATTGTCAAAGGAGTTATTCTAGGATCCCAATTGTTTATTCTTTCTTCAAGAACAGCAAAAACTTCTGCCTTTGAAAGTCTTACAATACTTGTAGGGGTTAAAGAAATTTCAGGAACTCTTTCTTTCACTTCTACAATAGGACTTTGCGCCTCCGGCGCTACCCCGAAAAGACGACCACCGTTGTTGTCTAGAATATATAGTCAAGGACTTAAATAATTGAGCAAATTATGACTAAAAAAATGTTTTCTCCAAAAATTTTCTAAATGTTCATATAATTCCTTCTTGGAATTGTGTGATTCATTTGCAGTAACTTCCTCTCTAG
>Ga0208375_1003727_pt1 | contig 12660 bp, 15 predicted proteins | sample RifOxyD1_FD_184038 | JGI IMG/M metagenome (GOLD analysis project Ga0208375, IMG submission 184038) | Soil microbial communities from Rifle, Colorado - Rifle Oxygen_injection D1 (SPAdes) | ecosystem: Environmental > Terrestrial > Deep subsurface > Rock core/Sediment | place: Rifle, Colorado... | reverse complement strand
TATCTCCCTCATAAATAGAAACAACAGCATAGTCTGGTTCAACCTCTTCTAACCGAACAAAATATCTTCCTTTCCAAAAACTGTTCTTATCCTTTTCATTTTCCCATTTATCATCTGTCATTGGTTTAAGAACAAACTCCGCTCTTCCAATTCCCAAAGCATTTCCAGATTCATATTCAATCTGTGCGCTCAAATTAACACTTACAAAGTCAGGCAAATCGTCTTCCTTTTCAGTTTTCTTCAAAACAACAACCACATATCCAATATTATTAATTATCGGATCCCCCAATAAAGTGTCTCTGCTCCTTAAAGCAGCTCTTGCAGGATGAAATCCTGTTCCAACAACTTCATCAGGATATTTTCCGGTAAACCTTATATTTTCAATCTCTTTTATTTCAACTAAAGGATTAACCTGCAGTGCATCAACTTGGCAAAATACAGGAACATTCTGCTCAGCTAACAAATCACTTCTTACAATAACTGGCTGGCACCCCGCAGGAGCAATGCTCAAAAGCAAATCCTGTCTTGCTTCACAAGTCGCTTCATCACCCAAAATAGGCCAGTATCTGTTAATATCCGAAGAGCTATAATATGTCTGGAAACTTGGATTGTATTGATAACTGGAAGTTCCGCTGCTGCTAAAACCGCCTCCACTACTGCTTGTAAAACTTCCTCCACTACTGCTAGTGAAACCTTCTGCACCCGCAAACCCAACTAACAAAATCAATATTCCCAAAAAGATTATTTTTTTATTCATCATTCAAAACTCACCCTAACACCATAAGAATCAAAATTAAGAAAATTGGAATACAAATCGTCTAAAGAGGTTGGTTCCCCAAACGAAACAACATCCAAAATAACTTTCCCTTTCTGCAATTCACTTTCTAAAATATAAACTTCTTCTTTTCCTCCTCCACTCAAAGCATTTTCAATTTTGGTTTCAGGAACTTTAATCTCAAAACATTCTTCTTTCGTAGTCCCAAACAATCCCAAAATACCGCTTCTGACAACATCTTGGCATTGGGTCTTTGTGCTTGCAGGCATAACAATACTTGAATCAGAATAGACATAAACACTCAAAGTGTATTGTCCCTCACTCAATTTAACAGATTTGACATCAGGGAAATAGGCACTGACACTTTCTCCCCCTTCATTGGTAAAGATAACCAAAGTATTATCCTCAATACTTTTGCCCCCAGAACTCAACTCAACATACACTTCATGCTCCCTATCCATAATGACTTCGGCACTAACTTCGCTATTTGTAGAAAACAACTGCTCTTTATCTTTAAACCCTTCAGCCCTTAGTTTTAAGTAGCCATTCACACAAGCAGGAGATTCTCCAACAAATCTGCCGTTTTCAGTTTCCCCCAAACTGCAGGTCTGAGTAAAGCACTCATAACTGACATCAGCATCAACTTTATTCAGATTAACATCATACACATTTACAGCAACATTTTTGTCTTTAAACTCGCACAAATCAAAATCCTCATCGGCAAGATAATCAAATCCCTCTGCAAACAAAGCTTCTCTTGGAACATTATTATCAATTATTACAGCAATAGGAAATTGGAAAACCTCCTCCTCATTATAAATCTGAACAATCACAGGATAAGAAATATCATAAACAAAATGGTATGGAGCATAGCAAAAGCCCATAATTCCCATCCCCTCCTGAGCACCAATAACTTCTGCAACCATCAATTCATCGTTCACTCCATCCCCGCTAACTTCCACCCTTGTTGGCCAACTTCTTGAATACATAAACTGAACACTTTCATCCTCTTTCAGTCCATCAACAGAAAAGTAAGAATCTTTTCCATCTGCCCTAATAGACAAAACATTTGCCTCCAAAGCATCCTTCAATTTATCAATAACTTCCCTCGTCTTCCAAACTTTTGGAGAACATTGAATTTCAACCCCATCAACAGGAGCATATAACCTCAAAACATCAACCCCATAATTCTCCAAAAATTCGCTGTCTTTCTCCCCTTCATAAATATTTATAGCAGTATTATAAAAAGAACCGAACTTGCTATCAACACTAACACTATGACTGCTCTTTCTCGCTGTTTCCTCTCCTTTGGTAACAACAAGAGCATTATTAACCTGAACATCCACGCTTCTCATCCCAATCCTGACATCAACATTTGGCTTGTCAAATTCAATATAATACTCACCCTCATAAAACTGCTCAAAGTTGCAGTTGCCCAAATTTTCTTCCAAATAAGTTTCAATTTCTTTTTCAATATCAGATTTTGCAGGAACATTCTCCTTAATCAAACCATTTCCAGAAATATAATACCAGTATGGAACAGGAAATCCTAAAAAGTTCAACTGATTTGAAAATGGGGCATACTCACTTCCTGGAATATATTCCCCAGTATCAATTCTCCCCCCTTGGTTTCCAGCCAAATTTAAAGCAGATTCAGTCTCATCTTCAATACATTCAAGATAATAACTATAAACTGGCTGTAATTCTTCAGGAATTCCTCCAATCTCAAAACCGCCTCTAAAAGCAAAGTAAGCAACAATACCGGTAACAACCAAAATGGCAACAATTACAAAAATAGCCATCTGCCCCTTCTTACCAACCAAATTATTCATTCTTCCCCCCATGGACTCCTTTAATACCTAATTTTTTCTTAATCAACTCAATAATTTCGCTATTAATATCCTTTTGTATACTTGACTTAAACTTTTCCCACAACTTTTCATCCTCAATTAACAGCAAATACTTTTTCATTGCATCCTCTTCTCTTCCAAAACCACAAAAAAGAACTATAAAAACCTTTCTTATTAAGTAACTTACTTAGTAACTAAGAAAAAGCCCTTAAAAAGACAAGCCTCAAAATTATACCACCAAAAAGTTTATATAATATTATATAATGTTATATAACATGGTAATAAAAACATTCAATTTAACCCAAGATGTTTATGAAAAATTTTTGCAGTTCTGCAAAACTAATGGAATTAGCATGAGCAAACAAATAGAAATGTTTATGAAGTCTAGAGTTGAAGAAAAAGAAGAGGTAAGAGAAGAATACTTGCAGAAACTTGAAGAAATAAGGAGAGGAAAATTTATTAGGGTTGACGATTTTGCTAAGCAATATAGCTTACGATGAATTACAAAATAGAAGTGTCAGAAAAATTAGATAGGGTTTTTGAAAAACTGTCGAAGAAAGATAAAAAATCTCTAGAGATAATAGGTAATAAAATTAAACACATTTTAGAAAATCCCTATCAATTCAAGCCTTTAAGAAATGAAATGGCCGGAATAAGAAGAGTCCATATCGGAAAGAGATTTATATTAACATACGAAATTTTAGAAAATGAAAAGGTCGTTAGAATTTTAGATTATGACCACCATGATAAGATTTTCAAATAAAAACAATAATTTCTTGAATTTTTAAGAAAAAGCCACTAAACGTCTTTGCAAAACAAATAGTCGCGGTCTTAATTTTCTTCGAAAATTAAGCCTCTAGAGGGAGTTGAACCCCCGACCCTCTGTTTACAAAACAGATGCTCTAACCACTGAGCTATAGAGGCATTAATAAAGAATTATAATAAGAGTTTTAAAGCTTTTGTTCCTTACTATTTAAACAGAATGGCCCAATGGTCTAGTGGCAAAACATATCCTTGACGTGGATAAGTCCGCAGTTCGATTCTGCGTTGGGCCACCATTCTACCTTAAAAAATATTGCAGAATCGAACGCAGTTTGTGTTTCGAAATTTCTTATTTCGGAATGCAGAGGGGAGCAGAGCGTAGCTCCGATTCTGCGTTGGGCCATCAATCGTCATCAACAAAACTAACCTTTTTCTCGTCAACCAAAACCTGCGCAACCTTGGCATCCAAATTAACCAATTCTCCAGAAGCAAAAGGCCCGACACTGTTTCCATCAAAATCGACAAACTCTTCAACAGCCTGATTAAATATCACCATCTTATTCCCATCCTTTTTCTTCCCTTTAGTTCCATTTAAAATACTCGCAATTTCTTTATCTCCCTCCTCCATCGCCTTAACCAGCTTTTCAAAAATGTCTCTCTCAAAATCCAGCATATTTTCATAATCTCTTTTCATAATTCCCGTCTCAGTCGCAATAAAAACCAGATTTAACAGTTTCTTTTTCCTCCTTAAAATTAATTCCTTAAATAGAGAAATTGCATTTTCAAACTGCTTCCTCGCTCTGGCGACAGAATCAGCAAACAAATCTCCTCCGCCGGAAGACTCTTCCCTCCTGTCACTCAGATATTCAGAAAAGTCTAAAAGAAAACCCTTGGGCAGTTGCTGCAAAGGCTCAGCATACTTCTCCTTTCTCAACAGCTCGTATATTTCATTATATCCAATCATACAATATCTGCTCAACTCCCATTTATAAAAATAATTATACTAAAAACAAAGTCCCATCAAGCAATTTTCTGCCCAGCCACTTCTTGCCTTTATAACCTTCTTTCTCAGTAAACCTCTGTCCTCGAAGTATTTTCTTCTGACTAGGGCCACCATAAATTAAAACAGGAACAGGATGTGAAGTGTGCCCCTTAACTCTGCAGGAAGTTGTGTGGTCTGCAGTCACAACAAGCCTTTCATTTCTCAGAAACTTCTTAAGAAACCCGAAAAATTCCCTATCCAAAAGCTCAATCATCCTAACCTTGTCAACTGGCTTGTTATCGTGTCCAGGAGTATCAGTCTCTTTAAAATGAATATAAAAATAGTCATATTTTTTTCTGTATTTCCTCAGCATCTTTATAGAATATTTAATTGCCCTCTTCAAACCAGAATAAAGATTATCATAAGCATCAATTCCCTTAAGTTTCGGATACTTAAATTTATAGACATCCATTCCAGTCGCCTTGGCTATTCCAATCTCAAGGGGCATATACCCCAAAGCCATCCACTTCCCTTTAATCTTATTCAGTTTAATTGGCTCGTTTCCGGCATCCCTGCAAAGAAGAAGATTAGCAGGATAAAGCCCCTTCTTTCTTCTATACAAATTAATAGCATGCCCGTCCAAAACTTCAAAGCTCTTTCTTATGAAAGTATTAACCAAATCAGCAGAAAGCTTTGAGTCGTCCTCTTCATCCTGGGGCCTGGAAAAAGTAATTTTTTCAATAGGTCTTCTTCTGACGACCCCGCTCCCATAAGCTGGATCAGTTCCAGTAATATTATCTGAAAATCCTCCCCTAAGCACCAAAACTCCCCTGTGCTGTACAGTAGAATAAAACTCGAACTTAAAAGGAAGAAAAACATTCTCATTTATCGCCTTAGCCAAAATCTTTGCTTCCTTAGTGGTTAAAGTCCTCCCAACTCTTCTGTCAAGAATCTCTCCATTTTCCATGCCTTTAACACTTGCAAAATTGGTCCTCAAAGCCAAATCTCCATTGGTCAAACTAATTCCTGCACCCATGGCTTCCAACGGACCACGCGGAACATAAACAGGGTCATAGCCAAGCAAAGAGACAATAGCACTTGAAGACTGAGGCGCAACTCCTTCTTTAACAGGGTAACAATAATCCATCTTGCTCTTCTCGGAAATCTCATCAAGATTAGGTGTTTTAGCCGCCTCTAAGGGAGTCTTGTCGCCAAGAGCCTTGCATGATTCATCAGCAACCCCGTCGATAATTACAAACATTCCTTTCATACCACAGAATAAGACACAATCATATATAAACTTTCAGAAAGTCCGGAAACACATTTATAAAAGGCAGTTCACTAAAACAAATATGTTCGAAGCACTAAGAAAAAAATTTGCCTCATTCCTTTCAAACTCAAAGGAAAAACCAAAAAAGGAAATCAAAAAACCTAGTCCTACTACTAAAAAAAGAATAAAAAAACAAGCCCCGGTTGAACCCCCTACTTCCAATAAAATAGATAATTCTAAACCAGGACCCAGTCCGGGGCGGGTGGGCGGGACACCCTCCGCTCCAAAACAAAATTTCTTCTCAAAACTAAAACAAAAGTTATCAACATCAAAACTATCAAAAGAACAATTTGAAGAAATTTTTGAAGATTTGGAAATAACTTTATTGGAAAACAACGTTGCATTGGAAACCGTAGATAAAATAAAAGAAAATCTGGAAAAAGATTTAGTAGATACTCTAATCGAAAAAAAAGAAATAGATAATAAAATTCTAACTTCCCTAAAAAAAGCAATCCTATCAGTTTTAATTGAACCTCCAAACATTATAGAACAAATAAAAAATTCAGAAAAGCCATACAAAATAGTCTTCTTCGGAATAAACGGTTCTGGAAAAACAACCTCAATAGCAAAACTAGCATACTTCCTAAAGCAAAATAAAATTTCCTGTGTTATGGCAGCAGCCGATACTTTCAGAGCCGCCTCAATTGAACAATTGCAAACTCACGGAGAAAAACTAAATATCCCAGTAATTGCACAAAATTATAACTCTGACCCCGCAGCAGTTGCATATGATGCAATAGAATACTCTAAGAAAAACAAAATTCAGGCAGTCCTAATTGACACCGCAGGAAGAATGTATACTCAAGCCAATTTATTAAGAGAAATGGAAAAGATAATGAGAGTAACTCAGCCAAACCTAAAAATATTCGTCGGAGAAAGTATCACAGGAAATGACGCAACAGAGCAGGCAAAAACATTTAATGAGTCTGTAGGAATAGACGGAATAATTTTATCAAAAGCGGACATAGATAAAAAAGCAGGAACAATTCTCTCCGTAAGCCAAGCAACAAACAAGCCAATTTATTTCCTTGGCACAGGTCAAAACTACCAAGACCTTACACCTTTCACTAAAAAAACAATTCTGGAAAACCTCGGTCTTGACTGACCGAAACATTTAAATATAGTTATGAATATATATTCATAACTAAATAAACTACTAAAAATAGCAGGAAAAACAAAAATGCCATACAGAGACGGAACAGGTCCAATGGGACAAGGCCCACTAACCGGAAGAGGTTTGGGACCATGCGAAAGAGGACTTTTCTTTAGACAAGACTTTGGAAGGGGATTTGGAAGAGGAATAAGAAGGGGATTTGCCCAGCCAATAGACCAATATCCAGAAAAACAGCCATCAAAAGAAGATCAAAAAGACCTGTTAAAACAAGAACTAAAAGAAATAGAAGCAGAAAAACAAGAAATCGAAGAAGCTTTGAAAGACTTGGGATAAAATGTCAAGACCAAGAATACACCGAAGAATTTTTTTTGAGCCACAAATAACTTACTTCAAACCAGCTGGTGCTCCATTAAGAATTCTCCAAGAAAATATTCTGACAAAAGAAGAGTTGGAAGTAATAAGGCTAATAGATTTAGAAAGCACAGAACAAATAAAAACATCTAAAAAAATGCAGATTTCACAGCCGACTCTTTCAAGATTATTATCTTCAGCGAGAAAGAAAATAGCAGATTCTTTAGTTAACGGTAAATCCATAAAAATACAAGGAGGTAATTTTATCATGGCAAACCAAAAAGCAATAATTGGAAGAGGCAGAGGAAGAATGGGCGGGCAATACCTGGCAGGCCCTGGAGGAAATTGTGTATGTACAAAATGCGGGCACAAAATGCCAAAAGTCAGGGGAGTTCCATGCACTTCTCAAAACTGCCCAAAATGCAATTCGCAGATGAAAAGGGAATTATAAATCACCCCACTTCAAACCATCACTAAAAAAACAATTCTGGAAAATTTAGGATTAAACTAAGATCTATCTCTATGCCCGAAATAATTTCTAATGTCTTTGTCTTGAAAAGTAGAAACAACAGCCTCAATTAAAAGAGGAATAGTCAAATTATCACTCAAAACATATCTAAAAGAGTATGGAGCTTCATCTCCATGTCTGCTAAGTTCAACACCAAAAGTGCACAAACCAGAAAAAGTAATAAAACGCGATTGTTCATAAATTTTATCATAATCTTCTTGAGTAACAAATCGCCCATCATTTAATTTTCTCTTGCATTCCACCAGAAATTCATCAACATGTCTCTTGACAGAATCAACAACAAAAGCCCTAGGAGTCTGCTTTCCTAGAGAACCCTCATACTTCTCAGCAGTCATAATCTCCTGATGCCTTAACAAATCGTTTCTTTTCTCATCACTAATCGGAGCCACGGAAACTAACCAATCTCTCCTATCCCCACCCATAAAAAACAAACAAATTATCACTTAATAAATATTATTGCACTAAAAAACTATTTCCCATTTAGCCAATTACCAGAAAGAAATTTCAATTTCCCTTTCTTAATCATCCTCAAAACCAAAAATGCTAAAGCACCAACCACAAAAACCACAATCAAAACAATCCACCACCTGCTCTCGCTGGCCCTCACGCTTCTAAATATATCAACAATAAGCAGAGGAGGTTCTTTAATTTCAACGGCAAAAGGCTCAGAATAAATAACTTTCCCTCCAGACATAGCATCAAGTCTTAAATTGTATAACCCTGGCTCAACAATTGAATATGGCTTTCCAATCAAACCAAAAACCACCCTCTTCCCTTTATCCAACCCCTCCAAGATAAAATTCTCAAACTGAAATTCAGAAGAATCAATTTCAAACAAAAGATTTTCTTCTCCAACAGAAGAAAAGAAACTAATATCTAACCCCAAATCCTCATTAGGCAAAATATCACCAGAGGAAGAAACAAACAAGGTAGAAATATCCTCTACGACTTTCCTTCTGTCGCCTTCACCAGAAGAGCAATCAGGACAAGAAAGTCCGCAGGCAATGAATCCGCTCTCAGAAAACTCACTGCAAAGATGTTCTGTATATGTTTCACAAGTTCTAACTTTCCACAAATAATAATTGCACCCAAAAGCAGTTTCAATCTCGGGAGCTTCTGCAACCCCGCATAAAATTTCCTCATCTATAATTCCATAACAATACTCGTCATAAGTTTCATCTCCATCTGAGTCGACTCCAGAAACCCAATCCAAAGTAACTTCTCTGGGAGTTGTATCTTCCTGAATAACTAATTCAGAAGCAGAAGGAGCAGAATTCCCAACTCTAAAACTATCAAACTGCCACTCAGAACAGCAAAACTGATTGCAGGTCCTAACCTGCCAAGTATGCACAGCATAACTAAGTCCATCAACATCCTCGTGCTTATTTCCATAACCTCTATCTTCCACAATATCTCTTGAATCAATTTTGAATTCATCATAAACATTATAACTCTTCTTATCAGCATAAGAAGTCCAGTCCAGAGTAACACTAGTATCGTGAGTATTCAATTCATCAACAAGAGAAGGTGCAGGAGGAGGAAGACAAATAGTAACATCAACTTCGGCTGCCTGAAAATCATTAGCTGTCCCCGTATTAGTTCCAAATTCCAATCCTAAAGAAGTCATTTTCTCTGCATAAACAGTAACTGTTTCCCTCTTAGGCAAATTCAGATTAGCAACCACATAATACCCTCCAGAATCAGAAGCCGTTTCCTGAGAACATTGAACAACGCACTGGTCAGAAGTAGCCCTGACAAAAGCTCCTGAAACAATTTCATTTTCAGTATTGGATATATGCCCCTCTGTTGTCCCGACATAAACATCAGCACTAACAACCCCAGCTAAAAAAACTACAAAAACCAAAAAAATCATCTCTTTTTTCATAAGTTATACACCAAAATATTGGGGCTTCTCAAATATATAAATTGTCCTTCCCCCATATTAATAATATCAAACGGCTGAGCACCGCTTCTCTCCAAACTATAAACATCAAACTCCTGCTTAGCAGAAGACCACTTCATCAAATATCTCAAATCGTCCCTAAAACCAGAAATCAAGTCTTCAATAAACAAAGAGTTTCTATAAGGATAACTGGGAGAACTCCACCCCTCAATTAAATTTCTGCTTTCAGAACCAGATTCAGTTCCTGCCACATTGAAAATAGTAGGTTCTTCCATGTAAATAAAATAGCTTTTATCGTCATCAAAAGCATAAAAGGGCTGGGCATCATTTCTTCTTGGGCTATATATTTCAAATACCTGAGTAGATTTATCCCATACCATGACATACCTATACTTGCCCTCAAGAGGAGAAAGCAAAGTAGCCAAATCTTCATTTCCCTCCAGCTCAGAGCAAAAAGAAAAAAGATTCCACCCTTCAGAAAAACCCAAAACACAATCTCCAGATGACTCGTCAAGAGTCACAGATATGCTTCCCTGTCCATCTGCTCCAACAAACCCTAAATTCATAATTAAAACAAATAAGATAACCACGAATTTCCTATCCATAAAACACTAAACAGAGTAAAGTTTATAACCCTTTTGAAAACCTAACTTTCTCAGGGCGGGCGAGTTAAACTTAGAAAAGTATTTAAACAAAAAGCATCTTTTTAATACATGCAAGGATTAGAAGAAGGGGAAAGTATTCCAATAAAAACAACAGCAATCGTTGTTGTAATAGCAATAATCCTATCTTTCCTCATAAGTATGGCTCTTCTAAATCTCATTAGCCCAAGCGACGGAAATGCTTCAAAAGACACAGGAACAGTTATTGTGCAAATAACTCCAGAAAACAATCAGGGAACAATCCAGGTAAACCTTAAAGATCCTGAAGACGCAAAAATCTTAGAAGCAACATAACAAAACATATATAAATAAATAAAACTACAAAATAAAATAAGAAGAGACAAAATGAACAAAAAAACATTCATTATTTCCAGCATCATCTTAATAATAATAGTTTCAATTATCACAAGCTTGATTGCTATTTCCTACTTGCCATCTCCACTTCTTGACCCTGACCCTTCAGGGACAGTTGACATAGGCGGAGGATTAGAAACTGGAAACACAAATGTTATTATCGTTGACGGAACGGTTAAGGTAGGAATCACAGACGCAATAGTATTTGACAATATTGTAAGAGGAAACACTTACGCAACAACAACAGCACCAAATAAAGACGCAACAGACAGACCATTTCTACTAAGAAACGAAGGAACCGTAAGAGTAAATGTTGAGTTATCTCAGTCATATGTAGGAAGCTACGGCTTGTTCATAAGCCCATCTTCAACATTCAAATACTGGGTTGAACCGGCACAGGGTGGATGGACAAACAACGCTGGAGCAGTAGTAATTGACAATTGCTTCGCTAATGGGATAGATTTAGACGGAAACATGATAAGAGATTGCTTTGTAGCAGGAGCTTGCCTATCTGCCAGCAAATGTAATGTCCCAGTTGAACCAGCTAGATCACAAGTGTTGACAAACTTCATGTTGGAAGGAAACGGTAATGAAGCATCGCCCCCAAGTAGCGATGAAGCACTGCTTCATTTTGAAATATATCCTCATCTAGATGAGCCGGTATTCAACGCTGTCAATGCTCCAAATGATTATACAGAAGGAAGATCAACCACCATAACAGTTTACGGAACAGAATACACCAGTTAAAATGGAAAAGTCATTCTGGCTGATAATCTTCATCTCCGCATTTCTAATTATTCCATCAGTATCTTCATTAGGAGTTTCTCCAGGAACAGTAAGGCTAAACTTTGAACCAAGAATCAATACCAGCTTTGAAATGAGTATAATAAATTATCCTCAAAAAAGCCAGGATGCTGAAATTTACATAAGCTTCGTAAAACTAACAGAAGAAGTCAAAGAAGATTTCTCAAAAATATTCTCTCTGGAAACAAATAGAATAACACTAACAGAACAAGAATCAAAAAAAAGTCTAAACGTTTTTGTTAATTTTCCAGATAAAGTAGCAAGAGCAGGAACTCACGAAATAAGAATTGGAGCAATGCCTACAGCATCAGAAGGTTCAATTGGAATTAGAGCAGGAAATGAGATAGTAGTCTTGGTCACAGTTCCTCCAGAATTCGCAACAAATGCTGAATCAAAAATTGAAACTCTAGAAATATTAGATGTGATAGCTCCAAATACAAAAAAAGGGGAAAATACAAAAATAGAAATCTTAGTCCAAAGCAAAACAGAAACAATTCTGAATAATGTAAAAGCAGAAATAAAAGTTATACAAAATAATCAAGAAATAGAAAGCTTATCATCAAATCAAATCAGCTTAAACCCAAATGAACAAGGAACTCTAACAGCTGTTTTTGACACTTCAAAAGCAGAAACAGGAACACTAAACCTCGAAGTAGCGGTTTTCTTTGATTCAAAATCAACAACAGCAGTTAAATCACTAAACATATACACTTCAACAAAAAGACCGATCTACCTGAAAATTATAGTCTTAACAATTTCCCTCCTATTTTTAATAATTATTGCGATAATAATCCTCATAATCCACTTACTCAAAAAGAAGAAAGACTCTGATCCAATAGTTCAGTTTAGAAAGACTTTTTAACTTTCTAAATTATAACCACATATGAAAAACAAAGGAATTCTAATCCTCTCAATAATAGTCATAATAATTATCTCTTTGATATTAGTCTTAAAAAACACTGAAACAGAAATAGTTCACACCCAAAAAATGCCAATTTCAGTAAGTGTAGCAGATTATTTAGGGATAAATGTAGATTCAGATTCCCTAAAATTCGGAACAATTCCTCCGGGAAGCAACGGAAAAAGAAAAATAACAATTATCAATCCATTTAATTTAACTGTAAAAGCAGAAACAGAAGTCCAAGGAGAAATTAAGGATTGGATTTCATACTACCCAACAACTTTCTATCTAAACCAAAATAAAGGAAAAGAAATAGAAATCACAATAAACATTCCGGAAAACC
>Ga0208375_1003726_pt1 | contig 12663 bp, 16 predicted proteins | sample RifOxyD1_FD_184038 | JGI IMG/M metagenome (GOLD analysis project Ga0208375, IMG submission 184038) | Soil microbial communities from Rifle, Colorado - Rifle Oxygen_injection D1 (SPAdes) | ecosystem: Environmental > Terrestrial > Deep subsurface > Rock core/Sediment | place: Rifle, Colorado... | reverse complement strand
AAAATATTAAAAATGCTGAATGACTTAAACTTAAAAGAAGGTTATGTTATATCCAAATCATTTGTCAAAGACAAAGGATTTATATGTGCAAGTGATATATAAAATAAGGAGATAAATAGAAGCAAGTTGTTGCATGGTGGAGCAAAAAGAGCGTGAAAATAAAAGAGGGAGATGTGGATTATACAATAAAAATGAAGGCGCCAGTTTGTTAATAGAACAATATTTAAATTAGGATAGTGCATTATAATCTATGGAAGATGAGATAAAGAAATTTGTGGAGATTTTAAGAGAAATGCCTGATTTTAATAATGTGGAATTTGTTATTTTATTTGGCTCTCAGGCAGAAGGAAGGGCTAATAAACTATCTGACTACGATTTTGCGGTTTATTATAAAGGAGATAAAAGAGAGAGATTTAAATTCCTTTTAAGATTTGGCGGAAAATTGCCCGATAACTTTGACATTAAGATTATTCAGGATTTGCCTTTGCCTATTCAGAAAGAAGTGCTAAAAGGCAAGGTAATTTATGCTAGGGAGATTAGTTTTGTTTATGATTATGCGTATGAAATTATAAAGAGATTTGAAGACTTTAGAAGATATTACTACGATTATTTAGGGATGGTTAAAATAACATGAATAATCTGAAGAAATTAAGGGAAGCAACAATAATCTCTAAATTAAAGGAGTTAAATAATTCCTTAGAGTTTATTGAAGATAATCTCCCAAAAGAGTATGAAGATTTTAAAATATCTAGATTATTGAGAAATGGTATTTATAAAGAGCTTGAGTTTGCTCTTGAAAATGTGCTTGATATCTGTTCAATTATAAATTCAGACTTAGGGCTCGGCATGCCAGAGGTTGAAGACAATATTCTTGACAACCTTGAAGGGAAAAAGATATTTGCAAAGAAAATTGTTGAGATAATCAGGGATATGAAGAGGTTTAGGAACATTCTTGTTCATAAATATGGAAAGATTAATGATAGTATTGCATTTGAGACAATTAGTGATGGTTTGAAAGATTTTGAAATGATAATTAATGAAATTGAAAAAGTGATAAAGAAATATAAAAATAATCAAAAAATCCAATGAACAAACCTAAAATAAGGAAAAAGAATGGGATGTTAGAGAAAAAAGAGATGAAAAAGAGGATAAAATGAAAAGGGGTATAGAATGGAAAGATGTAATTTTATGGATAATTGTCTTACTCGCAATTATTGTCATTGTAATTTCATTCTTTAAAGGAGTTTAAATGAAACTGATAGATATTTTGGTTTGGGCATTGTTTATATTATCTTTGGCTGTAAGTGCATGGTTTATTTTTGGAAATTCGCCAACCTTTGAGCAGACGATTTTAGTATTGATTGTTACTTTTTTATTTACTTTACACGCTAAAATAATTTCTCAAGGAGCTCAATTCCACATGTTTTTGGGGAAATTCAAAAGATTAGAAGAAAGTTTTATTAAGTTAGCTGATGATTTTAGAGGATTGAAAGGCAAGAAACTTTAAGTGAGATTAAACAATAAAATGAAAAAGAGGATAAATTTAAGTGTAAATAAGTCATTTTACGCAGTTTTAATTATATCTATTCTTCTTCTTACCTTTATGTTTTTATTCAATCAATTCAGCGCAACAGGAAAAACCGTTCTTAATAACGAAGGCGCTCAGAATTCCAACGGAGGAAATGGAGAGCGCGTGATTACAAATACAGAAGAGGGCAAGGTGATGGCGATTGCTGTGGATGAATTAATCAAGAATTCAAATATGGTGGAGTTGTCTGATGTGCCTCCTGCAAAGGCATCAGAGAGTTATGCAAATGGTTATAACTCAATCACCCGCAGAAATGCTGACGGCACCTATACAACAGAACTCTATTCAAGAGATATGTTCTTTTTTGACGGAGAGAATTTTGTGCCGTTGAGCAATATTTCAGAGCCAAGGCTCACAAAAAAAGAAATAACTCTAAACAAGATTCCAGATAGCAGTTTATTCGACTTTGGGACTTACGCTTTGCATAAGGGAATAAGTGCGCAGGTTGAAAATAATGAATTAATTATAAAAGACGCAAAGAACAAGACACTTAAAATTCTGCCACAGCCATATGCAACTGATGCTAATAATGTTGTAGAAACCGGGAGTTATGCTCTGAGATTTGCTAAATTAGAAGATACGAATGAGGGTACAAATGAAAGCATTATGAGCTTAGGAGTTGAGCTTTCGCAGGATTGGTTGAATGGCGCGAAGTATCCTGTGGTGGTAGATCCGACGGTTAATCTGTCGAATAATACCGGGATTTATGATAGTTTTGTTACTTATCCTTCAGATACCCTTTTAAGAGAGATTTTTGGGGATTATGCAATATCACTTCAAGTTGGGAGACATAGGCTTATAATAAATCAGAATCCAAGGAGAGCATTTATGGAGTTTAATACTTCTTCTATACCAGATAGTGCTACGATTGGTAACGTTGTTTTAAACTTAAGTATTTTTGCACAAGTTTATGATGTTGGTGATACAGTTAATCTTACAAGATTTAATTTAACAATGATTAATAATTTATCAAGATATCCAGATACTAAAGCCGGGAACGAAAATTTGTTTAATGATGGAGGGGGAGGTTCTGAGTCGGTTATTGGGGGTGGATTTTATTTAACAGGACTGACAGATTTTCAGAATACAGGAAATAAGTCGTTTGATTTAGGTACCACTGCAGACAATGATTTACAAGTTCAGTTAGATGGAGATTATTTTGGAGTTGGATTTATCGGAACTGATGAGTCTACTGATGATAATTATGTGACTATCTCTTCCTCTGAGACAAATTTAACTTCTTTGGGTGATGTTCGTCCGAAACTCTTCGTCACATACTCTTCATGCTCTCCGCCTGGCGCAGGCGACTGGGAGTGTACTGACCCGTGCTCATTTCATAATGATGAATTGCTTGTTCCTAGCAACCTTTATGTTTATAGTGGTTGCGTGCTGAATTTCACAGGAAGGACAAATGTTACTTTTGTTGCACCTAGTAGCTATATTTATGTCTATTCCGGCGGGCAGATTTTATTGAATGATACGGCAGGGTTTAATAAGGTGAAGTAAACGAAGATAGGCGAAAGATTTATATATGTTAAATATGCCATAATATTAGGGTAATTATAACATACTTAAAATGGATATAAAACAAAAAATACTTAGATTTCTAATAGAAAATAAAGATACTTCGCCCAGTATAAACAAGATTTCAAAATCATTAAGAATGGATTATAAGCTAATCTATATTAATATTGGGAATCTTGAGAAAGACAAGTCAATAAAAGTAGAAGATTTGGGGAGTATTAAAAGATGCAGATTTGACGATGATTTTAATAAAGATGTTTTTATTGTGGAGAATGAAAGAAAAAAACAATTTTTAGAAAATAAAAAATGTTATGCTATTTATGAAAGATTAACAGGTATTAAAGGGCAATTTATACTCTTGCTGTTTGGGAGCTATGTTAAGGGAACAGAAACAAAGAATTCTGACATTGATTTGCTTTTAGTATCAAATAAGGATAATGTAAAAATAATTGAAGAAAAACTTGAAATCCTTCCTTTAAAGATCCATTTGACATCTATAAATTATAATTCTTTTTCTGAGATGATCAAAAATAGAGAGCAAACGGTTGTAAGCGAAGCAATTAAAAAGAATATAATCTTGTTTGGAGTAGAGGATTATTATAGATTATTAAAAAATGCTTGATGAAAAAAGAATAAAAGAAGCTGAATTGAATATTAAGTCTTATCTTGCTGAAGGGCTTCTTAAGGAAGAACAATTTAACAGCATTGTTTTTGATGTGTTGATAAACAATTCTAAGGAGAGTATAGAAACTGCCGCCTTTCTCTCTAATAATAAAAAATCTAACTTATGGATTATTGTTTCTGCTTATTACTCTATGTTTTATATTGCTAATGCGGTTATTTATAAGATGGGATATAAAGTTGGAGATAAAATCCCTCATAAAGTAACAAGTGATGCTTTGATTGTTTTTGTTAGAAATAAATTAAGGCAGAGTCTTATTGAGGAGTATGAAGAATTAAAAGAAGAAGCTTTACTTATTGCAAAGAATAAAGCAGAGGGATTAATATCTAATTTTGAATTTGAAAGAAAGAAAAGAGGTTTTATTCAATATCAAACTAAAGAGATTGAAAAAGTCTCCAAAGCACAGACTTCTTTGAATAGAGCAAAAGAATTTTTATTTGAAGTCAATAATTTGCTAAGAAAATTGAATAATTAATGACTTCTATTTCATATACTGCAGGGCTTAATAAGGTGTGATGAGGAGTGAAGGAATAAAAGGAAATAGTAATAAAGATATACAATTTATTAGTTATCTTTTAATTAAAGCTTAATAGCATGATAGTGAGCCTTTACTTTGAGTATTTCCATTATCAATAGAGATTAAATGCCTTCTATTTCCATTGCTAATGGAAATGTGTATAAAGTCATTAATTATTGTTACCTTTTACAAATTTAATAGTCATTCTATGTGTGAAGATACTAAAAGATTACTACCTGATTAGAAAGCTTTTTATAAAAGCTTTACATTATGATAGAAAGCTTTTTAAATAGTGTTGCATATTATCTTTCATGGATCTTAAACCAATAATCATAGAACAAAGACAAGAAATTGAAAAGATAGACAGAGAAGAAAATTTAATAGCGAGAGATAAGTTAAAAGATGCTAAAAAATACCTTCTTTACCCCAATATTCTTGTAATAACAGGTATAAGGCGTTGTGGTAAATCTATATTTTCTTATTTGCTTGAACGGGATAGTAAATTTGCATATATAAACTTTGATGATGAAAGATTAATTGGACTTAAAGGTAATGAGTTAAACAAGATACTTGAAGCATTTTATGAGTTATATGGAGAAATAGACTATATTATCCTTGATGAAATACAAAATATTTCTGGTTGGGAATTATTTGTAAATCGATTAAGAAGAACTAAGAGGGTTATTTTAACTGGGAGCAATTCTAATTTGCTTTCAGGAGAATTAGCAACACATTTAACTGGAAGGTATATAGATATAAAATTATTCCCATTTTCATTTAAAGAATATCTCTTATTCAATCAATTCAAATTCGCGAGAGCATATAGCACAGAAGAAAAATCAAGTATTATAAATTATATGAAGAACTATCTTATATCCGGAGGACTTCCCGAATCATATAAGTTTGGAAGAGCCATAGTTATGAAGATATATGAAGACATTTTAAATAAAGATATTTTGCTTAGGCATCACATAAAAAAATTAGAGGAATTGAAAGGATTATCAAAATATCTTATTACAAATTCATCGGAAGAAATAACCTATAGCAAATTATCTAAGATATTAAATATAAAGCACATATCAACGATTTCAAATTGGATTTCTTATTTGGAAGAATCTTTTATAATATTTAAATTAGAGAGATTTAATTTTAAATTTAAACAGCAGTTTATTGCCCCTAAAAAAATTTATTGTATAGACACAGGAATTGTAGAAGTTATAGGATTCAAATTTTCAGAGAATAAAGGAAAAGTAATGGAAAATTGTATTGCCATAGAATTACAAAGAAAAAAATGGGTTAATCCGAATTTTGAGGTTTATTACTGGAAAAATCATCAACAGGAAGAGGTTGATTTTGTTATTAAAGGGGGAAATAAAATTTTAGAATTAATTCAATCAAGTTATGTAAACAGCAGAGAAGAGATAAAAGAAAGAGAGTTAAAAGGATTGATAAAAGCAAGCAAGGATTTAAAATGTAATAGTCTAACAATAATTACTTGGGATTATGAAGGAGAAATTTTATTTGAAGATAAGAAAATAAAAATAATTCCTCTCTGGAAATGGATGTTAGATTCTAATAATTAATTTGTTAATAACCTGCAGTTTATACCGCATAGGATCTTATTTTTGTCTATTCCGGCGGGCAGATTTTATTGAATGATACGGCAGGGTTTAATAAGGTGAAGTAAATTTATTTTGAACTATAAGTTAAGAAAGATTTTATAGCATTTAAGTTTTCTGTTGTTAGAGAGTCATTTAAACTTAAAACCTTTGAACGATCAGTATATCCAATTTCTACACAGATGCTAGGTATTCTAAAGATATCATAAACATATCCAAATCCAGCAGTTGCTGGATCACCCGGGGTAAGCAAGGATCCACTTGGGATTGCGCATTTTCCTGCAATCCAGGTTATCTTTTTTTTATCTTTATTTGATTTATGTGAATCCTCATAAATTGCTTTTTTCGCAGCAGTATAATAATCTAAACTAGACATCTCATTTCCATACCATTGAAGTTTATCGCTCATTGAACTTAAGGAAAGCTGATATAATTCTAAGTCTTCCTCGTTTACTTCAGGGGTAATTAAATATATTAAACCATCTGGGATTATTGATGCTCCAGTATGATAATCAAGGTACCAAGCAAATTTTTCTTGGTTAATAAAGGAAATCAAATGTTGAAGAGGAGAAACCATTCCCTTCAAGTCGGATTTACCTTCATTTCTATCCTCTTGTGGGGGAAATTGAACACGTAAGTTAAATGCACTTTGACTCCATCTTTGATTTGTTTCAAAGCCATCAGGATTTAAAACTGGAACAAAATTAACTTCTATATCTTGATTTGTTAGAGTATCAAAGATATCCCTTTCTCTTGTTGTTTTATCTATTTGTCCAAGAACAATACTGACTGCTGCTTTTTCATTTCCATGCATTCCTCCAGTAATTAAATATTTTTGATCACCCCCCCCAACGCGTATTCCTCTAATTAATCTTCCTTCATCGCTTTCTCCTATGTCAAATAATTCTGTGATGTCAGGATATTGCGCGTGCAAGTCCTCCAGCATTCCGCATATTTCTGGATAGGTTGGGTATCTACCCTCTGCTATTGTCTGCTCTAATGTAACTCCTCTTACAACTTGATTCTTTTTATAATGATCATACCCGTCATACCCTAACCACCCCCCGACTCCAATTCCTGCAAGGGCTAAAAGTGTCCCTGCATTTTTTAAAAATCCTCTTCGTGAAAATCCTTTTGATTTTTGTTTTGATGTTTTTATTGGTTCGGATCCTCTGCTTTCTCCTGCCTCGCTCATCTTTGCAGTTAAGCCACTATCATAAACATCTCCCATTTCATTTCCCTGCACTTCTTCGCGTTTGCTTTCCATGACTTTTTATCTGAATTGGCGTTTATAAAGATTTCTATATTGTGTTACTTATTAGTGGCAAATGTTAATACTCTAATTTTGTGATAAGGAGAATTTATAAGAATAGACTATACGATGCCATCGTATAGTTTATGGCATTTCTTTACGATGCCATAGTAAAGTTTAAAAAGAGCAAAAGGCAATATTTACTATGGATATAGAATCAGAATTATTTAAGCAGAATCCGTGGTGGGAAAGCAGTTTTAAAGATGTAAGTTATCCGAGGGAAAAATACATAAAACAAATTTTAGATAATTTAGATTCTAAAGAAATAATTATTATAACGGGGATTAGAAGGGTTGGAAAAACAACCATAATAAAACAAACAATAAATAAACTTCTAACAAGCAAGATTAAGCCAGAGGAGATATTTTTTATAAGTTTAGATTTATTTAATCTTTTAGAATTCAGCATAAGTCAATTAATTGAAGAATATAGAAAAATACATAAAAAGGGGCATTCGGATTTTTTTTATTTATTTTTGGACGAGGTTTCTTCAAGGGATAATTTTGAACAGGAATTAAAAAGCATTTATGATAATGAGAACATTAAGGTGATTTGCTCTTCTTCAATTGCCACATTAATGAGGGACAAAAAAGCTAAATTAACTGGCAGGACAAAAACAATAGAGATAATGCCCTTAGATTTTAGAGAATTCTTAATCTTTAAGGAAGCAAACATATTAAAATCAGATAAAGCGAAACTTGAAAGTTATTTTAATGATTACTTAAGAATCGGCGGAATTCCTCATTATGTCCTTACTGAAGACAAAAGCTATCTAAATGAATTAGTTGAGAGCATAATATATAAAGATATTATTGCATATCATAAAATAACTGCTGAAAAGGTGATTAAAGAGATGTTTATCTTGCTTTGCCAGAGAGTTGGCAAACCAATAAGTTATAATAAACTCTCAGGAATACTGAATATTTCTGTTGATAGTGTAAAGAGATACATAGGATATTTTGAAAAGGCTTATTTATTTTATATTATTAATAGATATTCTAAATCTGTAAATGAATCAATTACATCCCCAAAAAAAGTTTATATAGGGGATATTGGGATAAAGAATAGTATCACTGGTTTTAAAGATCTTGGTGCAAGTTATGAAAACCTTGTTTTTTTAAACATAAAAGATAAACATCCAAGTTATTATATGGATAATTCGATAGAAATTGACTTTATTACAGAAGACAGCTTAATTGAAGCAAAGTATAAGCAAGAATTAACCAAAAACCAAAAAGAACTATTTGATGCGATAAAAATAAAAAATAAGGTTGTTGCAAATGGATGTGCTTTTTTTATGAAATAAGTGTTTTTGTGTCTGTTTCTGCCGGCTGTTCTGGTGCTCTGCTTTCTCCTGCCTCGCTCATCTTTGCAGTTAATCCACTATCATAAACATCTCCCCTTTCATTTCCCTGTACTTTCTGCACTTCTTCGCGTTTGCTTTCCATGACTTTTTATCTGAATTGGCGTTTATAAATATTACTATTGCGCAGTGGCTATATAAATAAATTATATCTTATTCTTCTTTGTTATACTATTCTATGAGAATCTTTTGCAGTTCATTATAAAATATTTTAGCTCGCTGTAACGAAGTTTTAGCTTTTGATTGTTTATCAATATCTTCAGTTTTGTATTGAATTTTGCTTCTTTTGGTTTTTTCAAGATCAAATGACTCAATTAATAAATCTGCTTTTATTCCTGCTAAATTAAGTGCCTCGTCTTTTGTATTTTCATAATCTTCAATTAAAGATTCTTTTAACTTCCCTTTTGCGTAAACTATTAAAGAATCTGCTGTTACTTTATGTGCAATTTTCTCCCCTACTTTGTACCCCAATTTACGAAGAACGGCGTTTGCAATATAAAACATAGAGTAATAAGAGCAAACAATTACCCATAAATCTGAAGTTCTATCAGAGTTTAACTTTTCTGCAGAAGAAATGCTTTCTTGGGCATTTTTTAACAAAACTCTAAGTGCATCAGAATTTAATGGCTCTTTCTTAAGCAAACCCTCGTCCAAATAGGTTCTAACATTCGTTTCAGCCTCTTTTATTCTATCCTTGCTCAGCATTTTTTAATAATCTATAATAATCTTCTACTCCAAACAAGATTATATTCTTTTTAATTGCTTCGCTTACTACTGTAAACTCCTTGCTTCTCGCCATGTGAATAAAACTTTCATAGCTTACCGGGGTTAGATGGATTTTCTGTGGAAATATACTAACTTTGTCTTCGACTTTCTTAAAATTTTCTTCATCAGAAATAAGAAGAAAATCTATATCAGAGTGTTTAGTAGTAGTACCTTTGACATGGCTTCCAAATAATAATAGAATAAATTGAAGTTTTAATCTCGATAAACTATCATAAATTACTAAGAAATCCTTTTTTTTAAATAAATCCTTTCTTCGTAAATATTCTGCTTTAAAGACTAAATCATTAAAATTATTATTGAATGAACAGATTAATGTATTGCCGGCTCTTTTCAATTTAACTATCCCTTCTTTCTCAAGAAACCTTATGGAATTATAAGCAGATTTATAATTAATTTTTCTAATTAAAGATATCTTTCTTATACTAAGTGTTTCTTCTCTGCTTTCTATCAGGAGTTTTAATATTTCTATTGTTTCATTTACCACTTTTAACCATAATATTATGGTTAAAAAACATATATAAACTTATCTGTCTTTCTGTTTATTCTCCCGCCTCGCTCATCTTCGCAGTTAATACTCGTGAAAAATCTCCAATCTTTAGATTGGAGTTAAAATGTATAGATTTTTCCCGGTTCTCCCAAAACCCAAACTCCACACTTTAGTGTGGAGTATACTCAAGGAGTTTTGTGATTATAAAGGTTTATATACTAAAATTAATATAGTTTTATATTAAAATAGATATAATAGGCAATGAACATAAAAAAAAGCCATCTTGCAATAATAGAAGTTTATAGAAAGAATATCTTTTTAACCGAGACAATAAATGGATTATCCAAAACTACTAAAAAAGATTACCCCATAACCTATAATGCCATTAAATCTTTGTCAAAAGAAGATATAATCAAAATTAACCGCATAGGAAACTCAAAAGTGTGCAGTATCAGTCTTAATCAAAAAACAATTTCAATTCTCTCATTTTTAGATGAGCAAGAAGCAATTTCAAAGGATATACCAAATATTAATAATGTGCTTGAAATAAAAGAGTTTATAGATGACATTCTGCTTATCGCGGGTAGTTATGCAAATAATAAAAAAACCAAAGAATCTGATATAGATTTGGTGCTGATAACCAAGGAGAATGTGCCAAAAAAACAAAAACTATTGGAAAACCTGACTGCGCTATTTTCTCCAAGTATTCATCCAATTGTTATAAGCTATAATGATTTTGTTATTATGCTGCTTGATAAAAAAGCTAATTTCGGCAGAGAAATATTTAATAATAGGATTTTATTCAGAAATGCAGAGAGATATTACGAACTAATTAAAGAGGCGATTGAAAATGGATTCAGGGGCTGAACTTTACTTAATAAGAGCAGAAGATGAATTCCTTCTTGCAAAAAATGATTTGCTGATTTCAACAGAGGCAAAAATAAAAGAATCTCTGGGTATACAAATAGATAAAACTTTTTTTCATTCAGTAATTTCACATGCTTATTATTCTATATTTTACTGCGCTAAGGCATATCTTTTAAGCAAGGGAATAAAGACAAACCTTCCGGATGAGCATAAAAAGACATATGAAGCATTAAAGTATACTATAAGTAGAGAAATGTTGAATAAAGAAATAATGCAAATTTATGAAAAAGAGATTATAAAAGCAGATTCTTTACTTAAAATATTTAGGCAGGAAAAAAAGAAGAGGGGATTTTTTGCTTACAACATAAAATCAGAAGCAAATTTGCCTTATGCAAGAGAGTCTATTGAAAATGCAAGAAAATTTATATCAATTTTAAAACAAATGATATAACTCATAATCTAAAAAGACGTTTATAAATATTTCTATATTATGTTACTTATTAGTGGCAAATTAGATATGTTATTTTTCAAGCAGCCATCTCCAAACAGGCAAGATTTTTATTTTCTTGCCGTCAATTGTTCTTTCTTCATCTTGGTCTTCTGTTAAAATAATCCCTTCGCTTAATTTATGCTCTTTCATAACCTCAATCAATCCATTAATCTCTCTTTTTTCATTATCTTCATCTAGTTTCTTTGTTACTTGTATTGCCAAAAGTATTTTATTTTTCCTGGAAACTAAAAAATCACACTCATAATTTTTCCTATGATAATATATTTGTTCTCCTCTTCTCTTTAATTCAATAAATACAAGATTTTCAATTAATTTTCCTTCATCTTTTGAGAATTTAAAGCTGACTGCATTTAATAGCCCATTGTCTATACAATAAATCTTTTTTATTGAACCAAGTTGTTTAGAAAAGGAATATTCATACTTGAGATTTTGAAAAAATAGATATGCCTCTTCAAAATATGACAAATATTCTATAATCGTATTTTTGCTTATTTTAAACCCAATCGAAATTAGTTTATTTGCAATCTTATTATATGATATCTCTTTAGAAACGGACTCAAAAAGCAGATTGGCAATGGATTTTAATTTTTTCACATCTTCTATTTGGTACCTTTCAACAATATCTTTGAATATCATTGATTCATAGTAACTTTGTAATATGTTTTCTTTCTGGGTAATTTGAGAGATTATTGCAGGATATCCCCCTCCAAAAATAAAAGAAGAAAAAAGATTTTTTATTTCTATTTTATTTTTACTATAAGGTAATGTTTTCAAATCATACTTTATATTTTTCCATATAAGCAATTCCTTAAAACTAAGTGGAAAAATCTCTTTATTGATAACTCTGCCTCTTAGTTTTGTTGAAATTTCCCTGCTTAGCATTTTTGAGCTTGAACCCGTTAGAACGATTTGAATATCTTTTCTCGTGTCATAGGTTATTCTTGCCCAAGAATCCCAATTTTTAACAACCTGTATTTCATCTAAAAATAAGTATATTTTCTGTTTTTTATCTATTTGGCAAAGCTCGAAAAAAGTTTCTAATAATCTATCTAAATCTTTATCATCTGCTCCTAAAAGTTTGTTGTCTTCAAAATTAAGATATAAGATATTATCTTTTAAAATATTCTCTTTTAATAATTTATTAATCATTTGGAAACAAATAAATGTCTTCCCTGCTCTTCTTGGACCAGTAATTGTGGTTATAAACCCTTTATCTACATCTAGATTCACTTCCCTTGGTAGAACCTCTGGAATATTAAATTCCTTCCAAAAAGTTATTACCTGTTTATAATCCATCTTATCCACTGAACAAATTTAGGTTGTTTTGTATCTTCTAAAATACAAATTACTATTTAAATGCTTCGTTTATAAAGATTCCTATATTGTGTTACTAAGTAGCGGCAAATA
>Ga0208375_1003724_pt1 | contig 12665 bp, 8 predicted proteins | sample RifOxyD1_FD_184038 | JGI IMG/M metagenome (GOLD analysis project Ga0208375, IMG submission 184038) | Soil microbial communities from Rifle, Colorado - Rifle Oxygen_injection D1 (SPAdes) | ecosystem: Environmental > Terrestrial > Deep subsurface > Rock core/Sediment | place: Rifle, Colorado... | reverse complement strand
ACTCGCGGTTCTGGTAATATACTCGCTCTCTTCGAGCAGGAGTTTTGACTGGCGGTTCACGTCCACATACGTATAGCCGTGCAGGACCTCTTCATAAAAATTCTGCAGCTCCACGCCTTCGCGCGGCTTGATATGCCCCTCGCGCACGCGCGCGTCGATCTGCTCCTTCACCCGTTTTTCCATGTCGGTCGCGCTGTACTGGAACCACGAAAGCACGCTCGCCACGTTGTTGCCGCGGATGACTTCCTCGATGTAATAGCCGCCCGGCTCCGTCTCGTCGAGAAACACATGCACCTCGTTGACGCTGCCGAAGAGGTTGTGAAAATCGCCCATGACGTCCTGGTAGGCGCCGGTCAGAAAAATGCCGAGGTAATAAGGATCGCCCTTGCGGATCTGGTGCAGCGGCAGCGTGTCCTTGATGTCCCTGAGATCGATAAACTTTGAAACCTTGCCGTCCGAATCACAGGTGATGTCGACAAGCGTGGAGGCATGCGTCGGCTCTTCGTCAAGGCGCTGGATGGGCATGATCGGAAAAAGCTGCTGGATGGCCCAGTGGTCGGGCATGGACTGGAAGACCGAAAAATTGCAATGGTACTGGTCCGCCAGATGCTTGTTCAGGGTCTCAAGCTCGTCGGGAACGTATCTGAAACCCGAGGCGTTTTTATAGATCACCTTGCAGATCTGCCAGAACAGGTGCTCGACCTTGGCTTTGTCCTCAAGCGACAAAAAGCCGAGCTTGAACATGCTCAGGGCCTCTTCCTTGCGCTGAAGGGCGTCGTGGAAATGTTCCAGGATGTTCTTGGTGCTCAGGTTCTGCGAGAGATAGCGCATCTCTTTCACGACATCGTCTTCGTCGAGCGTCTCCTCGAAAACAATCGGCGTGGTGCCGATCTCGATGCTGCCGAACACGTTGACGACCAGGACCGAATGGTGCGCGACCAGCGCGCGGCCGGTCTCCGAAACGATATTCGGCTCCTGCACTTCCTCGGCCTGGCAGATTTCCTGGATGGAATAAACAACGTCGCTCACATATTCCTGCAGCGAATAGTTGATGGAGCTGTCAAAGCTGGTGCGCGAACCGTCATAGTCCACGCCCATGCCCCCGCCGACATCGAGATATTCGACGTTGATGCCCATCTTGCGGCATTTGGCATAAATGCGGGTGCCTTCCTTGACGACGTTCTTGATGGTCTTGATGTTGGTGACCTGCGACCCCACGTGGAAATGCAGGAGCTTGAAGCTGTCGAGCAGGTTTTCCTGCTTGAGGATGTTGATGACATGAAGCAGCTCGGGCGTGGTGAGCCCGAACTTGGCGAACTCGCCGCCGCTTGATTCCCATTTGCCGCTGCCCTTTGAATACAGCTTGCACCTCAGGCCCAGAAGCGGCTTGACGCCAAGCTCTTTTGCAACCGCGATGACCTGGAAGATCTCGGAAAGTTTTTCGATCACGATGAAGACGCGCTTGCCAAGTTTGAGGCTCATGAGCGCGGTTTTGATGACCGCATAATCCTTGTAGCCGTTGCAGATGATGAGCGCGTTGGGATGCGTATTCATCGCGACGACGGCGGCCAGCTCCGCCTTGGAGCCGGCTTCCATGCCGAATTCATACGGACGCCCGGCATCGAGGATCTCCTCGACCACTTCGCGCATCTGGTTGACCTTGATCGGATAAACGCCCTGGTAAGAACCCTTGTAACCGAACTCGGCGATGGATTTGCGGAACGCCTCGTTGAGCGCGACCACGCGATGGCGGATGATGTCCTGGAAACGGATCAGCACCGGCATCCCGACTCCCTGCCGGTTTTTGATTTCCTCGACAACGCTCATGAGGTCTATGCCCAGACCCTCGCCGCGTTTTGGATGCACGGTCATGTGACCCGCAGGATTAATGCTGAAGTACTGGTCGCCCCAGTTTTCAACGTTATATAATTTCAGTGAATCGGCAACGCCCCATGTTCTCATCCCGTCAAAGCTCCTCTTGCAAAAAACCCAGTCTCTACTTTTCGCATTACCACTCACAAGGGCAGTTGCCAAGCGGTCTATAGATATAGATAATCAAGGCATGAACATATCTACACCCATCGGATTCATCTTTGGCTTGGTTGTCGTCTATCTTGCGGCAACGCACGGCGTAAAAAACGCCAACATCTTTTTGAGCCAGCACGCCGCGATCATAGTGATCGGTGGCACGCTGGCGGCCTCGCTCATCTGCCTTCCCATGTCGCACCTCTTCAACCTGGTGAAGATTTTTTTCCGCACCCTGATCGGCAAGGGCAAGGACATGCAGGTCTCCACGATAAACGAGATCGTCAAGCTTTCGGTCACGGTCAACGAAGGCCGCCCCATCGGCGGCGAGTTGCAGACAATAAAGAACCCGTTTTTGCGCGAATCGCTCGAACTCCTGGTCAACGGCGGATTGTCTGACGAGGAGCTTGAAGAGGTGCTCGAAAAACGCGTCGAGCTGCAGAACGAAAAATACAAGCGCGAGGGCTTCACGTTCAAGATCATCGGAAAATTCCCGCCGGCGTTCGGCCTCGTGGGCACCACGCTCGGCATGATCGTGCTGCTGCAGAGCCTTGGCTCTCCGGATGCGTTTGAAAAAATCGGGCCGGCCATGTCTATCGCCCTGGTCGCGACTTTCTACGGTCTTATCATGGCAAACGTTTTTCTGATCCCGATCGGCGAAAACCTGACCCGTGCCTCCGAGGACGACCTGCTCATGCGGCGCATCGTCGTGGACGGCGTGAGGCTGATCAAGGAACAAAAGCATCCGCTGCTCGTGGAAGAATACCTCAAAAGCTATCTGACCCCCGGCGAGCGCAACAAGATGAAGAAATCGAGCGCCTGAGATGGCCGGCGAAAACGAACTCAACGCGCGGCTTGACCTTGCTTCCGGCATCACCAGCCGGCAAAAACGCAAGCTGCGGGCGAAACGCAAGGAGAATGTCGTGGTCCAGGACGACGGCGAAGGCAACTGGCTCATCTCCTACGCCGACATGATGACGCTTCTTTTCGCCCTCTTCGTGATAATCTCGGCCTTTTCCACGCCCGATGCCGGCAAGTTCGAAAAATTGAAGGAAGCCACCACAAAAGCCATGGGCGTTGAATACGTCAAGCCATTCACCGAACTTTCGAACGACCTCAAGAAAATCGTCAAAAGCGGCATGTTCGGAAGCGGCGTTTCGGTTGACGAAACGAGCGAAGGCATTGTCATCAGCGCGAGCGGCACGCTGTTTTTTGATTCGGGCTCGACCGATCTCAAGGATGATGCCGCCAGGATGATCGACAACATCTCAACCGTACTCAGCACCAACGCCAAGGGATTCAGGGTGGTGGTAGAGGGCCACACCGATGACGTGCCCATGAACTCCGAAAAATTCCCGAGCAACTGGGAGCTTTCGTCGGGCCGCGCCGGCACCGTAGTGCGCCGACTTGAGGAAAAAGGCTTTCCGCATGCTCTTTTGAGGCCGCTCGGGCTGGCCGATGCCGAGCCCCTCGTACCAAACCACAACGAAAGGGGCGTGGCGCTTCCCGAAAACCGCGCCCGCAACCGCCGCATCGTGATCAGGATACAGAAGCAGCTTCCGCAGCGGATGAAAAAACCGGTGGATCAGCCCTGATTATCGAGTATTTTTGAAAACAGCCCGAGCTTCTTGGCAAGTTCCCTGGAATACAGTCTGTATTCCATTGAAATGCCGGCCAGCTCCTTGATCGCCGCTTCGATGTCCGGTTTTTTGCAATCGAGCAGCTCCAGGACGCGGTCGATGCGGAAAAATCCTTCCATGCCCACAAGTTCTTCCGCGAGTAGGCGGGCAATGGTCTTGAGTTCGCCCGTGTCGGATTTGGCCTCAAGCGCGGTTGTCTTGTCCTTGAGCGCGGCAATCTCAGCGCCGAGCGCGGCGGCAAGTGCGGCGGCGTCCTGCTTTGCGGCATCCAGCTCCTTGGTCTTGTCGCACAGCTTCTGCTCGATAGCATCCAACTCGCTATCCTTGACGGCGCGGAGTTCTTCGAGTTTTTTCCCGCCCTCGGCACGTTCGCGCTCGACGGTATCAAGCGTCAGATGAAGCTGTTCGATGGCTTCAATGGTCTTTGCTTTTTCGTGCCCGGCCTCCTGCAGCCTTTTGCATTCGACCGTAAGCGCCGCGCTGAGTTTTGTCGCCAGATAGTTCTCGCGTCTCATCGCGGCGGCCAGCGCAGCCTTGAGCGAATCGATCTCGGTCTGCCCTTTTTTGTAATCCTCGATTATTCTTTTTTCCCATGCATAGGCGACCTTGAGCCGACCTTCAAGCTGTGCGGCGGCGGTCTGGTTTTCGTGCAGTTTTTCGTTATGAAGTTTTTCGCGCTCGGCCAGGGCACGTTCAAGGCGTTCGATGGCGGCGCTGGATTTGACGTCCTTGCCGGCCTCACGCGTCCCGGCGGCATCGATTAATTGTTCACGTCTGTGCTGCCCGATCAGTTTCGCAATACGAGCCGCATCAGTGATGCCGGCATAGTCCTGCACAGGATCGTCGTCCTGCTCTTTGTGTTTTGGAACGCGAATGTCAAAATCAAATTCCAAGGCAATCCCCCTGTTGTCTACTTGTCGGACGCGGATTGTCAGGACTTGACGGGACTTGACGGGGCAATACGCACGAACGCCGGCGACGACCTTCGCCGTCAAAAAACTGTCACTCTTCAAAAACATTAAAAATTATCTCAGGCATATCCGATCTGTCATATGGAGTGGACAGAACCAATAGTTTTGCCTGCAGAATGCCAGTATTCGATGTCTTGCGAAAGACCGCGCTTGGCGCAGTGCTTGTCCCGCTTGCATTGCTGTCCGGTGCGTTTGCCGCAGAAATTGACAGTCAACTCCGCGATTTTGAAACCTCGGTTGAAACAAAGCTGAAGGAGAACCTTGGCGCCGTTCGCGGCGACAAGCCCATATTTGCAGTTTATGTGCACGCCATCCGCGCTCCAAAAAAATCTGAAGACAAAGGCAAACAGATCGATCTTGGCTACCTGCCGGTCCCTTACGACATGGATGCACAAGGCACAATCACAGCAACCGAAGAAAAACTCGAAATTTCAACTCTTGACGTCGAGGTGCAGGTGCCAGGCGCGGTTGACGATCCGCTCCGCAAGGCCGTTGACGAAGTGGTGCAGAAAACCCTCAAGGGTTACAATCCCAAGGTAACGGTGACATCAATTACTCCGCCGGTGCTTCCGCTTGATTACCGTCCATACCTGCCGCTTGCCGCCGCGCTTCTTGGCGCGCTCATCGTTGCCCTCGGCATAGTGGGCGCGGCGTTCGCCCTCAAGCGTGCCTCGCTTTCGATTTCTGAGGGATTTCTTTCGCTCAAGACCTCGGAGATAAATGCCAGCAAGCCCAAAGATGACACCAAAAAAGAGACCGAAAAAAAGAAGGCCGAAGAAAAACCGGTTTCGCCGGAAGTGCAAAAGGTGTCGCTCGCACCAGCCGAAAAGGCGCTCGACCAGAATATCCGTCTCATTGAAAAAATTATAAAGGAACAACCTGCGCTGTTTGTGCGGAGCGTGACCGACGACGACGACGACAACCGCGGCATCCGCTGGCTGCTGCCCAAACTCGCCGACGATGTACAACAAATCCTGCAAGGCGCGTTCGGATCGCAGCGCATGGCACATATCGCCGGGCTCCAGACCAAACCGGACCAGCTTTTCAACTATACGGTATGGATACAGTTGCTCAGTGAACAAATAATCGTGCGCAAGATACAGGGCGGCTCTGTAGTGGAGCGCGTGCTCGGCCCCGAAAAAACCCTGAAACTGATGACGTCGCCCGCAAAATCGGTGCTTGCCGCCGCCGCAAAGATCGACACAAACGCCTCCTGGCGCATAGCCGCCGAATTTGTTCCATCCGACGAGTTCCAGGGCGCGCTCGGCACCGCTGGAGAGGACCGCTGGCAGAAGGTCATAAGCGGCGCCATGGTGAAGGAAGACGAGCTTGGCACGGCCGCGGACGCGCTCCTTGGCGAGCTTTCGACCGCAGGCGGCGATGCCGGAGACGATGATACGGCCAGGGCAAAAGAAAAATATTATTCCGAACAGCTTCTGGAGCCGATTGTAAAGGCCGTCAAAACCAAGCCCCTTGGCGAAGACGACATCTTCCTTGACCAGATAGGAACCAAAGCGCCGGATTTTGTGACACTTGTACGGAGCCGCGTGTGGACGCCATCTGTCATCGCGCGGGTGCCGGAGCAGCCGCTTGGCCGCGCCGTCATGCGCATGACCAACGAGCAGCGCGCCGCGCTTGTGGTCGGCATGCCCAAGGAATATTCAGACAAGGTCATGGCGCTGGTGCCCGAGGGCAACGCCAAAACCATCCTGCTCGACCGGATCAAAAAACTGATGACCAAGGCGGACGCAAACAAGTCACCCGAGGTAATTGCCATCTGCCGCGATTTCCTGGATATCTTAAAAGCCGATCATGACAGCGGAAAGTTTGCGCTGGCCGCGGCGGCCACCGACGAAGCGCCGTCAAACGTCACGCCGATAAACCAGGCAAGGAAAGCGGCATGAGCAGGGCGTGCTCTCGGAGCGCACCAGCCGTGTAGCGGCGTATGCTCGCCCTGGTGGGCGTGAGCTGGTTGTTTTAAAAATCGTTGGAGGAATTTCAAGAAAAATTCTCCGGTCACTTGATAAGCCCGACTGTCTTGAATATTCTGGACCAGTGAATAAATTTGATTTCACCCTCCATCAATGATGTTTGATCGCGGCTGATTACATATGATTCTGAATTTTTAAAATCTTCTGCAAGTTTTTTATAGCCAGAAAGTTTTTGTCTGTTAAGTGACAGAATGTTGTCAGTAGATTTGATTTCAATCAAAACCGTTTTCATTTTGGGTCTCTCTATAACCAAATCAACCTCGACATTGTCAGAAGTCATCAGGTACGACATCCGCCAGTCGGGCTTGAGATACGAGATCAATCGTTTAAATTCCAGCACAATGTAGTGTTCAAATGCAGTTCCGTATTCGGGGCTTTCCGGGTTTAGTGGTGCGTCTATAAGGCCAGTAAGCGTGCGCTGGACTCCTGTATCAAAATAATAAAATTTTGACTTGGCTCTTTGTCGTTTTCTTATTGATCTGGAATACGGCAACAGCAGGAACCCGAGCATTGTATCATCCAGAATCGAAAAATAATTCTGCACAGTCGTATGGTCAACGCCCACGACTTTGGCAATATTGTTCATGTTCAATATTTTGCCGGTCGACTGACTGGCTACTTCCAGAAAATTCCTGAATGGCATCAAATTGCGGACCAATTGCTCGGCAACAACCTCTTCTTTGAAATAAGTGTCGACATAGGCGCGTAAAAAATGTTGTTTATCCTTTTGTGACAATTCAATTACTTCAGGCAGGGAACCATAAGCAAGGCAATCATCAAGATCGAAACTGGTGCCAAGCTCGACATGTGTCATTGGGTGACACTCAAAACGAAACGCGCGTCCAGCCAGTAGATTTGCAGCGCCCCTTTTTAGTTTTCTTGCACTTGAACCGGTAATGGCAAACTTGTATTTTTTTTCAAAAATCAAACCATGTACTACATCCAGTAAAACCGGATTTTTTTGAATTTCGTCGATAACAACATATTCAAAATCACCTTCTGCTATCCGGATCATCTCCGCAAGTGTTTCTGGTTTCTGCCTTAACAACCTGTCAGTTTTTGGATCTAAAAGATCAATCCAGAGATTGCTCTTCTTCGGGTACACATGCCTCAACCAGGTGGTTTTTCCTGATGACCTTGGACCAAAAAGGAAAAAGCTTTTTGTTTTTGTGCGAGTTATGATTCGTTTGAACATACCCTCATAATGTACCGCATTTTGTGGGTTATGTCAAATACCCGGCTTTATCAAACCAGTGAGAGTACCAGCTCCGCTTCATACAGAGGGCTTGAATTCAAAATCGTGTCACCCAATTTTATTTTTGATGCCGGGTTTAAATCAAGCCGTATTGCATGCTTCGGTGCTTTCTCAGAAATGAATTGCGCAAGAGAGCGCATTTTGCCGGACTTCCCGGCTTTGACCTCGACGGGGATTATTTCGTTCTGTCGTTCAATCAAAAAATCCAGCTCTGCATTACTGCTCTTGCTTTCTCGCATCCAATAATAAAGATTTGAAAACAGTCCGGAGTTTCTCTCGATGTTTAATAAATGCTGGGCAACAAACTGCTCGGCACATGAGCCGGCGCGCTCAAAAAACATATTTTCGCCTGCCTTGTAATCCAGCGTTTCCCAGTGCACTCGTGCCATGGCATTAGCAAGACCAACGTCCAGAAAATACAACTTGAAATGCTTTTCGCCGGCAAAACTCGACAATGGCAATCCGGAAGCCGAAGAGTGAACAACCGGAACAAGGGTTTGTGAAAGCACCAGCAGGTGAATGGCCTGTTTAATGTCCCGCGCCTGGTCGTCCGGGGAAATGTTCGAAAATTTGACCTTTTGTCCCAGATGAAAGGGGACATGATTAAATACCTTCCGAATTCTCTGGATATGGGCATGTCCGGCGTACTTTGGAAAATCATCCAGATAGTTGAGTATGATCCTGTTTTGGACATTGCGCGCCTCTATCTGACTTTTGGTTTCGACAAAAGAGGCAACAGCCTCCGGCATCCCGCCCACAAACAAAAACTCACGAAATCTTGCAAGGCGCTTTTCGTGCAGATTTGTCGAGAATTTTCCAGCTCCATCCGCAAGCGGTTGTTCGTTCATCGCCAGCAAAAATTCTCCATAGGTCATCGGACCGAGATGGAGATATTCCACGCGTCCCACCGGCATTTCAAATTCATGATCTTCCAATACAAATTCGAGCAGTGATCCGGCCGAAACAACCGGCAAGCCGGGGCGGTCCTCCAAAAAATAACGAAGACACGGAATGGCTTCCGGGACGGACTGGATCTCGTCCAGAAAAATCAATGAATCAGGATTATTGGTCTGCAGGTTTGAAATTGCCTCGAATTCGGAAAGCAATCCTGAGATATCAAATTTTTTGAAATATGGAGCCAGCTCCTGGTGGCGCTCAAGGTTGATCTCAATCAGCTGTAGTTTTTTCTTTCTGCAGAATTCACGAACCAAGGTCGATTTTCCGACCTGTCTGGCACCCCTGATCATCAGGGGTTTGATGTTTTTTCGTTCCCTCTGGCAGTACCAGTTTTCCAGTTTAGACTCTGCGTAGCGATATAACATGATTGTGTTGTAATCATAATGTGCATAAAATACAACCCATTTTTATGCATTTACCCTGCATCTTGAAATAAAAAAATCCCAGCCAGCACCGACAGCGCCGTAGATTCCGTTAGTGCCCGGTACGCTCTGGCTTTGCATTTCGGAGGTTGTTTTGCCAACGACTCCCGCGCCGCCGGCGGGTGCCCCCACAGTGCCTGGCGCCGACAAAAGCATGTAAAAAATAGTGGTTCTATAGTAGAACCGTTTGGTGCATAATCAGTTCTACAGGAGAACCTCTGGCCATGAACGAAATCAACGATTTGATAAGCAAACTCAAAACAACCCAGACAAGACTTCATGCCCATACACCATCCCCGATGAGACCCACCTTCGAAAAACTCGACAAGGAAACCGGCAGAGCAATAATGCTTACCGGTCCAAGAGGCACCGGAAAAACCACCTATCTGCTCAAACGTTCGGCACAAGACAATCTGCTTTATTTTTCCGCAGACAATCCCCTTATTTCCTCGCTTTCCCTGTACTCACTGGTCGAAGCAGCCTTCATGGATGGCTACAAAGGAGTCATGATAGACGAGATTCATTACGCCAAGGACTGGTCCCGTCATGTAAAATCAATTTATGATTCGTTCCCTGATAATATAATCTGGATTTCAGATTCCAGCACGATCGTCCTGCGCAAGGGGGTTGCCGATCTCTCAAGGCGCTTTATATCAAGAAGGCTCCCTCTGCTTTCACTGCGCGAATATTCAATATTAAGAGGAGAGGACAACAAACTGCCGGTGCTGGACCCATTTGCTTTGAACAAAACGGACGTAAACCACATTTTAAAAAACACTCCTGTTTTAAAACTGCACCGGGAATGGCTTGACCACGGATTCAGGCCGATATTTCTTGAAGATCCGGCAGCTTATTCCGAAAAACTCTTAAGTGTCATCGAAAAAACCATCGCCATGGATATTCCATATCTTGTGCCCCAACTTACACAAGGACATCTGCGCTTCATGACTGGAGTAATCGGGCATCTGGCGAAATCAAACATTCCAACCCTGGCGGTCAATTCGCTTTGCAACGAATGGGGCATTGGAAAAGAAAAATTATACAATCTACTTGATGCCATGGAGAACGCACAGCTGATCAGAGTGGTAAGAAAAAAAAATGACCACAGCCTGCAGTCAATCGGGGCAAAAATATTCCTTCATGACCCGTCTGCTTACGCCGCAATTCAGGGAGACACGGGCTGCGTTCGCGAAGCGGCCACAGTCGCAGCCTTCCAGGAGGCGGGAAGAAACATCCTGGCCGCACATGACGAACGCGAGTATGATTTCGTGATTGACGGCAAACTGACCGTTGAAGTTGGCGGAAAATCAAAAAAGGCGAAAAAAGCCGCGTTTGTCATCCGTGATCATACCGATATTCCAACCGGTAACGTCATTCCACTATGGGTACTTGGTTTTATGTATTAACGACTGACCCGCTCAAAACAAAAATCCGGGCCCCGCATTGATGGTGACAAAATTGCCGGTAAGCGTGAGATCCGGTGAATCCTGCTCGTTGGAGCCAAGATAACGCCACCTGAATGCAGCATCCGCAGAAAGATAAAATGCAACGCGCTTGACGACCAATCTCCATATGTCATATTGTCTATTAGGAGATAGATATTTAGTGCAGTATATTTATCTCCATAAGGCGGTAATACATATATGGAGATAGAAGCATTTGTTGGCAGAAATCATGAAATCATCACGCTGAATGAGCTCTGGAACAAGAAAAAGGCAAACCTTGTTGTATGTCGCGGCAGACGGAGAATTGGAAAAAGCAGACTTATTAAAGAATTTGCCAAAACCGCTGATTGTTATTTTGAATTTCAAGGGCTAGCCCCACGCGATGGCGTAGGGAGTCGTGAACAGCTAAAAAATTTCTCAGAACAACTATCCAAAAACACTGGCATGCCTGTATTGAATCTTGAAAACTGGACACAAGCTTTTGCGGTGCTTGATAGCAAGATCAAAAACACAAAAACCGTTGTATTTCTCGATGAACTCTCCTGGATGGCGCATCACGAACCGGATTTTGCCGGCAAACTCAAAATCGCCTGGGATACCATGTTTAACAACCACAATAAGCTTATGATGGTTTTATGTGGTTCTGTCTCATCCTGGATAGATAAGAATATACTTAATAACAGTGATTTTTTAGGACGCATCTCGCTTGATTTGCAATTAACTGATCTTCCTCTAGCTGACTGTATGAAGTTCTGGGGTAAGCATGGAGATAGGGTATCGTTTTTTGAAAAGACCAAATACCTGGGTGTCAGCGGTGGTGTACCCAGATATCTGGAAGAGATAAGACCCGCACTAACCGCTGAACAGAACATACACAGGCTTTGTTTTAGCAAAGATGGCGCCATGTTTGATGAGTTCAATAAGATTTTCAATGATACTTTCGATCGTAGAGCAAAGATATACCGTAACATTGTCCGGTTGCTGGTAGAGGGCAAAAAATCATTTATACAAATATGCAATAAACTCAAAAAAGAAAAAAATGGCGTTATTTCTAAATATCTCCTTGATCTGGAAACTTCCGGGTTCATTGCTCGTGATCATGTGTATTCTTCCAAAGGCAAAAAAACCTCCCTGAGTCAGTATCGTATAAAAGACAATTATATCCGTTTTTATTTAAAATACATTGAACCGGCTAGTGACAAAATCAAATCAGGGCTGTATCGCGAACTTGACCTTGAGAATTTGCCTGCATGGGAAAGCATAATGGGTTATCAATTCCAAAATCTGATTTTAAACAATCTTCCTGCAGTGATTGATGCGATTGGTATAAATCCGGCAAACGTCATCAGCGCCTCGCCATATTTTCAGTCAAAGACAAGCAAAACCCTTGGCGGCTGTCAGATTGATCTTTTGGCTCATACCAAATCCGGAACATTTTATATTTGTGAAATGAAATTTAGAAAAAATATTACGAATTCTGTAATAACCGAAGTGGCAGAAAAAATCAGAGTATTTAAAAAACCAAAAACCGCGTCAGTTCGTCCGGTTCTCATATATTGCGGAGAGATTGCTGAGTCTCTAAAAAATTCGGATTATTTTGCAAAAATAATTTCAGTTGAGGACATGGTATGTGACATATCCAATTTTTAATTGGTACCTGGCACGGTCTGGCTCTGCATCCCCGCGGTTTTATAACCAACCACGACCGCGCCACCGGTGCAATTGCGCTTCTCTTGGTGCAATTGGTGCAATTAGCTGTTGACAGGTGCAAATGGTGCATTTTATATTAAGCTTGGAGTAAAAATGAATAACGAAAAACCAATGCTATACAATGAAAACGAATCAAAAACTCTTGAATTAACCTAAACGCGACAAAAAATCTGGCTTAAAATCAGGCAGCCATCCGGTCGATGGCGCCAGCGACACTGCTGAAAACGTCTTGTCGGGCAATATTTTGAT
>Ga0208375_1003722_pt1 | contig 12668 bp, 15 predicted proteins | sample RifOxyD1_FD_184038 | JGI IMG/M metagenome (GOLD analysis project Ga0208375, IMG submission 184038) | Soil microbial communities from Rifle, Colorado - Rifle Oxygen_injection D1 (SPAdes) | ecosystem: Environmental > Terrestrial > Deep subsurface > Rock core/Sediment | place: Rifle, Colorado... | reverse complement strand
GCTTGAAGGGACACTGGTGGGAAATAATAGAAAATAAGCATGAAGAGTATTCCTGAACATATTTCTACTAATGGATATTGCCAAGAAATCCTACTCTTGCAATTCCTACATTTACCAGTCTGTATTAAGAAACTGAATATCGGTACTAATTCATACCAAGAAAGAGTATTATTGCAAGAGAAACACTTTGATCTTCCTCTTACTGTAAGTCCTGTATTGTAGCGGAATATTACTACATTGAGAAAACTACCTATTACTGTACCGAGTATAAAGGAGAAAATTAAGAAAAGTACATTCATTTATATTATTTTCTATTATCTTGGTTGTAAACAATAAGAATATTGTGGAGTGGAACAATCTATATCTGGCTCCATAGTAGAAGAGAAATCTGCAGTAGGTGAATCCACAAGAACATTATTATTATTCTCTAGAACTGCCTTCAGAACATAGTCTAAAGGTTTGGTTTCATTATTTACTCCATAGCTATATGCACTTCCTGGTGTTGGGGCTGTTGGTATTTTACTAATAAATGTTTCCAAAGTAATACCAGATGGACAGCCTTCTGAACCATTTCCATCACTCAACTTTGGCATATTTGTAGTACTATCTACTACTGGATATCTATTACATCTATCGAAAAAGAGCTCTAGAGCTAGATTGATCTGCGCTAGATCTGATACTCTCTTCGCATCTCTTGACTTGGACTTGGCGGTGAAGAGATTGGTCATGACTATCGCTGTGAGTATGGCTATGATAGCTATTACTACTAATAATTCTATGAGTGTGAATGCTTTATTTTTATTTTTCATAATAAATAATTGTGTTGTTTATATATGCTTATTATAACATAAATATATTACATTATTAATTGCAATCCGTATCAGTATCATCTGTCAGAGCATCGGTAATAGAAGTATATGCGACACTAGATGAATCTATGTTTCTCGCTATTCCTTCGCTATCTATACACCAATATGCCCCTACAGTCTTCAATGGTGCGACTATAGCATATGCACCATCCTTCACATTACAATATATATCAATTCCACCATTCAATACTCTTATCTGAGCTAGAGCATTCTGTATAGTTTCATTTGCAAATATTGTATCTGCTGTAGTGAGAACTGAACAGTCTCCACCAGAACCTACAATATCTGTACCAGTAGTATTATAACTATTACCTAGATTACCATATACAATTCCGACTGTTGATCTTATAGCATTGAAATTACTCTTTATAGATACATCTGCTGATTTCTCACGAGCGAGTTGTAGATTGGTAAGTACTACTGATGATAATATACCTATGATTGCAATAACGACTAGGAGTTCTATTAGCGAGAAACCTTTTTCCATGTATTAATTATAACATTAATTTAAATTTAATTAAAAACAAAACCACCCGCTATAAGCTAAAATAGCCTTGAAAAAATATTATTTTATATATGATATATTATAAGGTAATATGAATAATAAAATTACAACAATCTGTATACCAACATGTAATCGTCCTGAGTCTTTACATAATGCTATTGTCGGTATAATAGAAAATTTGAATAAATATAACCGTAATCCACGGATACTGATAGTGGATGATTCTGATAATATTGATAGTGCTAATAAAAGTAAGGAAATCTGTTCTTCATTTGCAAATTCATATTCTGGTAATATTGAATGTATAGATAGGAGAGATAGAGAAGAAATGATAGGAGGATTAGTAGAGAAAAGTGGACTTTCAGAAGAATTGATACGATTCACTGTATGTGGAGATAAAATATCTAAAACGACCTTAGGGTCCGTCCGAAATACCTTTCTATTAAAAACACTTGGAGAAAAAATATTAATAACTGACGATGATGTAATGTATAATTTCTTATCTCCTATAGAAAAAAAAAATCCATTCTTCAGTGTAGAGAATCCTAATAAACATTGGTTTCTTATGGATGAAGAGAAACCATCATCATCTAATTTTATAAGTATTGAAACAGATTTCCTAAGTGAACATGAAAATGTATTAGGTAAAAACGCTTTTGATATATTAGGAAAGAATACTCCTGATTACATTGAACAATCAGAAATAATAGATACTTATATGGGATTCTATGGTGATTCACCAATGGAATCTCATATTCCATTATTATTATTACCAGAAATACAGGAACAGTTAAAAAATATTTCTTTTGATGAATATTCAGCTATGAAGAAAAGAGGAAGGATGATACGTACGTCACCATCCTTAGTTGTTTATCAAGGAATCCTATGTATTTCTATGATTATGGGAATAGATAATCGTGAATTAGTACCACCATTTTTACCTGTAGCTAGGGGGAATGACCTTATATTCGGTGCAACGAGGTGGAAAGCCTTCCCTTCGAAGCTCTCTGCATATATTCCACTTCTTATAGGACATGAGAGACCAAATAAGGAAATACGATCTGTATCATATGATAGTGTACGTGAAATGACGAAAACTAATAGAATTATAACTTCATTTATTGAGGAAATAGATGATGTGGATATAGATCCATACAATAATTTAAATATAATTGGTAATAAATTTATAAATATTGCCAATGAACCAATACAAATATTCCAGCTTCTTATGGAAACTCAATGTCAGAAGATTACAAGAACATCAGCTGAATATATAGATAATATACTTCAGACTACCCCTGGAATTCCTGATTTCTGGGTAAAAGATATGGAAGCAATAATTAATGATTTGAATTCTCCTGATCCTAGAAAATTCATGTACGACATAACAAAAGATTATAGAGAAGATAGAATGATAATTCTCCAAAAATGGATAGGTTTTTTCGGTCAATTATTACAAGGATGGGATAAATTGATTCAATAGAAAAACACCTACTATATAGTAGGTGTTTTTCAAGAAAACTAAACTGTATAAAAGACTATGAACAATATGCATTAGATGCAGCACCACCTTCAGCTGTACCTAACTTTGTAGCACCTGAATTATCAACACACCAGATCTGACCTGCTGTAGCTTTTAGAGGCACAGAAACTGCCCACGACTGACCATCAGTTGCCATAGCACATCTAGCAACCCATGTTGCACTAGCATCAGATGTACTTTCTGCAGCCACTATACCGGGATTAAGAGAATTGGTCGCCGTTGAAGCAAAAACAGTAGTTGCTGTACCACATGCAGCTGCTGTTGTTGCGGCAGCTACACCAGCAGAACCATATTTGCCATTAGCATCATAGTATATCTCTGCTTGTGCTCTTAAATTAGCTAGGTTACTCTTTATAGCTGCATCACTTCCCTTCCCTCTCGCCGTATTCAAGCTAGCTAGAACAACTGATGATAATATACCTATGATTGCGATAACAACTAGAAGCTCAATCAATGTAAAACCTCTTTGTAAATATGTTTTTTTCATACTATTACTATTTAACTTATTATTAACTATTAAATTAACCTTTTAATTACTTCTTTTATAAGGGTAATTATAGCAGATCCCCTTATAAAAACCACAAATGATAATGTGGATAACTATATTTTATCATATTATCCACTATTATTGTGAAGAAGCGACATTGTATATAGGTATAAGCACAGATGCTAGAAGTATAGCAACACCCGCACCTAGAGAGACTATCATAATAGGTTCAATAAGATCCACCAGAGCATCCACAGCAGTCTTCACCTCTCTAGCATAGAAGTTAGCAAGGGTTTTCAATATATTACCGAGTTCACCTGTTTCCTCTCCCACTTTCATCATCTGTATCATAATACCGGGGATTTCTGTATTACCAGATAGAGCTTCTGACATTGCCTTACCAGCTTTCACATCTTCCAATGCTTTAGAAATAAGATTCTTATATATACTATTATTAATAACAGAAGAAGTGAGCTCCAGAGCTCTGACCATAGGGATACCAGATACCAACATAGTATTCATATTATCTGATATACGTGATAGATATAGCTTTCTGAACAATGTACTGACATATGGAACACTGAGCTTGGCTCTATCGAATACGAATTTCCCTGTCGGAGTTCTAATATATCTGAAAAGGAAGAATCCACCGATAACAACAAGTCCTAATAATAGGAATCCATAATCAACAAAGAAATTACTAATACCGAGAACAATCCTAGTATATATAGGTACCTCCTGTCCAGAATCGACGATAATAGCACTGATCTTCGGTATCACCATAGTGAACATAAGTATCATAACCGTAATAAAAGTAATAATAACGAAAGCAGGATAAATAAGTGCACTCTTGGCCTTCGTCACAAGCTCATATGTTCTATCTAGATAGTCTGCAAGATAATTGAATGTTTCATCTAGCTTTCCACTCTCTTCTCCTGCTTTTACCATATTCACATAGAATTCAGAGAATATCTTCGGATGTTTCGCAAGAGAATTGGAAATAGAACTTCCAGACTGGAGATCATCTGCAATTACTGCTAATTTTTTCCCGAGAACCTTATTATCAGCTTCTGCAGATAGAAGACGGAATATACGTAGTGCAGATACTTGAGCTTGGAAAAGAGTCGCTAATTGTCTAGATAGGATCACAATATCTTTATTAGATACTCTATCTAAGAAAGAGAGATTTTTTGAAAAAATAGACTTACCAGCACCTGTTTCATGTATAGCAGTGATAACGAATCCTCTTCTCTGTAAAGATGATATAGCAATATCAACATTCAATGCATCTATTGATCCATCTATTTGTGCTCCTATTGTATCTACGGCTTGATAATTGAAAAGCATATTTTATATATTTATATCATCCTTTCTAGAACTTTAGGATTCAAGGAATTCATATAGGCAGTCTCGACGGTGATCTCTCCTAGACGTACTAGCTCTGCTAGGGACCTATTCATATCTACCATACCTTGATCAGAACCTGTTTCTACAACAGTGTTTATTTCATGAATTCTTTTCTCTCTTATAAGATTGGCGACAGCATTATTATTTATTAGAAGTTCATAGGCAGGAATGAGTCCACCAGAGACTCTAGGCAATAGACGCTGAGAGAATATACCAGTGAGACTACCTGCTAGCTGTACACGTATCTGATCCTGTTGAGCGGGAGAAAATGAATCTATTATACGATTAATAGTCTGAGCGGCATTATTCGTATGTAATGTGGAAAGTACTAGATGTCCTGTTTCTGCAGCAGTAACAGCTGTGGATATAGTGTTGATATCTCTCATTTCACCTAATAGACAAACATTGATATCCTCACGGAACATGGCGATGAGAGCACTATGGAAATCTGGAGAATCTAGCCCTATTTCCCTCTGATCAATAATAGACTTCTTTGATTCATAGACATATTCTATAGGATCCTCTATGGTCAATATATGCTCTGATCTAGTCTGATTGATAAGTTCTACTAGAGAAGACAATGTAGTGGTCTTACCTTGACCAATAGGACCTACACACAGGAAGAATCCTTGCTGTTTCCTAGTGAAGGACTCAAGAATAGGAGGAAGATTGAGTTCTGCTAATGTTCGAATGACTTTCGGTATTAGACGTAGAGCAATAGATATACCATTCTGCCTATAATATGCATTGCCACGGAAACGTACATCGGATGTACTATAAGCAAAGTCTACTTCCCTATCTCTTTCGAATTCTATTCTTGTCTTCTCTGTTAGGAATTCATTCAAATATCCTTTCATAGTATTCTCTGTAATTATAGGTTTCTTCACTATCGGTAAGAGATTACCAGAAACACGTATAATAGGATTACGACCAATAGATAGATGCAGATCAGAAGCGTTCTCACCTACTACTGTACTTATTAATTCCTCAATTTCTTTTTTATATTCCATATATTATTTCTTTTGACTAGCTTTAGAATTCTTATAAATCCTATTAACCTCAGATAAAACCTCAGAAGGGATAGTTGTAGCTTTTATTATATATCCATCGACATTGAGCTTCTTGGCACGAATAATATCATCAGAGAGTCCTTGATTAGTAAGCATTATAATTACTGCATTCGGTGTGAGATCCTCCTTTCTTATAGTAGAGATAAGATCAACACCATCCATACCAGGCATTACAACATCGACAAGTAATACATCCGGCTGGAATCCCTCATGGATTATCTTCAGAGCATCCTCAGAACCCTGTGCAGTGCGTACAGTGAATCCATTTTTGGTAAATTTCAAAGAATACATATCGAGAAGGAAACTGTCATCATCAACAAATAAAATATTCATATATGTATTATACTAGAGCTTATTGACTTCTTCAAACGGAATTATCTTATTAAAGGACTTTATTAGAGCATCTTCCTTCATGGTAAGCATACCCTTTTCTCTTAATACCTTACTCACTCCGAGTTCAGTAGGATTATCTAATATAATTGATTCTATCTCTTTATCCATTTTGAAAGCTTCGAATACAGCTACTCTACCTCTTATACCCTTGGGACATTCTGGTGTAGGTGATATCTGATACACAGTATTAGAGAAAGGTATTTCTTTCTTATACTGTGCAGGTAGATCAGAGAATTGCTTGTCTATCATCATCTTTATACTTCCTTCTATTGGTATTGGCTTGCCTGCATCTGGACAGAGAACTCCGACAAGTCTCTGAGCGACAGCGAGTATGAGAGTAGGAGCAATAAGATATGGATCGACACCCATATCGATAAGACGTGGAATAACTCCAGCTGCATTATTGGTATGCAGTGTAGAGAAAACAAGGTGACCAGTAAGAGCCGCCTGCACTGCAAGCTGAGCTGTTTCCTTATCTCTGATCTCACCGACCATTATAATATCTGGGTCTTGACGTAGGGTAGTGCGTAATCCTGTAGCAAATGTATAGTTTATCTCTGGATGAACCTGACTTTGATTGACTCCTTCCATATTATATTCAATAGGATCTTCTAGAGATAGAACATTGAAACTTTCCTTATCTACTTCATTCAACATAGAATAGAGAGTTGTAGACTTTCCTGATCCTGTAGGACCAGTAATAAGTATGAGTCCATAAGGCCTCTGTATTGCTTCTTTTATAAGACTTAAATTCTTATTTGTCATACCTAACCCGTCTAGCTTCTTCACACCCTTCTCCTGATCGAGAATTCTCATCACTATCTTCTCTCCATAATAAGTAGGGAAAGTGGATACACGGAAATCTATTTTCCTACCTTCTATACGTGCAGAGAATCTACCGTCTTGTGGTTTCCTCCTCTCATCAAGTCTCATATTGGAGAGCACCTTGATACGAGCAACCACAGCACTATGTACCTGTGATGGTAATACTAGACTTGTATTCAATACTCCATCGACACGGAATCTCACTCTTACTTTATCTACAAGATGCTCTATATGCACATCAGAAGCATTACCTTCTGTAGCATATCGTACGATAGTCGCTACGATTTTCACCACAGGAGCATCCTCCATAATGAATGTTTCTTTATTATCGCCTTTCTTAGTCTTTGCTTTATCTATTACGGCATCCTTATCTACAGATAGGACAGTTTCTAGCTCAGAAAGAGCCTTCGATACTTCTCCAGAAAGGCCTTTATAAGAATCGATTACTTTATTATAATCATCTAGGCTGATCAGAAAGACCTTATAAGGAATGTTATTCTTTGAAGCTATGAAGTTCAGAGCATCTCTAGCTTCTATATTATCTGGATCAATAATACCGACTTCGAGCATTCCGTCCTTCAGAGATAATGGTACGAATTTATAATACACAGCTGATTCTTCTGGTATATAATCTAATGCTTCGAACTGTATAGGATTCTCCCCTAGATTCCTAATAGGAATATTGAGGAATTCACTACGTGCAGACAATATATCCTCCATCTTCACACCATGTTCTATCAATACCTTGTCTATAGGCTCGCCATCATCCATTCTTTGTCTTAATTCCTTTATATCATCCTTTGATATAATATTTTTTTTTATTAGTATATCTAATATATTCATAGTTTAATTACCAAATATCTTGAGGAAAGGATTCGGCTTCCCTACTCTTTGTTCTGGAACTATTACTGTATGATCTACAAGAGATTTGTAGACGGTACTTTCGAAGAATTTACCATCTATATTTATAGAATTCAATTGATTCAATAATGCGAGAACATCAGAACCTACAGTCATAGCAGGGCTATCAATATCACCTATAATACCTAGAGAAGATGTAGTATCCTCTGGAGAGCCCTTCATATAGAAATATGTTCCCATAGCCAATAATACTATTACTATAGAAATTATTATTGTTTTTTTTGATGATTTATTATTCTGCATATTATTGTATTAACCAATAGGTCTTTATCTCTACACTGAAATTATACATATCTTTCTCTTCCTCATCTTCTCCGGGTGTTACAGAAAGTTTCGTTATATCCATAAGTCTGAGACTAGACTCTATATCTTGCAAGAAATCGAGCATTTTCTGATATGAGGATGTTACGGAGAAAGACATAGTAACTTCTCCATATTTCTTCTCTGCAACCTGAGAGAACTCTTCTGGTGTATTAGGTCTCTGCTCAGGACTTCTATTGATAGTTTCAGTTTTTACCTCTGGGGAGCTTGTCACTATATCTTTGAGCTCTAATCCACGCTTTCTAGCTAGATCGTCCTTTACATCTATTATAAGTCTTACATTATCCATATTATCTGGAACCATTTTATTTAATCGATCGACTATATCAATAGGAGGAATGGCATTATATTCTTTTAAGATCTTATCTCTAATCTTTATTAGATTATCAGCATTATTTAGAGCCTTCTTATATTCTAGATTCACAGTACGTATTCCTTGAAGTTCGGGTATTCTCTTACTTGTGAATGTGAAATATATTCCGACTGCGAGAACTATGAGTATTAATGCTGTTAGATTCTTATTCATATTTATTGATTATTGGTTGAAGTAGCTGTTGTCGTGGCTGTACTGGTAGTGGTAGTGGTCGCTGTAATCGTCGTTGTATTTCTATCTATTATAAGATCTTCTATAATAAGACCCTCACTTTTCAAGGTATCAATTAGAACTTTTTCATAGGAAATATCTGTCTGTGATATATCAGCTGAGAAATCAAAGCTAACATTATCATCCTCATCGACAATAATATTGGAAAGTATTGGGTTCTTTATAACCTTATTCGTACCATATTTCTCTGATCTACCGAATACATCACTCTGCCAAGCGACACTGCTATAGCTATTTGCTAAGCCTTTCATACTCACCTTATATGTACCATCACCTCCCGATGAACTATCACCAGTAGATATTTCTAGATTCTGGAAATATACACCCTCAATAGTTAGTCCAGCTATAATATTGAATATTTCTGCAATGGTTACATGTTTACCTAATATCTCTTTAGCAATGTCTATTTTTGTATTTGCTTTCTTTATTGCTTCTATTTCAGAAGTATCGAATTGTCTTTGCTTTTCCTTTAGATCTATTATCATCTGATCTTGAGAACTCATAAGTGAACCCTTGGCTACGAATACGAAAACTGCCCCGCCGATAGAAACAAGAAAGGCGAGTATGCCGATCATCATGAATATACTAGTACCTCCTCCACCACTATTATTACGAACTCTGACACCTTGATCAGGCATAAGAGGTTTCCTAGGAATAAAAGATGTTTGGAACTTTGTATCCATTTCTATAATTATACCGAACAAATGTATAATAGACTAATGCAAATGTGTATAAAGATGTGTATAAGATAAGATTAATTCAATTCTCCTAAGCGTCGTAATGCTGTACCTATCGCTACAGCGAATTCTGGACCATTCTTTCTTAATTGTTCATTGAAGAATGCTGGGGTCTCTAATTTACCGAATGGATCTGCGAATACAATTTCATTTCTGAAACTTATTTTCGCCATATCAGTAAAACCTTTGAGTAGAACCCCGCCACCTGTCAGTATTACCTTGGCAATATTCTTTGAATATTTCTTCTGATAATTGAGTAATACGGTATTGGCTTCATAGAAAATATAATCTAGATTAATAGTTATTATCTCGGTCAATTCCTTGTACTCTGGGCCACCACCTAGGCCATAAACCCTTTTCATATTTTCTGCTTCATTTATTCCTATGCTTAATGATTTCGACAAAGCAAGTGTTATATCCTGAGATCCTCTATTGATAATATGAGAAGAACGTAATATTCCTCTTTCTACAATATATAATTTCGTAATCCTAGCTCCCATATCTATTATCATATTGGCTTGTATACCCTGTTCTACTACTGCACGTATGGAGCTGAATATTTCTATTTCATAGAATGATGGTTTCAGATTAACTCTAGAGGATATTGTCTGATAATTATTTATATATTCATTATGAATCGCTACTATGAGCACATCTTGTCCACGCTCTTGTTGTGCATAATTACCATTATCATCTATCGGTGGCATAGAGTCCTCTCTTGGTATTGGTGACCAATCTAGCATAACTTCATTTATCGGTACTGGTATATATTTCCTAGCCTCCATAGAGACTACATCAGCGATCTGCTTCTCCTTTACTGGTGGTAGAGTAACGAATGATATAAGACTAGAGGATAATGGCAAAGCTACACCAGCAGATAGTGTGGTGGTCTTCGATTCGCGTAGTATATCGCTCAAGGCTTCTGCTATTTTATCTGGGGTTAGATTGGTAGATCTACCTATCTCTATTCCTGCATAAGGTCCTAGAGCGAGCTCTCCATAGGTCTCTAGCACTGCTCTACCTCGCTTTTTCTTTATCTGTACTATCTTTATAGCGGAAGAACCGATATCAATACCAAGAACGCTCCTGTCTTTCTTAGAGAAAAATGATAATAATCCACCTAAATTCATAAGAGTATTATAGCATGCTAGAATGTGGAAATGCGAATTCTCATAAGAACACTATTAATCAATATTGCTGATTTCATTTTCCCTCCGAAAAAAGAGGAGATTATAATACGTAATATAAGTCCAGAGGATTTCTATAATAGTGTTAAGAAATCAGGAATTCCTGAATTTAATTTTATTTATTCTATCTTTGCTTATAAAGATCCACTTGTTAGAGAATTAATATGGCAAATTAAATACAGGAAGAATAAACATGCTATAGATATTGCAGGTCATGTTCTATATGATTATTTATATAGGAATAATTTTATAAATTGCATACTTATACCTATACCTATATCTAGAAAACGTAGGAAAGAGAGAGGTTATAATCAAACCGAGCTTATTGTGGATGAAATAATGAAATTAGATATGGAAAATAGATTTATAAAAAATTATAAAATTCTTTCTAGGGAGAAAGATTTATCTAGACAGACTTTGAAAAATAGGAAGGAGAGATTGGAAGCAAAGGATATTTTCAAAGCAAAAGATAATAATTTTCTAGAAAATAATTTACAAAATAAGAAAATAATTATAATAGACGATGTGACTACTACAGGTAATACTGCTAGAGAAGCGAGAGATACGATGCTAAAGGTGGGCTTTATAGATGTGCTGGTGGTGACGCTGGGGCATTAGTTTTAGATTTTGTAAATAAAATATGTTAAAATTATTCATAATTTAGATTTAATATGAATAATAAAAAAGGTTTTACTCTTATAGAATTATTAGTAGTTATATCTATTATAGGTTTATTATCCTCTGTTGTACTTTCTAGTTTAAATACAGCTAGAGGTAAAGCAAGAGATGCTGGAATAAAAATATCAATAAGAAATATCGAGACAGCACTTAAAATAAATAATAATGATACCAGTACTTATCCTAGTGTAGATAATGAAGAAGCCTTCTCTAATCCAGGATTAGACTTATGTAATGATCAGAATTCTTGTAATACAATATCTTCATTATCATCTTTAAAAGGTAAAGGATATTTAGATACTATACCCTATCCTCCATCAGGAAGTAGTTTCTGGTATATTCATAGAGTTACAGGAAAAGCGCCTGCTTCACAATTATTTAATACTTGTTTCTTGGGTAGAGCATGTAGTTTCACTGATCCTGGTATGAATTTCAGTATGTGTACTAGTCTCAGTGGAGAACTTCCTGCTGATACCAATGCAAAAGCTGCATTATTCTTCTTTCTTGAAGGTGGAGTATCTACAAACTATCCTTCAAGTGGTTATAATAATGGGAATGCAATATGTTTCTATTAAATAGATATCTATAACCACTATGTCAAAAGCAGGGTTTTATGGATGTGCAGGTGGTGACGTTGGGGCATTAGTTAAACAGTAGGTCTATCTGATTTATTATCTACCACTTTATCCTCTCCTTTACCATGCCATTTCCCTACTACGAAATAGAGATAACATAATTCTAATATCCCTAGAGTATTGAGTATAAGTATTGCTACAAACCAGCCCTTCTCACCTCTCTTCGCTGCGTGCCATAGGGAGTATCCCTTCAATACAATAACAGCTATCATTAAAATAAAGAAGAGTAAGGCACCGATAGTCAGAAGACCGAAGGTATAACCTGACATCATACCCCATTCATGTCTTGAACCGAATGCATTTGCGAGATTGAACATCATAATAGTTTAATAATAATTATTATTTATATTAATAGGCTAATTATAACATATCCTGAGATATAACCATGAGCCAATGATTAGACCTCTTACTATGCCATCTATCTAGGAAATCACAGAACCCTAATCGGAAATCTCTACCATTCCATGGATCTGCTAATATTATTTC
>Ga0208375_1003720_pt1 | contig 12672 bp, 14 predicted proteins | sample RifOxyD1_FD_184038 | JGI IMG/M metagenome (GOLD analysis project Ga0208375, IMG submission 184038) | Soil microbial communities from Rifle, Colorado - Rifle Oxygen_injection D1 (SPAdes) | ecosystem: Environmental > Terrestrial > Deep subsurface > Rock core/Sediment | place: Rifle, Colorado... | reverse complement strand
TTTACATACCAAAGCACTTCATCCATCACGCGGCGTCGCTCCGTCAGGCTTTCGCCCATTGCGGAATATTCTCGTCTGCAGCCTCCCGTAGGAGTATCGGCCGTGTCTCAGTCCGATCGGTGGGGGTCCGCCTCTCAGCGCCCCTAAGCGTCGTAGCCTTGGTAGGCCATTACCCTACCAACTAGCTGATACTGCGCAGGCAACTCCCGAAGCGAAAAACCTTTACCCTTGCGGGACTATCGAGAATTACCGAACCTTTCGGCTCGCTATGCTCGACTTCGGGGGATCTACCTACGCGTTACTACCTCGTTTGCCACTCCCCTTGCGGGGCGTTCGACTTGCATGACTTATCCACGCCGCCAGCATTCACCCTGAGCTAGGATCAAACTCTCATTAAGAATAGGCGGAACAAAAGAATTCACACATCTTTTCTGCCCGCCACTCGCGTGGCGGGCGTTCACATATTTAGCCAGCACTAACTGTTAGTGCTCGGCTGTAATTGTCAAAGGTCAAAAGAAACCCCGTCCCGCCTCAAGCGGGACAGTAAGGTTATACTATAGGAGGCACGGAAGGGAGTCAATAGCGCCATTGTAGTTAAATAACTATCCTGGCGATTAGGTAGTTGATGTAGTCGATTTTTTCGCTGGATCGTGTTTTTCTATTTCATCTCAGTGTGTATAACTCAAACATTGAAGAGAAGTGTGGACATCCACCATTTAGTCCAGCAACGGCTCATTTCAGAAGCCGAACGGCTCAAATGGCAGGAAATGACCCGTTCGACAATTCACACCCTCCCTCTCTTCTATTTCCACTTTACCTTGTTGTGACCTATAGGTGATTTTAAGGTAAACCTTACATCTCACGGATAGCGGATATGTTAATTCTAGAGGCGGAAATGCTCTCTTAATCCCTTGTCGGATTCGAGTGCTTCTGCAACAAAGAAGCGTATCTCGCCGACACCGCTCTTGAGATGCGCTCGCACAAGCGAAATGAATTCATCGCATGCATACGGATATACCCACACGCTGTCTTGAATGCGGACAAATCCGACTCCATCCAGAAGTCGACGGAGTTGATTGCGTACCCGTCGCCGTCTTTCGTTTATATCGAAAATAAGTACTCGCCACTTACCGTCCCAAAATGCTGGTTCCGGTATCGCATACTCTCCGAATTCAATTCGTTCCATCATTTCTAATCCTTTTTCTGTAATCTCAACACGACGCTTCCCGTATTCGCCAGAGACAGTCACGAGACCATCCTGTTCTAACCGATTTACTCCTTGTGTGATACGACGATAGAGCTGTGCACGATTCTTTGCAGGACGATCCAGTTCTTTCAACAGTCGCGTCATCTTCGGCGCCACGAGTGCAATACTGATAACCCCTGCCACAACAAGCGATCGCAACAAAAGATTTTTTATCGGCACCCGTCTTTGTTTTCTTTCCTTCTCCACTTTACCTTAGTGTAACCTATAGGTGATGTTAAGGTAAGCCAAGCGGGGTGGTAATAAAAATATAATTGCACACAAAAGTACTGTGCCAATATTGTTTCTCGTAATGATGAGTGTATGATAGAGAGAGCCGTCACCCTTGCCTATGAACGCACAAGAACAAAAACGCGTAGTTGTGTCTGTTGGTGGCTCTCTTATTGTTCCCGATGGTATTGATACTGACTTTCTCTCGTGTTTTAAAACACTTCTTCTCGATAAAATACAACAAGGATTCTCGTTCGTTATTATTGCCGGCGGTGGAAAGACCGCGCGCCGCTACCAATCCGCTGCAAATACGGTTACTCCTCTCTCCCGCCAAGACCTTGACTGGATTGGTATTCATTCAACGCGCTTGAATGCACAACTCTTGCGCAACATCTTCGCCGGATATGCACATCCGCAGATTATAGAAAACCCAACTGCTGATATTGATGCGAATGAACCAATTATTATTGCCGCTGGCTGGCAGCCCGGATGTTCGACTGATTATGATGCAGTGCTCATAGCAAAAAATATCGGTGCTATGCACCTCGTTAATCTTTCAAATATTGACTATGTGTACGACAGCGATCCACGCAAAAATCCAAAAGCGAAAAAGATAGAAAAAATCTCATGGGCTGAATTCCGAAAGTTAATTCCTACAGAATGGGACCCGGGACTCTCGTCCCCTTTCGATCCTACTGCCGCGAAAGAAGCAGAAGCGATTCATCTCGAAGTCGCCGTTATCAACGGTACGAAACTCAACGAATTTTCAAATTATCTCGATGGTAAACCGTTCATCGGAACCGTTATTTCTTAGCAAACCAGTTCGCGATGGGGATAAGGAGCGGAGCGGAGCGGCAGATAGACGAGAAGGTACCGGCGACCACACCGACAAGCATAACAATAGCGAATTCGCGCGTTGCTGGAGCACCGAGGAAGATAAGCGCGACAAGTGCAAACACAACGGTCAATGAAGTATTGATTGAACGAATCATCGTTTCGTTAATTGACTTACCTATCGTCTCTTCAAATGATTCTTTGAGTCCGGTCTTTTCATTTTTGGCGAGATGTTCGCGAATACGATCAAAAATGACAATAACATCATTCACGCAGTAGCCCAGAAGCGCCAAGAGCGCAACAACAAAGAGCGAATCTACCTGCATATCCGTGTAATGGCAAAGCATCGCATAGAATCCTGCAGGAACAATAAGATCGATAGCGAGCATAGCGACAACAATGAGACCGTACCCCCAGCTCGGTACTGGTCGTGATACCTTACGAAATGCAAAAGCGATGTAAAGCATAATAACGAGAATCACCGCAAATAACGCCCAGAGCGCCTTATGAGCGAATTGGTTTCCGAGTGCGGGACCTACTGATGTATACGAAAGCTCGGTTGTTTGTGGTAAGCTTGTCGAATCCGTAGAAACGCTTGAAGAAATTGATGCGAAGACGGCCTCATGTTCTGCTGGCGTCATAGTGCGTGTACGAATAGAAACCGCATTTCCTCCTGATGAACGAACAAACACGGCTCCCAAAGGAACGACAGAGACCTGTTTTTCAATAGTCGAGAGTGGCGGAACTTCATTTGAATACTTCACCTGCATCAAAGAACCACCGGTAAAATCAATACCGAGTGGAAGACCCCAAAATACGATAGCACCAATAGCGGCTACGAGAATAAGACCCGTCAGCCAGAAGAAGAAACCGCGATGAGTGATAATAAACATAATTAATTTTTATGAAATCCGGAACTGAGCAAGAACTTCCACGCGCGATGTTCTTTTCCTTCTTCCGGCGGCAGGTCGGGAACAATCGCGAGCAAGAAGACACGGGAAAGCGACACGGCAGAAATAAATGAGGCGAGTACACCGAGCACGAAGACGAGTGCAAATCCCTGCACAATACTGGTCCCAAGCCAGAAAAGTATTCCGCCGGAAATAAGCATAGTGAGATGACCATCGCGAATAGCAGTCCATGCACGAGAGAAACCAATATGCACTGCCTCGCGAGGACTCTTTCCTTCGCGCAATTCTTCTTTCGTTCGTTCGAATATAAGCACATTCGCATCCACTGCCATACCGACCGAGATAATGAGTCCTGCAATGCCAGAAGCTGTCAGAGTGATGGGAATAACTTTCATAACTGAGAACATAAAGACCACATATTCGGCGAGCGCAACGATTGCGATAACTCCCGGAAGGCGATACCACGCAACCATAAAAAGCGCGATAATAATAAAGCCGATAAGCCCAGCCGTAACGCCAGCAGTAACGGCAGCAGCACCTAAAGTCGGACCAATCGCAGAACTACTCTCTAAGACAATTGGCACTGGGAGCGCGCCGAAGTTAAGATTGCGCACGAGGTCACGCGCTTCGGACGCAGTAAAGCGGCCAGTGATAGTCGCCTGTCCGCCTGGAATCGCTTCTTGGATAGTTGGGGTGGAAATCGGCTGACCATCGAGGAAGATGGCGAGCGTTTGACCAACATTTTCGCTGGTAATCTTTTCAAAAAGTTTCGCACCATCACTATTAAAATTAAGAATCACTTGTGGCGCCGCGAGACCAGCAGTCGCGCCCGATCCGAATTGGAGCGCAGCACTCGAGAGATAACGACCTGTCAGACCAGTCGCTGCATAGGTGACTGCAGTTGTCGTTCCAATCGTAGTCGAGGTCGCGAGACGGAAATCAAGCGTCGGCGTCTGTCCAAGTGCGGCGACCGCCGCCTTAATGTCAGTCACACCTGGAAGATCAACGATGAGACGATCTTCAGTAGTGCCTGAGAGCGAGCTCGCCTGCTCGGTCTGAACCAACGGTTCAGCAACACCGAAAAGATTCACCCTGCGCTCGATAACACTCTGAAGTGCTGAAAGCGCGTCATTCTGCTCTCCTGACGGGGTCTGCGACATATCGGCCTTATAGACCAGCTCGGTGCCGCCAGCGAGATCAAGCCCGAGTTTAAAACGATATTGGCTCTCGGGATTCGTTTCAGTTGACCAAACAAAATAAGCAAGAAAAAAACCCACAACAATGGCAAAAATCGCAAACACTCGGAAACGATTCATATGGAGAGTATAAACGAAATAAATAAAAAGCGAAGATCTTGTCGGATAGTAATTTCAGTGCATAAAAAACGGGCCCTGTATGTCTAAGACAATACAGAGCCCGAATAAAAACAAAAAATACTAGTGGAAACTCTCGGGGATAGCAGCCGGAATACCAGCGAACCAACACCTTGAACTCCATGTTCCGTTACGGTGCAGTTCGTCATGCATGCTTTTTGAAGATCCGAGAATAAAATAATGCCATTTACCCTTTTCATCCTTCCACTGTGTGCCGATGGGATGTTCATCGGCGAAAGTGGCATCAGTTCTGTTAAGAGCCGCGAGTAAATATGGATCGGCGTGCTTGAGACCCCACTGTCCATACAACTTTTCGAGCTCTTCTTCTTTCACAGAACGACCTACAGTGAAAATGTGTACATCTACAGTTACGGTTTTGATGACAATTTGACTTGGAATAATGGCATCTTTGTCGATGTCCGCAGAGTGCACCATAGTATTATTCTCCTGTTTTTGCTGTTACGCCTATCTTTTGATAAGCAAAACGATGTGTAAAGACCAAATCTGAAAGAAAGAATACCCGTCTATAACTTTTTGTCAAGTACCGGTAGGTAACACATAGGTCAGACCTATGTACCGGTATTCGAGAAATTAAGGAAATCGTTATGGAAGTCGTCGAAATCTTTTTGATCTATAAAATATTCTGGAAATTCGTTTCTAGAAATGAGCACATTTTCTTCTCGACTTGCGTCTACATATGAAGGATAGCTGGAATATTCGTAGGTCGAGAGAAATTCTTTTGTTTTCGCGATGTCGGCAATTCCCTGTTCTTTCCAATTCGGATCTATAAGTTTGATTGGGTTGAGATGTATATAAGCAAACAGATAATTCAAATGAATATCATCTTCTATATGTTGTGATTTATACCTTCCTTGGAATAACGGTCCTACTCGGTCATGGCGTTTGTTAAAATAAGAAGAGTATCCGGTGCAAAGTTTCTGCATAAACGCAGCGATTCCACCTTCGGCAATTTCTTTAACGAGAATATGGAAGTGATTTGGCATTAACACCCATGCGGCAATTGCGACAAGCGGTTTCCCGCGATCAATATCTTTCAGTATTTTTCTCTCAATGTCACGAAAGATGAAACTTTCAATACTATTCGCCATATACAACAACCGCCGAAATCGATTGTAGTCCTGCTTTGTGAGAAATGTGTTCCGCTTTTCAACCCCGCGATTATATAGGTGATAATACTCGCCTTCGGAAATTACATGACTTCTCTGCATAACATCATCATATCACCCAACTACATAGGCCAGACCTATGTATCTCAAATAAAAAAGGGATATGAATGCCAGACTGACATGTCATATCCCTCAAAAAAATGGGATGGTTTATTACTTAGGGCGTGTCACCTATCCTTATATTTCGTCAAGTACCGGAAAAGGAGAGGAGGGTGCGGAGGGTTTTGGTGGCGATGGCGAGGTCGAGCCCGAAGGAGCGATGCTTCAGATAATACAGGTCAAAAGAGAGTTTCCTTCGCGTGCGCGCGACATCTGCCCCGCCGCGCGGCGCATCATAATCATTTATCTGCGCCCAACCAGAAAGGCCGGGAGCGATAAGATGGCGCATGCGATACTGCGGAATTTCGCGCTCATAGACCTCGGCGATTTTCGGGAGCTCTGGTCGAGGACCGATGAAAGAGAGGTCGCCCATAAGCACATTCCATAACTGCGGCAATTCATCAATGCGCGTCTTTCGAAGCAGGCGCCCCAGCGCGGTCACATGGTTTTTCTTCTGCAATTCAGGATCGCCATGATCATTCAGAAGCATTGAACGCAATTTAATGATGGAAAATATACGGTCGTCCTTACCGATGCGTTCATGGCGGAAAAACGGCGTACCGCCTTCAATAGAGAGGGCGAGCACTGCGATACACACGAGCGGAATAGCCACGAGAGACAATACTAACGCGAGAACAATATCAAACAGCCGTTTCGCGAGATCGTAGAGTGCGCGATGTTTCGGTATGGACTCAAGAAGCTGAACCGTATCAAGATGATCAAGTGGTACGCGATCAAAAATCTCTTCATACAGCGGTTCGTACTCCATTTCAGGAATTGCACCGATTAATGAACTTTTATTTTCTATTCGGTTCACAAATCGAATCATATATTTATTGTTGCCATTTACTTCGTCATAGAGTTCAAGAGCAGCTGACCCAGAACCAACGAGAACTACCGGTATACGACTCTCCCTCTTTAATTCGTGTTTCATTCGAAAAAAACGCCATGTGCTTTCAGCTACCACCGACACAATAAGATAGATGATGAGAATGGTCTTTGGTGCAATGGAGAGCGGTAAAATGAAAAAGAGAACAGCGGCAATCGCAACCGTCGCTGCTTGTGCTCCGAGAATACGCGGGCCCATAACACGGCGTGTCGGTCGTGTTTGTTTTTCGTAAAGACCTGCAATATAGAACACCGCAAGAGACAAGAAAAACATCGATAAAAATGGGATTACATTTGCTTCGAAGTAACTAAGCGAGGGCATCGAGAGGTTACGAATAAAGAGCGCCATCCAGAGAGACGCTACAAGTATAAGAAAGTCCCCTATAAGAAGAATCGCCGTTTCGCGGCGGCTAAATGCCATATCTATGGATATTATAACGCGAAAATATATTGTACAGTTGCACCTATGGAGCATCCAACCCGAAAGAAAATTTTATTTGTTATCACCAAATCGAATTGGGGCGGCGCCCAGCGGTATGTCTACGACCTCGCCACGGCATTACCAAAAACCGAGTTTGATATAAGCGTCGCATTTGGACAGCCGAGACGACTTGCCAATGAACTGCACAAGGTAGGGATTGCTGTGCATCCAATACAATCTCTGCAGCGCGATATTTCTTTTTCTGCCGATATAAAAAGTTTCTTTGAATTGATACGACTCTTCTGTGCGGAAAAACCAGATATCGTGCATCTTAATTCTTCTAAAGCCGCAGGTATTGGGTCACTTGCCGCACGCATTATGGGTGTTCCGCGGATTATTTTTACCGTTCATGGCTGGCCGTTTTGGGAAAATCGTAATCCAATCGCTCGAACATTTATATACTTGATTTCTTGGATTACAGCACTGTTATCGCATACTGTCATCACCATTTCTGACTACGACCTTTGTGTTGCACAAAAAATGCCGTTTATTCGGAATAAAGTAGTGCGCATTCATAATGGTATCGATTCACATATGGTGTTTGACTCTGGTAAAAAGATTCGAGATGCTTTCCCTCCCGGAGCAGTTATTACAGGAACCATCGGCGAGTTGAATAGAAATAAAAACCAGCAAGCCCTTATCGAACAAGCAAAAAACAATCCTGATATGTATGTCGCTATTGTGGGCGAAGGCGAAGAACAAAAAACGCTCGAGGAGAAAATAAGAAAATATAATGTTGGCGACCGAATAAAATTGTTTGGATTTATTCCTGCAACAGAAGTTCTGCGAGGGTTCGATGTATTCGCTCTTCCATCTCTTAAAGAAGGTTTACCGTATGTACTGCTTGAAGCGAAAGTGGCTGGTCTCGCTATTGTCGCGAACCGTGTTGGAGGAGTTGGCGAGCTATTGGATACAAAAGATATGAGTGATTTTTCACTCGAACAGATGGTAAAAAAAACTATTGCTGTATACCGTTAGCCGACAAGATATTCGTTCGCATTCACATCGCGCACGGCTCCTCGACCGTGGCGCGCAAGTGAAGTGATGATACCGAGTACAGCAAATTCAAGCACGAGGTGTGAACCGCCTGAACTCATAAAAGGTATTGTCGTACCCGTTACCGGCAAGAGTCCGAGATTGATGCCTATATGTATCGCGATATGTGCTGCGAAAAGAATGCACACACCGAGCGTAAAAAACGCATCAAAATTAGTCGCAGCAGCGCGTGCGATCTGCATAAGCCGTGCAAAAAGAAGTGCGTACAGCGATAGAAGAAGCACCACGCCTGCGAAACCCCATTCTTCTGCAAAGGCAGCGAATATGAAATCGGTTTGATACTCTGGTAAGAAACGAAGTTTTGATTGGGTGCCATAGCCGATTCCTTTTCCAAAAAGTTCCCCGGAACCGACCGCAATTTTCGCCTGATATGCATTATAGCCAGCACCAAGTATGTCACTCGCAGGATTCACAAATGAGATGATGCGCGTACGCTGATAGGGTTGCAACCCTTCGAACCAAAGAACTGAAGCAATAACGAAGCCGACAAGGCCAAGAATTGCAAGATGTTTCTTAGAAATACCCGAAATGAGCATCATACCGAGCCACAGTACACTGAAGATTATGGCATTCCCCATATCGGGCTCGATAAGGATAAGCAGGATAAACGAAAGTGCATACGCTCCCGAGACGAGAATGTGGTGAAAATCGCCAATCTCCACATGTCGCCGTGAAAGATATTTCGCGAGCAGTGCTATAAGCGCAAGTTTTGCAAGATCTGCCGGCTGGAAAGAAATAAACCCGAACGAAAACCATGCGCGTGCGCCCATTATCGGATGTACCAGAAGAAGGAGAAGGAGAAGTGCTGAGGCGAGGATATACAACGACATAACAACAGTCGTCCGACGAATGAAACGCATATCACATGCCGAAAGACCAATAAAAATACCAGTCGCGAATGTGAACCACAAAAGCTGCCGCGAAGCGAGCGACGCGTCCTGCCCGAAGGTGCTCATCGTGAGAATACCCACCAGTGAGATGACAATCGCTGGAAGAAAAAGCATCCAATCCTCGCCAAGAAAGAAAGGAAATCCTTTAAATAATTTTCTGAAATTCACGGCAGGGGAATAATCGGCACGACTTCTGCTGAAGCAGGAATGCCAGCAAAGGCGATGTTCCAAGTAAAGGTTGCGGTTGACTGTCCTTGTGCAGAAATAACAGGCAAGACGGTCCCTGATGCGGCAATCACATTCTTGTTCGTGTCATAAACAAGGACAATCGCTTGAACATTGGTGAGCGGAACACCACTCGAATTCGTAAGGACTGCCTCAACACGCGGATTCGACTCGGTACCGACGAAAGTCGTATGCGACACTTTCGGTACAATGCGCGGGTCAGCAGTCAAAGTGAACCACTGTGGCGCAGACGGTGATATCTCAAGAAATGCTTGTACGATTGGCTTCCCTCCCGATACTACGCCTGGTAAATAAATCGGCTTAGTCGTTCGTGGCGGCAAATCAACCGTGCCATTAATTTCTTGAACGAACGAATGTCCTTCGCCGTAAAGCGCAATACGATATGGAACATCCTTTGCCGCAACATCGGCGTTTTTATTCTCAACCAAGGCAATAACATCAGTGCGGCCTTCAGCATTCTGGAGTACTTTTGTAAAAAGAACAATCGGCGGCTGCACTTCGGCTGTGCAGAGATAAGCGCATGAACCGCCGCAATCAATGCCCGCTTCATCTTGATTCTGTATGCCATCGGTGCACGATGGTGTTTTATATAAGGTCGGAATAAGCACAACCACACAAAACGCGGCAGCAATCGCACCAACAATAAGTAAAATGAAAAATCTCCGTTGCGATGCCCAAGACATTTGTTTAGTATACCAAACTCGCAAATCGAACTAATCTTGGAGTGAGAAATCGCTTGTAGTAACTGCGAGTGCACGAAACACTTGATTTCGGTCATCGACTGAAGCAAACGACGCTTCTTCATTCAAAATAGCGACTGGCATAAGAGTAAAATGTGTTTCGGTGTCAGAAAAATCAATCTGCACCGCGAGGCCGTGTGTCGTTTCGAAAGAGAAGTTCTGGTCAAACATGAAATTCCCGAGTGAATAGAAAATTGCTTTGTTTTTATATATTTCGAACGGCTGAACAATATGAGGATGAGAACCGATAATGACATCCGCTCCAGCATCTATGAATGCGTGCGCGAGCGTTTTTTGTCTATCAGTCGGCGTCGGAATATATTCAACACCCCAATGGGTAACGACAATGATTCGATAACACGATGCTCGTAATGAATGAATTTCATCGAGAATGGGTTGCGGATCAGAATTGACAAACTCTTCGTAGCCGACAAAACAAATTGATTTCCCGCGTATGTCTTTTTTCGTAGAAAAATCTCCACTATTAGAAGGCGACCCGAACGAAAGAATAGCGTCTTTGATTAGATTTGCTTTTGTTTCTTCGTATCCCGACTGGCCGAAATCAAGTGTGTGATTATTAGCGAGGGTTACTGCAGTAAAGCCGAGAGGCACGAGCGTATCGCGCACCAGTTGAGGATTAAAAGTAAACTGCAATAGACCCGAGCCATTTTGAGTTACTGATGGCTCTGAAGTAATAGTTCCTTCGAGATTCCCCACGATCATATCGTTCCCTTCAAAAAGAGGTCGGATATTCGTAAACAAAGATGCTGTTCCGTATTGCGCCGCATGATTTGCAACCCAGCGATCAAGCATAATATCTCCGACAAAAAGCGCACGAATGGGCTGCAGGTCTAGCAGATTCTCTGTCTTCAATACTGAACTTAGTAGCGATACCGCACCAGAAGAGTGCCGCGACAAAATCGCATAATCAACAGAAAAAGAAACCAGAATAAAGATGACTGTGCCTACAATAAGCAGTTTTTTTGACACCTATGTAGTGTACCTCTTTAACGGAAAAGGTCGTCGTGTGTGCCAAGGTCGACAAGGAGAAGCAGGAGGATATCTTCGTGCTTTTGGTACATAAGCAAGATGTTGTTCTTCACATGACACTCGCGATATTCTTGGGATTCTCCCGTCAATTGGTGGTCATGATGTTTTGGCAACAAAGATTCTCCTCGCGCGAGTGTATCAACAATATTTTCGAGCAGTTGCTGGTCGAAATTCTTGTGCCGAGAAAATCGTTTGAGGGCAGTTTTATAGCGTCGTGAGAGAACGACTCGGTACATAGATTACTTTTCGGCGAGAATGTCAGCGTGCGCTTCCTGAATAGTCGCATATCTCTTCCCGTGTTTGAGTGACCATTTCGCGTCTTTAATGATTTCTAACTTTTTTTCTCGCGGAAGGTAGTCGAAACTCCATACGGGAAACGGGATGGTCTTAGTGTGCATTACCTGAGTAAGATAGAGCTTCACCCCCGAGGACATATCAAGACCCATAGAGCGAAATGTTTTCTGCGCCGCGTCCTTGGTTTTCTGATCGATGCGAATTTGTAGTGTGGTAGTCATACGGCAAGCATATACCTATCTATTTCTATGTCAATACAATGTCATTACACATTGTAGATAAAACGAATAACTCAACGGGTTGAGTTATTCGAATATGGCTTAAAACCTATGTTTTTCAAATGCTCGGTTCTGGCGGTTAGCTACTGGCAAGCCAGCTGAATCAAAAATGAGTGTCTTCAATCATATTTGTGAGGCAGGCGCAGGCAGAAAGAAATTCAAGGCATTCTGATGCCGAATTTCTTACTCTCCCCATCTGTAACGATGATTTAAATGGTAGCTGTCCGTAGATCAAACAAGTTTGTAAATATCCTCAGGATTAAAAACACATATCTCGCTCCACCCGGCTTCCCTGCCTTTTATGATAGTTGGCTTACCGAACATTATTTTTTCTTCTTCTGGTATCGCATCATTCCAGACCATGACCCCATCGTATCCTTGTTCAAGAAATTCTTGCTTTTTACCGTGCGTATTTTGTATATCTTCAACAGAAGGATTTTTTATAATTAGTGGATTTTTCAGATTGAGATACGCCGCATATTGCTTCTGCCCATAATGAAAAGCATCGTCGGCTTCAGTAAAATAAATTCCTGCGCCAAAGAATCCTCGGTCACCATTAAAATTCTTGCCTACATGATCGAGAGTAAAACTTTCAATACTTTCGTCAGAATAATGATAAACCTTTAATAAAGCACCTTCTGGGCTTCTTACCTTGCTATCCTTGAATTTGGTCTCTATATCTTCTTTCGTGTGTGGCCACTCAGAGCTCATATTTACCATTATAGCAAAACATCCCGCGGCATGCGGGGCGTTTTGTTTCAAATACTCGGTTCTGGCGGTTAGCTACTCTCCCCATCTGTAACGATGAGTACCATCGCCGCTAGGAGGCTTGACTGCCGAGTTCGGAATGAGATCGGGTATGACCCTCCCG
>Ga0208375_1003719_pt1 | contig 12673 bp, 12 predicted proteins | sample RifOxyD1_FD_184038 | JGI IMG/M metagenome (GOLD analysis project Ga0208375, IMG submission 184038) | Soil microbial communities from Rifle, Colorado - Rifle Oxygen_injection D1 (SPAdes) | ecosystem: Environmental > Terrestrial > Deep subsurface > Rock core/Sediment | place: Rifle, Colorado... | reverse complement strand
CGGATAAAAAATTTTAAAAAAAATAAAGGAGATAACTTATGAAAGTTATATTAACAGAAAAAGTGCCGTTTTTAGGCAATGTGGGTGAGATTGTTTCAGTTTCTGCCGGACATGCAAGAAATTATCTTATTCCAAGAAAGCTTGCGGTAACGGCAGATGAATCCAACAAAAGACAGTTGGAAGATGGACAAAAAAGGCTTTCTAAAAAGATCAATGAATATAAAAAAGCTGCCGAAGACATGAAAAAGAGAATTGATGGGCAACACATTGAACTTTTCAAGAAAGTTGGAGGCTCGGGAAAACTTTTTGGTAGTGTTACCAATACAGAATTGGCCAAAGAATTAGAACATAAAGGTATTATGGTTGAGAGAAGATTGATTAATATCGATAATCCCATTAAAAGCCTTGGTAATTTTGATATTACTATAAAGCTTTTTAAGGATGTGGATGCGACCTTTCAAGTGAAGGTAAGTATCGATCCTGCTCAAGTTGAAGAGATGAAAAAACAACAACTTCTTGCTGAAAAAAGAAAAGCTGACAAGAAATTAGCTGATGCGAAAGCCTTAGAAGAAGGTACTGCAGAAGAAAATCTGGAAGGCTCAGAAGATGATGGTGAAGAAGTAGAAGAAGAAGAAAACTAAAAAAATCATCAAATACTTAAACCAAATCCATTTTATATTTAAATCTACAAAATGGGTTTGGTTTGTTTCATGTTGCGAAAGGAAAGAAGTTTAATGATTCAACTACCACACGATGAATTGGCGGAAAAATCCTTAATTGGTTCACTTTTGGTGGACGGAAAGGCTTTCGATGAAATCGTTGATTTGAATTTAAAAAAAAGTGATTTTCATAATCCGCGTTTTGGAATGGTGTTTGATGCCATAAAGGAACTATCTAATACTAGCCGACCGGTTGATTACGTTACTGTTTGCACAGTTTTACAAGATCAGGGAAAAATTGAAGATATTGGTGGGCAAAAATATATTGTAGATATTATTGATGAACAAATTTCTTCAGCTAATGTTTATCATTATGGCAAATCAGTAAAAGACAAATCAAGTCTAAGAAAAATAATCAGAGAAAGTCAAAATTTGGCGCAAAAAGGTCTGACTCTTACTGGCTCAGTGGAGGATTATTTAAGTGAAGTAGAAGCTACTTTTTTTAAGCTGACCAGTGATGCTAAAACTTCTGGAATGCTTGATCTAAAGTCATGTTTGAAAGCAAATCTTCGGGAATTGGAAGATACCTCCAGAGTATCCGGTGAAATTTCTGGTCTTCCCACTGGCTATGGCAAATTAGATCAACTTCTGTTGGGGCTTCAACCCGGCCAGTTGGTAGTTTTGGCATCCAGACCAGCGATGGGAAAAACATCTTTGGCCATGAATATGGCGATAAATGCATGTGACATGACAGGAGGGACACTTCCTGTGGCAGTGTTTTCTTTAGAAATGATGGCCAATGAATTATCAATGAGACTACTTTCCAGCGAAGCTAAAGTGGATTCCAAAAGATTGAAAACCAAAAATTTTCTAGAGACGGATTTGCATGCTATTGGTAACGCTGTTAGAAAACTTTCCAGCTTGCCAATTTTTCTGAACGATGCTTCTAATGTTACTGTTTATGATATTCAAAGTTATTGTCGAAAAATCAAGACGGAACATGGACTGGGGATTGTTGTGATTGATTATTTGCAACTGATGAAGCCTCATAATAGCAACTCGCCCAGGGAGCAACAAATTGCTGAAATGTCGAGAAGTCTGAAGAATTTAGCAAAAGAGTTAGAATGTCCTATATTGTGTTTGTCGCAGCTAAATCGAAGTGTTGAATCGAGACCTAATAAGCGTCCGATGCTTTCTGATTTACGAGAATCTGGAACTATTGAACAAGATGCAGATATTGTAATGATGATATACCGTGATGAATTTTATAATCCAGAGACCACCAAAGATCCCGGAATTGCCGAAATTATTGTAGTAAAAAATAGGTCAGGAGAGCAAGGTACCGTAAGATTAGTATTCAAAGGTGCTTATACCAGTTTTTTAAATCCTGATTTTGTTCATGAACCTCCCCGATAATATTTTTACAATCTATAGCGGACAAGAAGATGTAAAGTTATCCAGACCGAAGTTGGCATATGCTTGGTACGATCAGTATAAAATTAATCTGCTTAGTGGAAAAAAAGAAAATACTAACCCCGCTCAATTTCATGCTTTTTTAAATGAACTTTACCTTTTAGATAATCATAAAAAAACCGTTATTCATTTAACTTATGAATTTGGGTTTTATTATTTATTTGATAATTATAAGTATAAAAAAGATACACTACTTGGAATTGTAATTAAGTACGAAAAAAAAGAAAGGTTTTATCCAGAAAAAGGCTATCCAATTGAGCTGTCTCCGATATCTTCTCCCTCAAAAGAACAATATCGACAGGCCTTTAAGCAAGGAAGGCAAAAGTTATTAAATGGAGATTGCTATCAATTTAATCTGACTTGTCCATATCAGTTCAAATTTACTGGTAAAAGTCCCCTCGATTTTATTAATCAATTATGGGCAAATCCAAAACTCAAAGGAGCCTATGCACATGTAACTTGGTTACCATATTTTAATAAAATGATTTTAAGTAATTCGCCGGAATGTCTTTTTCAGATGAGCAAAAACCACCAGGGCTTTTTGTGTTGGTCGATGCCGATAAAAGGGAGCATTAAAGTTTCATCACCTGAAAATTACCACCAAGCCTGGAACAATTTAAAAAGATCCAGAAAAGATCAAGCGGAACTGTTTATGATTGCTGATATGCTTAGAAATGATTTATCTAAGATTGAAAAACCTAAGGCCCAAGTTATCAAAAAGAAAATACCTCTGATGGTTCCTCAAATACTTCATCAGTGTTCTCTCATAAAAGTTCAACTCAGTGAAAAAATAACTTTGGGACAGATACTTAAAAATATCTTTCCTGGAGGAAGTATAACTGGGGCTCCAAAAAAAAGAGTAGTGGAGATTTTACTGGATTTAGAAAATTATGATCGTGAGTTTTATACTGGATCCACCATTATTTTAGATGAAGAAGTGATGGCCAGTTCGATTAATATTCGTACGGCAGAGATTGATTTTAAGGCAGAAAAACTAACGTATAAATCTGGCGGAGGAATTACTTTGCGAAGCAATACAAATGCTGAATTTAAAGAAATGGAACTTAAATTAATAAGTTTCCTGAAAATTTTCAAAGCACTTTCTTACAATTGAATCTTTACAAAAAAGTCATTAATAAAGATTACCAAAACATGTAATATCAGTTAAATACATAAGGTTTGATGACTAAAATTATAATTTGTCTAACAAAAGCTTACAAATAAGTAATTAATGTATTTCAAATTTGACATCAGAAAAATACCCTGGATATGATCATTTCATAATTTTGAAATAGGGCAACATAGAAGTTTGCTTTAAAACTACGCAAGGGAGTGTCAATGATCACTACTGGAATTTCTGGTACCAAAGTCGTTAAAAATAAATTTGAGAACATTGCCGAAAATGAAAAAGTGAGTCTTGATACGTTGGCGGAGCTGACTGGATTTCCCAAGGAATTTATTCAAGATGAGTTAGGGCTCATTTCTGATCAAATTACTCTTGAAAATTTAAGAACCAATATGCTTAAATACTTAGAGAATGTTACGAGCAGTTCAACCTAAGCAAGTAAACGTTCATCAATTTTAATTCAGACTAAAATTATCAGCTTAAGAAATAAATTGTGGTGGTAAACGATTTGTCTTTTTTGACTTTTAAACAAGATATTTTAAAGTATCTCTTTTAATTTCCGATATTTGTAGCAACCAGGAAAACTTGAAATGATTAGCGAAATTTGATTTCGCTAAAACTAGGGAAAGGACTCTATGGATATAGCAACGATTATTGGATTTGTGTTTGTTATAGTGGCCATTGTTGGATCAATTTTGACCGGTGGCGATTTAATGACTTTTTTTGATATTCCCTCTGCCATTTGTGTTGGAGGTGGAATCATTGGGGCGACCTTTATTAAGTGGCCTATGGAAGTTTTAAAAACCGTAGCATCAGTGGTAATGAAAACAGTTATCGTTAATCCAGTAGATCCTAAAAAAACTATTGATGACATTGTTAAGCTTGCGGAGACTGCCAGAAGAGAGTCAGTGTTTGCTTTAGAAAAAGTTCCAATCGATGATATTTTTTTAAAAAAGGCCATGAATTTAGCCGCCGATAATAGACCTCCTGAGGTTTTACAAGCGATATTACAGCTTGAAATAGATTCAATGGAGGAACGTCACAAAGTTGGAGTGAGTGTTATGGATGGCTGGGGCGCTGATGGCCCAGCTTTTGGTATGCTTGGAACTTTGATTGGTTTGGTTATCATGTTAAAAAATTTGTCTGATCCATCATCCATTGGTCCTGCTATGGCGGTTGCTTTGATTACTACTTTTTATGGTTCGTGTTGGGCAAATGCGATAGCTCTTCCTATGAAGATAAAAATTGAGTATCGCTCCAAAACCGAAGTACTAAAAATGAATATTATTATTGCAGGTACTTTAGGTATTGTAGCAGGGGAAAATCCTCGACTCATAAGAGAGAAATTGAATTCATTTTTACCTCCAAGAGAGCGCGCTTCGGCAGAAGAGAAAGAATAATTTTTTTAAGAGGGTAGCGAAATGGCCGATGAAAAAGAAAAATCTGCTGCGGCAACCGCAGCGCCTCAAAAAAAATCTGAAGGAGGATGTCCTCCGAGTTTGCCGGGATGGTTTGCTACCTATGCTGATATGGTGACGTTGCTTTTAACCTTTTTTGTTTTGTTGCTTTCTTTTGCTAAAACGGAAACTTCTAAATATGAGTCAGCACTTGGTTCGCTTCGCGATTCCTTTGGTGGAAACGTATTGTTACAAGGAGAGGTTATTCAGCAGGGAAAATCTCCTGATGATTATCCGACCATGATTGAAAGTCAGCAACCAATAAAACCGTTTCCTATCGAATTTCTGACCATGGAAGGTATTTTGGATAAACATGAAATTAATCGGGCTTCTACCGAAGACTTGAAGATGATGAGAGAAGATTTAAAGGATTTTGAACTAGCAGAATCAGTAGAGGTTTATGAAATGCCGGAGGGAATTAAAGTAGTACTTAAAGACTCGCTGATCTTTAAAGAAGGGAGTGCGGCATTAGCAAGTCAGGGATTAGTCACAGAGGTTTATAAAAGACTGGTCAAGATGCTTTCAAATGGAAAATGGGTGGTCTTTGTACAAGGACATGCCGCAAGAGGGGAAACTTCCACAGATGGTAAATTAGATGCCTTTTCACTTTCTTCGCTGCGAGCATCTGAAGTAACTCGTTCTTTAATTGAAAGAGGTGTTCCGCATAAAGTTATTACTACGGTTTTTTACGGCGACTCAAGACCGCTGGTAATGCCTGGTAAAAATCAATCGGATATTGATTTTTTAAGTCGGAGAGTTGAATTTAGTTTGGGTAAAACCGATCTGACAACGCTTGGACACAAGGTTTATGTCCACTAAAAATGAATTAAAAAAAGAGATAATGTTTTGTTTTCTTAATGATTATGAAAGCTTTGAAGAAGCTTTGCGAAAGGTCTTCTTATGTTCAAAGTCAATTCTTAGTAAATATATCGAGAATAAAAAAAGATTAAAGCAAAAAGTATATGCCAGAAAGGAATATGCCATAGATTTTAATTTAGTTAATTATTTAATGATTAACCCGGATTATAAAAGTAAAAAGCTTGAAATTTTATTTGAAAATGAAAAATATCTGGTAATCAATAAAATTGCCGGACTCCACTCTCATCCTCAAAGCTACGACGAAGTGGATAATTGTTTAAGTTTTTTGCGAGCAAAAAGTTTTTCTAATTTATTACAAGTAAATAAAAACTTTTATGACAGAGGATTATTATTTCGGTTGGACAAAGTAACTTCTGGAGTACTGGTGTATGTAAAAGATGAAAATTTATTACTTAAATTAAGGGATCATTATTTCTCATTAGTTAAGAAAAAAACTTATTTAGCGATTGTGGAAGGTAAGTTAGATCAGACGTTTAACTTGTCTCATTATTTTAGTAAGTCTCAAATTAAGGGGAGAAAGATTAAAGTTCATGATAATGAAATTGAGAATTCCAGGCAAGGTGCCTGTGTGGTTTATCCATTGAAATTTAATCCATTGGACAATGTAAGCTTAATTAAAATTGAATTAAAAACCGGGCTTAGACATCAAATCAGGGCCCAATTATCTCATATTGGTTTTCCTATATTGGGTGATGAGCTTTATGGTGGCAAAAGTGCAGCTAGAGTTTTTTTGCATGCCTATAATTATGTAATTAATGAGCCGGAAGCTTTTTTAGATGTTAAATCCTCAAGCGCAGACCTATTTGAAAGCTTCTTTGACCTCGACACTTGCCTTTAGATGTTCAGCGATCATTTGACTATTATTCAAGGTGGCAAAGCGGGCGAGGTGGTTGCCTTGAGTTCTAGCGGATATGCCCATCTTGTCTGATTCAAATAATACAACTACCCAGGGCACTCTTTCCAAGCTGTCATTGGCGGAATTTTTAGAAATAAAAACTAGTGAATTGGCCAGCTCGCGGTACATTGATGCCTTATATTTAAAATCATCCTTATAAGATTCGCGCTTGATACTTGATGCAATTTTTACGGACATGTTGCTTTCATTACAACTTGTCGTCCAATTTTTGGGAATTCTTTTATCGAGCATAATTAGAGCGGATCTGCAGGAATTAGCTTGAAGATTTTCAACACGGTCCTTAAAGATTCCTTTATTTTTTATTTGGTAAATAAAGATTATCAAGAAAAGGATACCTATCATAAGTATTGGATTTGCCATTATTTTTTTTATTAACATGAGTAAGCTCACTTTTTATTAAAATTGTTCAAAATAAACAAATTCATGGTCTTAGTATCTCATTAAAAAAATATATTTGGCAAAGGACTAAAGATCGCAGGCATAAAAGCCGACAAGATTAGTGTGTTATTGATGATGGGCCGAAAAAGTAGATAATTAAAGGCAAGTATGTATTCCTCTAAAATGCTTGCTACACGCAGGAGTCTGATCGTGGGTGATAAGAATGCTGTTGCTGTTATTAATGAGGCCTTGGAACAAAAGAAAGTGCTCAGTTTGACTGTAAATGGAGAAAGCACAGAAGTTTATCCACACTTACTTATATATGTGGACGCTATTTTGACCTTAATAGGTGAGAATTTAACAGATCGTATTTTAATCAATATTCCTGCCGATAAAATTCAAAAAATTAAGATGATCAAACGGAAATATGTTGCTAATTTTATGAATATACAGCTGGAAGGGTATGTCAAAGAACTACGGAGTATGAACGGCAAAGAGGATCGATTGATTTTAAAGGTGTCAGCTGGCACAGGGTTTGAAATTTTACCGCCTTATCAATTGCTTCTAAACCGATATATTGTTAAAACACCGAATCAGGATTTAATATGGGCAGCCACCGTGGAGATGACTCCAGATCTACTTGATTGGTTTTTTCAAATTAAGGATAAGGCAGAAATTATAGCGCCAGAATCTTTCAAAAAAGATTTCTTTGAGTATCTGGAGAAAAAGATTTCAATATTACCAATGCATAAATATTGCCCCAAAGTGTCTTAAATAAGGTATTTTAGTAGGGAAAATTATTTGGGGGAAAATATTTTGGGCATGTCTAAGCACTTTTTTCTTATCTCTTTTTTACCAGCAGTATTTTATTGGTATCTAGAATCCTATTACGAACCTAAAATTGCAGCGGTAGGGGGAGTGTTACTGGCATTAATAGAACTTATTTTTGAAAAAATATGTATTAAACAAGTTCATTCAATATCCAAAGCTAATTTTTTTCTGATCTTTTTTTTAGGAACTTTATCTTTTTTTGATAATCAAGGAATCTGGTTCAAGTTGCAACCTTGCTTAACAGGAGTTGGCATAGGTGCTTTTTTAATTTTTAAAGTTTTAAAAGGTAAGGGACTTTTGTTCGAAATGATGGAATCTATAAGCGATCCCCAAAAAATGCCCCCTTTGGAAATTATGACAAAATTTGAAGCTCATGTGGCTTTATTTTTTTTAGGTTATGGCGGCTTTATGGGACTGGTGGCCTTTAATGCGACTACTGGCCAGTGGACTTTTTTTAAAACCATTGGCTTTTATATTATTTCAATTATCTTCTTTTTAATTGAGCTAATCTGGCTTCGATTTATGATGAAAAGATGGTTTTTAAAAAAGAATGAAGAGATGATGAAAAAGTTTTAATTGTATTAATTTAGAAAGTTTTCATCAAATCACTTTGATATTTTACAGCATCTTCATGGATGGTGGTAAAGAGGTCTTCAATCATATTTTGGGAAAGTCCAAGCGATTGTCCCCACTTGATTCTATCATTGCAAATTTCTTGAAAGCGTCCTAACTGTAACGGTCCAATATTGTTTTGAAATTTTAGTTTGGCAATTTCCGTAACCACTTCTCTTCGATGCGCCAGTTGATGAAGCAATTCATGGTCAATCTTGTCGATTTGTCCCCTTAGCTCCTCTAATTTTTCCAAATAATTTTGGTTGGTGGAGTTTTCTTTTCTCTGTTTAAGATGTTCTAGAATTTCTATAAATTGAGTAGGAGTGATTTGTTGATTTTGATCTACTAATGCGTTCAAAGGATCATTATGAACTTCTAGCATAAGTCCTTTCATATTTAGATCTAGGGCTTTTTGCGAGATCTGTTCAATATATAAACTATTTCCAGAGATGTGACTGGGATCACATAAAAGGGGAAGATCTGGATATCTTTTTATTATTTCAATGGGGATTTTCCAAATCGGATCATAACGATAAGGAGCAGGATGTAATGAAGTGAATCCTCTATGAATGAGCATGATTTTTTTTATGCCGGCTTGTTTTATGCGTTCAATTGCTCCAATCCACAATGAGATATCTGCGTTGATAGGATTTTTTATGAGGACGGTAGTATCAGTACCGCTTAGCGCATGGGCCAGCTCGGTCACAGAAAATGGATTTACCGACGTGCGGGCCCCGATCCATAAAGTTTTAATATTATGTTTGAGGGCCTTTTCAACATGATTCACAGTAGCGACTTCCGTGGCCACTACAATATCTAGTTCTTTTTGGACATCTTCAAGCCACTGAAGTCCGATCTCACCAGGACCCTCATAGGTGCCAGGCATGGTTCGGGGTTTCCATATTCCGGCACGAAAGATATCAACCCTGCCTGTTGCTTTCAGGGCTCGGGCGATTTGAAAAACTTGCTGCCTACTTTCAGCACTACAGGGACCAGCAATAATAAATGGTAATTGGTTATGGGACATAGGAATTAACTTGATTACTCCTTATACCAGTAGACCAACCCAGGTAATAGCTTGTTCTCTAAATTTTCATTTCCAGGTCTTATCCTTATCGTGTAGGCGTATTGTCCTCCCAAATCGCAAGGAATCATGGCCTTAAAAACAGTCTGACTGTTATTATGCTCAATCACAGCCATTTTTACTATTTTCGGAGTGGTGATAACGCCTTTGGGACTTAGTTGTCCATGATAAACTTCCGCAAAAATTTCATCTGGTTTAATTTGACCAAGGCTCATCTTAGCTGTTATTTCAACTTTGTTTCCGGCCAGAACTACTTCTTGCTCTGGTTTGCTTACTTCAAGGATTTTAATATCTTTCCAGTGTTTTCTTAGCTTGTTATTCAAATCCGCAATCATTCGAGCGTCATTACAAGCATTTTCTGTAAGTGCAATGTGAAGTTGTTCTGCGGGGTTGTAGTAATGAGTGATGTAATCACAAACCATCCGATGGGCATTAAAATCTTGGCCACAGGATTTTATGGTTTTTTTCATCATAGTAATCCAAGATAGAGGTAAGTTGGATTCCTCATCTTTTTCATAGTAAAGAGGAGCTATTTCTTTAGTAATAAGTCGATAAATCAAAGTGGATTCCACATCGTCTTGATGCTCTAGATTTTTATACATTTCACCATGTCCGATGGCCCAACCATGAGTTTGATCAAAAGCCTCATCCCACCAGCCATCTAGAACCGATAAATTGGGAGCACCGTTGATGGCAGCTTTCATACCGCTGGTTCCCGATGCTTCTAGGGGACGTCTGGGAGTGTTTAGCCAAACATCTACTCCTTGTACCAAGTATCTTGCCATATCCATATCGTAGTCTTCTAAAAAAATAATTCTTTTAGAAAATTCCGGGTGATCTATTAATGCTTGAAAAATAGTTTTAATGATTTTTTTACCATTGTCGTCAGCAGGGTGTGCCTTGCCGGCAAAGATAAATTGAACTGGCATATTGGGATCAGTTACTAACTTTTTAAGTTTTTCCATATCTCTAAAAAGTAGCGCGCCTCTTTTATAAGGGGCGAATCTTCGGGCAAAACCAATGGTTAAAACTTCCGGATCCAAAATACTTTTGATACGATTGATTTCATCAGCATTAGCACCTCTTCTTTGAAGTTGAAAGCGTAGCCTTTCTCTTGCGTAGTCAATAAGGGCCTTCTTACGTTCGTTATGAATTTTCCAAAGGGTATGATCAGGGATTTCGTCTACAATTTTCCAAATGTTGAAATCAGCTAATTCTTTTACATAGCTTCTGGGAGTAAAACGGCTCATGATTTTTTCAAGCTCGCCTGACATCCAGGTGGCAGTATGAACACCGTTGGTAATGTGACCAATGGGGACTTCTCGAATAGGTAGTTCCGGCCAAAGCTCTTTCCACATTTCTCTGGAAACTTCACCATGTAGTTTGGATACTCCGTTTGATAGAGATGAAAAACGCAGTGCTAAAATAGTTAAACAAAATTCTTCGGTTTTGCTTTTGGGATCTTTGAGACCAAGGGCAACGAAATCTTCCCAATCAAGATTTAGATTTTCTTTGACCCAAGTTTCTAAATATTTTTTTATAAGTTCCTGTTTAAAAAGTTCGTTTCCGGCTGCTACTGGAGTGTGGGTGGTGAAAATATTGCTGGCCCAAATGATTTCTCGGGCTTCGTTAAAAGTGAGATCACGACTTTTCATAAGAGTTCGTAGTCGTTCAAGAATCAAAAATGCAGAGTGTCCTTCATTTATATGGTAACAAGAGGGACGAAAACCTAGATAGCGGAGGGCCTTTACGCCTCCAATACCAAGCAAAATTTCTTGTTTAAGTCTGGTATCGCGATCAGCTACATAGAGTCTTTGGGTAATTGTTTTTTGATGTTCATTATTTTCAGGGAGATCAGTATCAAGAAGGATTAACGGATTACGTCCGACTTGAACTTTCCAGATTTGATAGAAAATGGTTTCGTCTCCAATTTTCATTTTTAATTTTAAGGCTTGTCCATCTTGATCTTTAATCGGAATGATGGGTAGAGAAAACCACTCGTTTTTAGGGTAAAATTCCTGTTGCATACCTTCCGGATCAAGTCCTTGTCTGAAATATCCTTCCCGGTAGAGTAGTCCTACGGCTACCAGAGGAACCCCTAGATCACTCGCAGCTTTAAGGTGGTCACCTGATAATACGCCAAGACCTCCCGAATAGATTGGCAGAGATTCATGGAGTCCAAACTCACAGGAAAAATAAGCTACATGACCTTCTGGTTTTTTGCCATATTGTCCTTCGTACCAGGTTTTTGATTCCAAATAATTGGTAAAAGAAGCGTAGATTATGTTTAATTCACTTACAAATTCTTCATCCTTAGCAATTTCTTCCATTCTTTTTTGGGGGAGATTACAGATAAGTTTGATGGGATTGTTTCCGCAATCTTCCCAGATTTCGGGTTCAATTTTTTCAAAGAGTGAAAAGGCATCCTTGTTCCAGGAAAACCACAAATTGTTGGCCATTTCTAATAGAGGTTTAAGTTTGGTAGGAACAGTTGGTAAAACAGTAAATGAATTAAGTTTGAACATTGATAACTCCATAACTTCTTCTTGAATTTGGTATTACTATTTTGTAATGCATAACCAAGGAGTTGTAAAGGTTCCACGAATTTAACTTAGATCAATATTACGTTAAGATTAGTTTGGAGTTAGGTTATATTTTATAAAGTTAATTGCATTGGAGTAAGCCACGAAAGCCTCATGGGGAGAATTAAAGGGACTGAAGTAGTTGTGTACAGCTCCGTCGCTATAGTTTTTTAAACAAGTATAATAACTATGATCTGAAGAAGTTAGTATTTTCCATGATCGGATAAGATTTAAATTACGTGATGCTTTAACTGTTTTTTCTAAGGAATAGAGCAGTTCTGTAGCAGAGTTTTGCAGTGGATTACCATACCAAGCTGAGAGGTCTCTTTCGGTATCTGCCCAGGAAATAGCGTCTGGAACATTGAGAGAACCATGGGATCTAAAGCGACTGATGACGTCAGATGGTGAAGCCAGACAGAGTGTAGTGGATTGAACAATCGATTCTATCAAATTTTTTAAGTAATCGATAATTCCAGACTCCTTCCAATGATGTTCACCAAAGGTTTCGTAATCCATAAACAGACCAATGACTTCGCTTCCGTTTCTTGCTAATTGTTGTAATTTATCAAGCAATAATTTGTTGTTATTTTTTAAAACCACCGGGTAACGAAACGCCAGATCGTCAGAGAGTCTGTAATTTTTTAAAATAAGCAATAACTCTGGATACTCAATTAGT
>Ga0208375_1003717_pt1 | contig 12675 bp, 18 predicted proteins | sample RifOxyD1_FD_184038 | JGI IMG/M metagenome (GOLD analysis project Ga0208375, IMG submission 184038) | Soil microbial communities from Rifle, Colorado - Rifle Oxygen_injection D1 (SPAdes) | ecosystem: Environmental > Terrestrial > Deep subsurface > Rock core/Sediment | place: Rifle, Colorado... | reverse complement strand
GAAAATTTGACTAAAGAGTCCTTTTAATTTCTCTTATGAAAATTTCTGCATCTTTTAAGGCTAATTCAGCATCATTTTTCTCTGGTTGATATTCTAACCCATACATTGCTTCGTGCCTTTCAGTCCGGTGTATCTCTAAAAGGTTTATTACTGGAAGGGGAATTTTATGAGAGTATTTTTCTTTCAAATAAACTGAAATTGCGTAATGGCTTTTTTCTTGTATTCCATCTTCATATAATAGGGCTCTTGCTGCATGAAACATAGACATATAAGATTCCAGAATGACAAAATCAAAAATATTTAGTTTTAGCATTTCTTTTGCTTTTTTTAATTTGCTTTCTGCTATTTCTAAAGATTTCTTTGATTTCTGTTTGTCTGGTTTAATTTTTCTTAATAACCTAAACTTAAAACAATCTTCAGTATTTCTTATTTCCATTTTATTAAAGGTAATTCTCCGTATAAAGGAATGCCATGATTTATTATTTCATAATAAAAAGGATGGTCTTCTTTTGCTTTGCCGTTCCATTCACTCCAGCTAAAAAAATGGAGTGTAATTTCCTTATTCAGCTTATCTTCAAATCTGCTTAAACTCAGATGCTTTTGCTTCCCTATAATAAGAATATCAATGTCACTTTCATCTGTATCTTCACCTTTGGCAAGAGATCCAAATAAAGTTATTGAGGTTATATTTGCTATATTGTTTTTAAGAAAATCTATTAAACCAGATATAATTAATTGCCTTAGACTGTAAGATATTTTTAAATGTTTGTAAAAAAGATTATTTATGTTTGCTCTTAAGTATCTTAAATTAGCTTTTTTTTCGTCTAAAATTAAACCCTCCTTTATTAAAATATCCGCGTATTTTTTTGTTGCAAAAGGGCTAATTTTCAACTTTTTAGCCAATTCCCGGAGATAAACCTCTTTATAAGGATTAATTAAAAAGAATTCTATGAATTTAATAAACTTCGATTCTTGCATACAATCGTTATTGTTTTTTATCCTTATAAACTTTATGTTTTTATATAAAAACAATTGTTTTTGTTTTTAATCATACTTAAATTCTGTAAAAAGGGGTAGTTAAGTGCTCCCCAGGTTTCAGCGTTGATAAGGTTTTGAGGACATTAACCTTAAGGTAACATGCCCCCACGATTACTTAATCCTAAGGATTAACGCCCCAACTTTTTCCTCAACTCTCGCTTAACATAATTTCTATTTTCTCAACTATGGCTTTTGATTTTTGCAGGAGTTCAGTAAGTAGAACTTTGTTTACATCTGTTTTTGTCCCGTATTGAAACTCTTCTCTCAATGATTTAGCGTCTTTAGTTGTCATCTGTTCAGTTGTTCTGATAAAAAATAGATCTTCCGTACTCAGATTAATCTCTTTAGTTTCAATTAGGAATTCTACTGTGCTTATTGTGCATTCGTGATTCTTTGATTCAAAACCTTTCTTAAATAGAATTGCTAGAAGCGCGTGATACATAGCATAGTAAGATTGAGATACTGCCCAATCATCAAAATGTCCTTGAATATTATAGTCTGCTGCCTTTAAGTTATGCTTTGCTTTCTCAATATGCTCTTTAGAAAGTTTATCATTTGGCTTAATCTTCCTCATTCTCTTTTCACTTTCAAGACACCAACTTAATCTATCTTTGCTGTTTGACATTTTTTAACGCATCTATAAATACTGATTCTCCTCTTAGTATAATTCCTGTTTTTAAGATATTTAAAACTACTTCTTTATTATTTTTTATTTCTTTAATAAAATCTTCTTTCTTTAGAATCAATGGAACAACTGGCTTAGTTCTAATCTTAGACAGATTTAAACAAAACTTTGTAACTTCTTTGGGTTTGTTAGTTATAAACAAAACATCTACGTCATTAAATTCTTTATTGGTTAGAACAGAGCCGAATAGAATAATCAGCTCTGAATATTCAAATTTTTGTATTTCTTCTGCATAGATTTTAGGGTATCCTTTTAGGTTTCTTCTTTCTTCTGAAAGAAGAATTTCACACCATCTTATTGTTTCTTTATTGTTTAGATTAATTTGATAGAACTTAGCATTTCCTAAACTAGAAGATAAGACTATATTATTCTTTTCTAAGTCCTTTAAGATTTTAAACGCACTTCCTACACTAATACTCAGCTTCTTTGAAATCTGATTAATATTAACCAGCTCTAAATTCTTCAGTAAGTGGAGTATTATCTTCTTTGTGTTCTTTGGTATCATTTTATCTTTTTCACTTAAAGTGAATAATTATTCATTATTAATGAATGTTTATAAATCTTCCGATTCCTCATTTTTCGAGCTTAAGGATTAACTCCCCAACTTTTTTCTCGCATTAACATAGAAAAATTATCTCTTTGGTAAAACTACAACTCCAACACCATAATCTCTTAATTGTCTTTCTGACCTTTCTGCTTCTTCTTTTGGAGCAATTCCCAAGTCTACATATAATCTCATAAAAAAGGAAGTTACATCTGTTCTCGCTTGCATTAAATCGGGATGAATAAAATCAAAATCTTTTGGTTTTGATTCTAGTCTCTTTGCGTATTCTTCAAAACAACCTCTTTCTTGTGCATAAAGTAAAATAGATACAGCATCCAATTGCCTACCATTATAACTTTGACCTATTTTTCTAACTCTTTCTTGTAGATTTGCTGGAAATGTAGATACTGCTTTTTCTAAATCAAATCCTCTTTCAACTGGAATTTCTCCCGCATCTACTGGAACATTTGGAAGCAAATATAATTTTATTCCATCTTGTACATTAACAAATCTGCAAGGAATACCATTTCTTACTTCTGTTTGTATTGTAGCCATAATTTTTAGTGTGGTTTTAGCTTTTTAAGAATATAACCTATTCAAATATATACATTTAGTTCAACGCCCCAATTCGTAACTTGAACCAAAATAGTTCATAGTTATTCGTTTTCTGTAGGAGATTTAATCCTAAGGATTAATGCCCTTACGAAGATATTAACCTTTAAAAACAGAGTTTTATCTGAGTAATTATTATTTTTCAAGAAGATTCCGGATAATCGCTTGTAAGATTTCGAAATTGTATCCTCCGATGTTTTCTCTGATTTTGTGCAGTCTGTCTATTTCTTCTGATAGAAACATTTCAGGAGGACCAATTGTATAAGTTCCTGCACCCTTCAATAACATTGGTCTCTGAATCCATATCTTTCTATATTTCGTTAGGTCTTCCCATTCTGGAAAGCACAGCCTATTTCTTGAAGAATTTTGTTTTGTTCTCATAGCAACAATATTAGACGCTACTAAGTTTGGTATATTTTTTAAGACCATACAATGAGCGTTATCTACTTCAAATAGTATTGCTGTTGATTCTAATTTTCCTGTTATCGTTTTTTCTCTTCTATTACTATATAAGACAGAAGGGAATTCTCTATCATTATTTTTTATTAATCCAATATATCCTGGATGAATTCTTTTTATTTCTGTCTCTGTTAGTATTGGGGTTATTTCTATTAGGACCATATTCACTTTATCTTAATCTTCTTTAAAAACCTTTTTAAGGGGAGATTTTGTTGTATTATTATGGCGATTAGACAACCAATCGTAACGGTAGCAGGTCATGTTGACCACGGAAAGACGAGTATTCTTGATTGTTTTAGAGGTAGCTGTGTTCAAGAAGGAGAAGCTGGGGGGATTACTCAAAAGATTTCATTTACTAAGTTTCCAATTTCTCAGGTTATGAAGTCCTGTCCTTTGGTTAAGAAGGGAGGAGTTAAATTAGAAATCCCTGGATTTTTATTTATTGACACTCCAGGACATGCGGCTTTTACAAATTTAAGGAAGAGGGGAGGAAGCTTGGCTGACTTGGCTGTTTTGGTTGTTAGTATTAAGGAAGGAGTTAAGCCTCAGACAGCTGAAGTTTTGCAGATTTTGAAGTTTAATAAAACTCCTTTTGTTGTTGCCTTGAATAAAGTAGATACAATTTCCGGCTGGCAGAAGAAAGGAAGTATAAAAGAATCTATTGAATCCCAGGCGATGAATGTTAAGCAGGAATTTGAAGAAGCTCTTTTGACTTTTCAGGGAGTTTTGTCTGAACACGGTTTTGATTCTGATTTATTTTATGAGGTAAATGATTTTACAAAGAAAATTGCAATTGTTCCGTGTTCTGCTTCGTCCAAAGAGGGAATTTCTGAACTTTTATTTGTTTTGTGCGGATTGAGCCAGAAGTTTCTGAAAGAAAGATTGAAATTGAGTGATGACGCAAAGGGTGTTGTTTTGGAAGTAAAGAAAGAAAAAGGGATTGATAATATTGAGTGTATTTTATATGATGGCAGCTTGAAGGAAGGTGATGAAATTGCTATTTCTTCTTTTGAGGGAGAACCAATTGTTTCTAAAGTAAGAGCATTGGAGGAAATTGAGCCGTTATCATTTAAATATAAATCTGTTAGGAAAGCTCAGGCGGCAACTGGGTTGAAACTGCATTTGAAAAATAAAGAAGGTGTTTTGTCTGGAATGCCTTTCCGCAAAGTTGAGAATAATTTAGAAGATATAAAGAAAGAATTTAAGAAAGAGGTTTCAGGCGCTATTGAATTGGATAATGAAGGAATTATTGTTAAGGCAGATTCTCTTGGAAGTTTGGAAGCTTTGCTCACTCTGTTGAAGCAGGAAAATATTAAAGTTGTTAAAGCGGGGATTGGACCAATTGGGAAGTCTGATGTGGTTTCTGCCAAGACTAATTTAGATATTAATGTTCTTAATGCGGTTATTGTCGGGTTCAATGTTTATGCCGATACAAGTGAGGGGTTAAATGTTTCCGGCGTTAAAATTTTTGAGGGAGATGTTGTTTATAAAATAATTGAAGATTTGCAGGAATGGAGGAATAAGAAACAAGAGGAGATTGAAAGGGAGAAAATGCTTGGGCTGGCTACAATCTGCAAACTGGAAATTCTTTCTCAGTATTTATTTAGAAATTCAAATCCTGCTATTTTTGGAGTTAGGGTTGCCGGAGGAAAAGTTAAAGTCGGGATTAATTTGATTGATGAAGATGGGGAAAAAGTTGCTAGAGTTAAAGCGTTGCAGATTGACAAGGAAAGTGTCAATTCTGCTGAGGAGGGTTCTGAATTGGCTGTTAGCCTGCCAGGTATTAATTTTGAGAGGCGTTTGAGGGATAAGAAATTTCTTTACGGGGACATTTCTGCAAAGCAATTTAAGGATTTTAAGAAAAATAAAGAATTGCTTTCTTTTGTGGAGTTGAAAGTTTTGCAGGAAATTACTGAAATTAAGCGGAAGAAGGATGAGGGTTGGGGCGCTTAATAGGAAAGTTTAAATATGTGTGTTTATGTGTATACACATGGTTAATATAACACTTGCGATTTCGGAAGATTTGAAAGCGGAGTTGCAAAAACATAGGGAAGTAAATTGGAGTGCTGTTGTTAGAAGGGCTTTGGAAGAGTATGTTAAACGAATAGAGATAGTTGAAGCCGTAGCGCAGAAAAGTAAATTAACAAAAGAAGATGCCGAGGAAATAGGAAGAAAGATAAAAAAAGATATGGCTAAACACCATAATTTAGTGAAGGATTAGAATGATTTTAATTGTAGATGTTAATGTTATTATATCTGCTTTAATAAAGGATAGTAAATCTAGAGAGGTATTAACTTTTTCTTCGTTTATATTTTATTCTCCAGACACTTTGTTAGAATCTATAGAAAAGTATGAGGAAGAGATTATGGAAAAGTCTGGAATAATGGGAGAAGAATTTGAGACATTATTAAACTTTATTTTGGGGAAGGTAAATGTTGTTAAACAGGAAGACTATAAATTTAAATTAGAAGAGGCAAAGGGAATCCTTGGTCATGTTGATGTAGAAGATGTTCCATTTATTGCCTTGGCTTTATCTATAGAGAATGATGGTATTTAGAGTGATGATTCACATTTTCAGCAACAGGAAAAAGTTAAGATTTGGAAAACTGGAGATGTTGTCAGGAAGTTTGAATCTTTTGGTGAGCAGAATAGGAGAAGGTTTTAAAAACCCCAATTCTGAAACCAAAAGATTTATATAATATGATTATATTGGTATAATCATGATAGAAGTAGAAACAAGATTAAGAAGATGGGGAAGGTCTTTTGGGATAGTTATCCCCATGGAAATAGTTAAAAAGGAAAATTTGTCTGAGAACGAGAATGTTAAGATTTTGGTGACCAAAAAGAAAAGAAACCCCTTTAAAGAAACTTTTGGAACTGTTAAATTTAGTAGATCAATAAAGGAGATTTTAGACGAAGGTGACAGAGAAAGCTGGGATGAGTGATGAAGTATATTTTTTTGATACTTATGCTATTTTTGAGGTAATTGAAGGGAATGAGAATTATTTGCCTTATAAGGATGCTAAAATGATTACTACTCTTTTTAATATAGCTGAGTTAAATTATAATCTAAAGAGAGAGAAAGGCAGTGAGATTGCAAATAAAATCTCTGATAAATATGCTGATTTTATTGTTGAGGTGACTTTGGATGATATAAAAGAAGCTACTGATTTGAAAATTAAATATAAACATATGTCCCTTCCAGATGTTATTGGCTATGCTGTTGCTAAAAGATTTGGTGCCAAATTTCTTACTGGCGATGAGGATTTTAAAGATTTTGATAATGTTGAATTTGTGAAGAAATGATTTTCTTAGAGAAGGTTTTAAAAACCCCAATTCTGAGATATATAAATGACTTTAAAATTAAACATAAGCGAAAGTGGAAAAGCGTATAAATTAGAAATTGAGACAGATGTTCTTAGTGGCAAAAGTATTGGAGATAAGTTTGATGGTAAAGAAATTAATTCTGATTTGAGTGGTTACGAATTAGAAATAACAGGAGGAAGTGATATTGCTGGTTTTCCTATGAAATCTGATGTTGAGGGGCTTGGCTTGAGAAGGGTTTTATTGACAAAAGGATGGGGGATGCATGATAAGAAAAAAGGAATCAGATTGAGAAAGACGGTTAGAGGGAAAGTTATTGGTGATAAAGTTGTTCAGGTTAATCTGAATGTTGTTAAGGTTGGGAATAAAAAGTTGAGTGATATTTTTGGAAGCGGAGGAAAAGAGGAAATTGTGGTAGAGGGAAGTGTCCCATACCCTAAAGGGCACGAGCAGGGCACAATAATTCCCGCCCACCCTGAAACGCCAGCAGAAGAAAAGGTATAAGTAAAGGAAGAAGAAGTTAAGTAAGAGTAACTATGATAAGATTTAAATAAGTTTTAAAGTTATATTTAATATGCAACAAACAAAACAGACAAATTATGAATTTTTCTTGAAAACTGATATGAGTGATCTTATTGGTCAGTGGGTTGCTATTTCTAATGGTAAAATTGTTGCTCATGGGGAAAGTCCTAAGAAGGTTATGGCTGAGGCTAAAGAAAAAAATCCAAAAGACAGAATATTACTGGTGAGGGTGCCTGATAAAGAAACTATGATTTTCTAATATGGCAATTCATTTTAAATACAGTACTGTTAAAAGACCCGATGGAACTTCTGTTAAAACTCCTTCTATTCCTATAACTCTTATTGGAAAATCTAACCAATTTGATTCTATAGCTTTAATAGATTCCGGAGCAGATATTTCCGCTATTTCCCAAGAATTTGCAGAATTGCTCGGATTGGATTTAGATAAGGAAGTTGATTTTGCTTATGGAATCGGGGGCAAGGTTAATTCTATTGAAACTTCTGTGAGTATTATTGTAGAGAAAGATCATGAAAAATATTATATTAATCTTCCTGTTAAAGTGATTTTGGGAAACTATGACTTTCCGATGTTGCTTGGACGAAGCGGGTTTTTTGATAAGTTTGTTATTTCTTTTGATGAAACTAAGGAGAGAGTTTCTCTTAAGAAAATCCAGGTTGGGAAATTTTGAAAGGGAGAGAAGCGAAGTTGCAGTTTCCCGCCCCGAAAAATCCATGCCTGAATAGGGCAAGAAAGAAGAAGTAGAGAAAATTAATAAATGGTTATGGTGACGACTTATTAAATTCTCCAATCTCCAAAAATAGAATTGCGTCTCTTTTTTGTTTTTCTTTTAATCGGTTTCCTTTTGCTTTCTTTTATTACTCTTCTTTTTATTTCTCTGCCCAATATGTCTTTTTCTACTTTGACTTTGATTTTTCTGTGAATTAGGTCGTGATGGTTTGGACACAAAACCATAATATTAGATAATCTATTATCATCATTCTTCATGTTAATATGGTGAAATTGTAGTTTGATATTATTATTCTTGATTTTACATCTTTTATATTGACATTTGCTTTTTGCTTTTTCTAACGCTTCTTTTTTTCTTTTAGCTGGAATAGGTTCTCTTATTCTTTTTCCAGTTGTTATTCTTATCATGTGTCTTTTTGTTGGTAAAAGTCTCTGCATGTCTCTTGAAGTTGGTAATCTCATTTTTTTCTTGAGGTGTTGAGATTTATAAAACTTGTGTTTTAATGAAAATAATAAGGTTTAAAACACAAGTTTTCTAAGGAATAATTATGGATAAGTTGGAGACAATTAACATTGGAATAGTGGGGCATATTGACCATGGAAAGACGACTTTGTTAGAGAAGCTTAGCGGAAAATGGGCAAGCCAGCATTCTGAAGAATTGAAGAGAGGAATTACAATTAAATTGGGATATGCCGATGCAGTTATTTGTGATAATAATGGGGAATTTAATATTAAAGGAGAAGGGAAGGCGGTTAGGCACGTTAGTTTTGTTGACGCTCCTGGACATGAAATGCTGATGGCTACTATGCTTTCCGGTGCTGCTATGATGGACGCCGCTATTTTGGTTGTTGCTGCGAATGAAGGTGTTAAGCCCCAGACAAGAGAACATTTAATGGCTTTACAGGCAAAAGGAATTAAGCAATTAATTGTTGTTCAGAACAAAATTGACTTGGTTGAGAAGGCAGAGGCTGAGAAAAGTTATAGGGAAATTAAGGAATTGCTCGGGGGCAGGTTTGATGACGCTAAAATTATTCCTGTGAGCGCCCAGCAGGAAGTTAATATTGATATTGTTTTGAAAGAGATTGTTAATCTGAAAATTTTAAAAAGGGATTTGGACAAAAATCCTGTTTTTGTTGTTGCGAGAAGTTTCGATGTTAATAAACCGGGAACAAGGCCAGAGGGATTAAGCGGTGCTGTTTTGGGTGGAACTTTGAAGCAGGGAGTTTTGAAAGAAGGGGAAGAAATTGAAATTAAGCCTGGGAGAATTGTCAAGGAAGGAAATCAGCAGAGATATGAAACAATTAAGACAAAAGTTAGGAGTTTGTTTTTGGGGAGCAGGAAAGTTTCTGAATTAACTCCTGGTGGAAGTGCCGGTGTTGAGACGGAGCTGGATATGGCTTTGGGAAAGGGAGATATTTTGTCCGGAAATGTTGCTTCTCTAACTGGAAAACTGCCCGAAATTACTAAAAATGTTAAATTAAAATTTAAATTATTTCCAGAGATTTATGGTTTGGGAGGGCACACAAAAGTCGAGGATGTGAAAGCGAGCGAGACTTTGATGATTAGTGTAAATACTTCAACATCCGGCGGGGATGTTAAGAAAATCAGGGGGGCAGAGGTTGAACTGAATTTGAAAATTCCAATTGTTGCTTTCAAGGGAGATAATGTCGGACTTGCAAGGAATATCGCCGGGCATTGGCGTTTGATTGGTTATGGAGAAGTTTTGTAAGATGAAATTAAAAAGAGATATCGCTTTTAATATAGCTTCGCAGTTCTTTAAGAGAAAGGATTATGGAGGAATGGTTCGTGCTGTTAAGTGCGTTCCCGATTTAAGAGAAAGGCAGCAATTGTGTTTTAGTTTGTTGGCTTGTATTGGTATGGTGAGGGCTGTTGATGAATATGGAAGTATAGTTATTATAGATGATAGGGAGAAATATGAAAGGGCAAGGAGTGGGTTAGAAAATGTTCCTCCAGAAATTGTTTTTTTTAAAGATGGGCGAGATTGCCTACATGATCCAGAAAGACTTACTGATTTTGTCCCCGAAGATAATCCTTTAAAAAAATATTGGAGGGGGATTGAAGGGTTATAATAAATATGGAAATATTTAGGGCTTTTGTTTATTATTCCTACAAACACAGAGTTTATAGGGCTGATTGTGGTTTATTTGATAGGCCAAGTCACGGAGTGAAGAGAAGAGGGGCCGTTTATAATTTGACTAGAAGACTTAAAAATAGCATAGATGATGCCGTTAATGGCGAGCCAGTAATTGCTCATTACCGTTCTCATCCTTTCTGCGTTGGCATGGAACTTGTTCTTGGAGGAAAAATTGAACCAGTTAAAGAATTTGAATTTAAGGATAGTTTAGGAAGGAAGCATAAAATGTGTGTTTATTATTTGACTGGGAGAGGCATAGGAGAGTAATAATCTTTTTAACCTCTTCTTGTTAAAGTGATTTATGCAAAGAGCAATTGAAAAAACAGAGGGGCCGTGTATTATTCTTGCTGGAGCTGGAACTGGGAAGACATACACAATAGTTGAAAAAATTAAATATCTAATTGAGAAAAAAATTTATCCTTCTGAGAGAATTGTTTGTATTACATTTTCGAATGAGGCGGCTAATAATTTGCTTTCCCGTGTGCGTCGAGCTTTGGAGTTTGGAAAAGGAAGAGAGCCAATAATTAGGACTTTTCATGGGTTTTCTTCCGATTTGCTCCGCAAGTATGGTGAGAAAATTGGAATTGGAGAGAATTTTAAGGTTCTTGACCCTGATCAGGCGAAGGTTATTTTACATAGTAATTTTCAAGTTTCTCCTCATTATTGCCATAAATACATTTCTGAAATTGGAACTGCGAAAGATTTGGGTGTTGGGATTGAGGATTTGGAGGAATATTTGGAGAGGAGAGAGAAAGACTTTTCTGGAATAAATTTGGAGAGGAGATTGGAGAGTTTGCAATTTGAATTGCAGACATTGCATTTGAAAGCGGGTAAGGGAGAACGTAGTGAGATAATGTCTAAAATTAAGGAAATTTCTTTTGTTTTGAATTTAAGAAAATTTGTTCAGGCTTGGAAGGGGTATGAAAAATTAAAAGTTAAAAAAAACTTTCAGGATTATTCCGATTTGAATATGAATGCCTTGAAGTTACTTAGGGAAAATCCCGAAATTGCTGAAGGATACGATTATGTTGTTGTTGATGAGTTTCAGGATACCAATAAACTGCAGATTGACCTGTTGAAATATTTGGCTGTCAAGAGGAATATAACTGTCGTCGGTGATTTGAATCAGAGCATTTACAGATTTAGAGGAGCATATAAGGAGAATTTTAGTGAATTTAAGAAATTCTTTAATGTGGGTTCTGGAGATATATTTAATTTAGATAAATCTTATCGTTCTTCCAACAAGATTTTGAGGGTTGCGCATAATTTGATTTTGAATAATTATGAAAATCCAGAAGATTGTTTTGAAGTTAAGAATTATGATAATAGAGAAGGGGATAAAATAGATGTTTATGAATTGAAAAATGCCAAGGAGGAGGCGAGGAAGGTTGTTGAGCTGGTTGAGAGTGAGATTGAGAGGGGAGTTGAACCGGAGGAGATTTGTATTTTGTTCAGGGCTCATCAGCAAGGCAGAATCATAAAAAATTTGCTTGATGTGAAAAAAATAGATTATTCTTCCGTTACAAAAGAGAGCTTATTAAAAAGGAGGGAAGTTGGAAAAGTTATTGATTATTTGGCTATTCTAAATTGTTTGAAAAGGAAGAAAAATGGAAGTGAACAGGCTTGGTGGGATTTGATTTACAAGATGGACTATATAGATTCTGATTTGATAAAGATTGGGAGGTTTATAAAGGAAAATAAGGATTGTGATTGTTTGAGTGTTAAATTGCTGAATGAATTGGAAAAAATGAACTTGTCTACTTCAGGGAGATTGGCCAGCAAGATTCTTATTGAGAGAATTAAATTATTGATTCCTTTCTGCGGTAAAGAAGTTCCAGAGTTAATAAAAGAAGTTTACAGAGTTGGGGGTTTGATTAATAGGGAGAAAACTAAAGATGATAAGGAAGTTATGCTGAATTTGAATAAGTTTTATGAGCTGGCTAGAGAACATTCTGGTTTGTATGCTCCTGATTTGGATGGATTTATTCATTATCTTGATATTTTGGAAAGTCTGGAGCTTGAGGTTAGCGCTTCAGGATTTGAAAAGCCAGGTGTTAAATTAATGACTTCTCATGCAACGAAAGGGTTGGAATATAAGACAGTGATTATTACTAATCTGGCTCAAAGACGTTTTCCTATTGTCAGATTTACCAACAATTCTTTTATTCCGATGGAATTGCATCCTGAATTGGGCAAGTTGGATTTTTCTGATGGTTATGTTATTGAAGAATATGAAAATAAACATCAGCTATATGAGGAAAGGAGATTGTGTTATGTTGGACTTACAAGAGCCAAGCAGAAGCTGATTTTAACCTATGCTAAAGAATACGGAGGGAAGAAGTATTGGAATTCACAATTTTTAGATGAAATTAATTTTAAGCAGAATAAAGATATCAATCTGGTTTTGGATAATGATGAGAAGTATGAAGAACCTGTCTTGGATATTCAGACTGCTTTTGATTTGAGAAAAGCCCTTAGTTCTCCTAATTCTGAAGATATTATAATAGATATGATTAAAAGTTCTGACAGGAAAAGTGCCAACTTGGATAATGGCTTAGATATTATTTTTTCTCCATCTGCTCTTTT
>Ga0208375_1003716_pt1 | contig 12675 bp, 6 predicted proteins | sample RifOxyD1_FD_184038 | JGI IMG/M metagenome (GOLD analysis project Ga0208375, IMG submission 184038) | Soil microbial communities from Rifle, Colorado - Rifle Oxygen_injection D1 (SPAdes) | ecosystem: Environmental > Terrestrial > Deep subsurface > Rock core/Sediment | place: Rifle, Colorado... | reverse complement strand
GCGAGACGCTGTTGCGCGAGGTGGGCTCGGTGGAGGGCGAGCTGCGCGCCCATGCGGCGCTCACGGGCCAAGAAGGGCCAGCAGTGCCGGTGCGCGAAGCGCGCGATTTTGGAGAAACAATTTTGCAACTGGCCGAAGGCTCCAAGTGGACCGAGCTGGTGGCCGCGGCGCGCGCTTTTTTGCAAAGACTAGCGCAGCGCTCCGCGCGCAGCGACAAAGGGGCGCTCGAGGAGCACAAGCGCGCGCTCGAGGCGGAGCTCAAAGCTGTAGAAGCGGCAGAAAATAATAGCACCGCCGAGGTTGCGGCATTGCGCAAAAAAATCGAGAACGAGAAGGACGCCAGCCGCGATGCCGAGCGCGAGCTCTTTGCCGCGATGGCGCGGCGTTCCGAGTTGGAGGCGGCGCTTACGGCCCTGCATGTCCGGGAGGAGTCACTAAAGCAGGAGGAGGCGCGGTTTAAAGAGGAGTTGCGCGAGGCCGCGGTACTTCTTGCCCGCGTGCCCGAGTACGAGGAGGGCGCGGTGTTTGAGGACGAGCCGCGTAGCGCGCAGGAGGACCGCCGCCGCAAGATAGAGCGCCTAAAAATCAGACTCGAGGAAGCGGGTTTAGGCAACAGCGCCGAGGTTTTGAGGGAGCACAAAGAGACGGCGGAGCGCGACGCCTTTTTGGAGCACGAGCTCGCCGACCTCGAAGCCTCGGCTGCGTCACTGCGCAATTTGATAGAAGAGTTGACCAAAACTTTGGAGACGCGCTTCGGCGACGGCATCAACCTAATAAACAAAGAGTTCAACGAGTATTTTAAACTGATGTTCGGCGGCGGCTCGGCCTCTTTGCAGATAGTAAAAGAAACTCGACTCAAGCGCGCGGGCCAAAGGTCTGACCTTGAGAGCCCTGGTTTAAGGTCAGACCTTGAAGGCGACGAAGACGAAATGGAAGTAGAAGAGGGGGTCGAAATCACGGTGAGCCTGCCGCACAAGCGGCTCAAGGGCCTGCACATGCTCTCCGGCGGGGAGCGGGCGCTCACCTCTATCGCCCTCATCTTTGCCATGTCGCAGGTAAACCCGCCGCCATTTTTGATACTGGACGAGACCGACGCCGCGCTCGACGAGGCCAACTCCCGCCGCTACGGCGACATGATAGAAAACTTGTCCAAAAAGTCGCAGCTGATTTTGATAACCCACAACCGCGAGACGATGTCCCGCGCGGGCGTGCTCTACGGCATAACAATGGGCTCCGACGGCGCATCCAAACTCCTGTCCGTCAAATTTGAGGAAGCGCTGGCGGTGGCGAAATAGACCCACCGCGGTCATCTAAAATTCTAAATGTGAATAACTCCAACTATAGTAAGAATTATTCACTATACTAAAGAACATCGCCATGCGGATAAAAGGGTCGCAATTACTCCCGCGTCTTCTCTCAACAGTGGCGAATGCCGCTATCGCTTTTTCGCTTCCGACTGCCCGAAACGCGCGCGGAGCTTATAAAGCGTTTCGCAAGTTCGATGAGTTACAGAAAATAACCAACCGACAACTACAAGATGTCTTTCGTCACGCAGTGAGAGGAAAATATATTGTGATTAGCGGAAAGGGCGAACATCGCCGCCTTGTTTTGACGCACAAAGGAAAACGGCTTCTAAATCAAAAAGCGCTCGAAAGCCTCCGTCCGCCCCGACTCCGTGTATGGGATAAAAAGTGGCGGTTGGTGCTATTTGATATACCAGAAGAATTTAAAAAAAATCGCAATGGTTTTGCAGTTGGCCTCAAATGTATGGGGTTTGTGCAGATACAAAAGTCATGCTTTGCGTTTCCGTTTCCGTGCTTTGATGAGGTCGAGGTGTTGGCGGACTTTCATGAAGTGAGGCCGTTCGCCACTTTTTTGGTGGCAGAAGTGCTCGAAGGATCAAAATCACTAGCCCGCCGGTTTAAACTGTCCTAACCACACAATGTGAATAATTTCGACTATAGCGTGATTTATTCACCTTGCAGTTTTTTGCGAGGTAGTGGCTGAATAAATAAAAAGTGGTATAGTGTGTAGGAACTCGAACCTTGGGGAGGTGGTGATGGCTACACGTATTTTGGTGTCGCGCAAGATTGGAGATTTTGTTTGGGAAGTTAAGCTCGAAGGGGAAATAATCAAGTGCTATCGGACGTTCCCCGGCAATCCACCTGAACAGGTCGCTCCCGTAATTTTGCCGACCACGGAACTTCAGTCGGCGTATCGCAACGCGGTTCTGCCCGTGTAGTTACGCCAATTCAAAATCCAACTGCCGGCTAGCAAGATCGGCCGCGACCAACTTTACGCGAAGGGCATCCCCCAACGCGTATTTTTTTTGGGTTTTTTGCCCCACCAGCGCGTACTCTTTGGGTGAATAGTTGTAGAAGTCGTCCTCGATGGTGCGCACGCGCACCAAACCCTCGGCCGAGCTTTCCTTGTCTTCCACGTACAGCCCCCACTCGGTGACTCCCGACACTAGCGCATCGAAGATTTGCCCGACTTTGCCCATCATGTACTCCACCAATTTGTATTTGATAGAATCGCGCTCGGCCTGCACGGCCTTGCCCTCTTGCTCGGAGGCGGCGATGCACATCTTTTCCAAATCGCCGTACTCGCGCCGTGTGATGGGCTTTTTGTCGAGGTGGCTCGCGAGGATGCGGTGTACCAGCATGTCCGGATAGCGCCGGATGGGCGAGGTAAAGTGCGTGTAGTACTCAAACGACAGCCCAAAGTGCCCGATGTTTTTGGTCGAGTAGATTGCCTTGGCCATGCTGCGTAGGGTGGCGGTGCGGATAAGCGCCGCCTCGGGTTTGCCCTCTATTTGTTGCAGGAGTTTTTGGATGTCCTTGGCGCCGTAGCCCTGCCTGCCGGCAGGCAGGCGCCCTTTGCGCGAATTGAATTCATACCCGATAGCCCGTACGAATGTTGCCAACTCTTCGATGCGGTCCTGCTTGGGCTCGTCGTGGATGCGGTAGAGGAAGACATAGCCGCTCTCGGGCACTTTTTTTGCGAGGTTTGATATATGGGTCGCCACCTCGCGGTTGGCCAGGAGCATAAACTCCTCGATGAGCCAGTTGGTGTCTATGCGCTTTTTGCGGATAACCTTGAGCGGCCTACCGTCTTTATCCAACTCAAACTTTACCTCGTTGTCGCCAAAGTCGATGGCCCCTTCGTCGGCGCGTCGGTCGCGCATCTTTTTTGCAAGAGAGTGCAATGTATGTAAGACCTCCGCGAAGTCTCTCTGCGTCGATCTCGCTTCGCTCGGCTCCGCAACCGAGACTTGCGCTGCGGTCTTATCCAGTAATTCCTGCGCCTCTTCATAACTAAAGCGCTTGTCGGAGCGGATGACCGACTTGCTGAACGAGCGCTCCAAAACGTTGGCGTTTTTGTCGAGTATAAAAACCGCGGAGAAAGCGAGCCGCTCTTCGTCGGGCTTCAGCGATGCGATGCCCGCGGAGAGCGCGTGGGGGAGCATGGGGATGGTCGCGTCTACCAAATAGACGCTGGTGCCGCGCTTTTGCGCCTCCTCGCCGATGGCAGTGCCGGGTTTTGCAAAAAAGCTTGCGTCGGCGATGTGGATGCCGACCTCAAACTTGCCGTCCGGCAGCTCGCGCAACGACAGCGCGTCGTCAAAGTCTTTGGCGTCTACCGGGTCGATGGTCATGGTTGGCAGGTCGCGATAATCCGCCCTTTTTGGAAGCTCGGCGGCGATTATTTGTGCGTGATTCTTCTCCAACTCCGTAGCCTCCTTTTCTACCTCAGCCGAAAAGCTAGTGCGGAAGCCGTGCTCAAGCACGATGGCGTTCATCTCGGTGCGGTGCTCGCCTGCTTTACCAATTGTTTCTAGTACTTTGCCTTTGGCAACCTTGCCATCGTAGGAGATGAGTTCGACCAGCAGTTTAGTGCCCTCGGCTTGTGCAGCACCGACATTGATAGGGATATTAAAGCGCTGGTCGTCGGGGATGACGAGCCCGCCTTTGACCGTGCAGACAAACTCGGTCTTGGCGCGCGACACCACTTTGGCCACCCGTCCGCGGGGGCGGGGGAAGAGCGAGAGTATTTCTACCTCGACCTGGTCGCCGTTGAGCGCTCCGCTCAACTTTTCGGGGAATATCTCAATGTCTTCTTTGTCGTCTGTCCATGGCAAATAGCCCGTGCCTTTGCGGGTAACTTCAACTATGCCGGAGAGTAATTTCTTCTCCGTTTTTGGCTTATTTTTGGGCACTTATTGCTATTCTAACACACTCGTGCTAAAGTGTCGCGCATGCTCACTATACGGCTCACCCGCGTCGGCAAAAAGAAGGACAGCTCCTTCCGCGTTATTGTAGTGGAGAGCAAGCGCAAGGTCCAACCGGGCAACTACCTCGAGATGGTGGGCTCGTACGACCCGCGCATCGACACCGTGTCGCTCAAAGCCGACCGCATCAAACACTGGATGAGCATGGGCGCGACGGTCTCGGACACCGTGCACAACCTCCTCGTCTCGCAGAAAATTATCGAGGGTAAGAAGATAAACGTGTTGCCGAAGAAAAGCGTGCCGAAACCCGCTGCCGCCGAGGTTGCAGAAGAAAAGCCGGCTGATACAATTACGGAGTAAGTTTTATACAAATTAAATATACCGCTATGGCAGACAAAGAGAGAGATCAGGAGTTTTTGGAGTTTGTAATCAAGGGGTTGGTTGAGCATCCGGAGGACGTCAAGATAAACCGCGTGGTAGACGAGATGGGTGTGCTTTTGACTTTGGACCTCAACGCCGAGGACATGGGCAAGGTGATAGGCCGCTCGGGCAACACCGCCAAGGCAATCCGCACGCTTTTGCGCGTGGTGGGGATGAAGCACAACGCCCGCGTCAACCTCAAAATCAACGAGCCCGCCGGCGGCCGCATGGACGGCGCAGGCCCCTCGGGCGGCGCGGCGGCGCAGGGCTGGGACGGCACGCACGAAGCGCCCGCCACCCCCGCGATGAAGAGTATTGACGAAGCGATGGGCGACCTCGGCAACCTCTAATTTTTTGGCATGAACTTTCATGTAATAACCCTCTTTCCGGAGGTAGTAGACGCTTATACGCAAGCGTCTATACTCGGCCGCGCGCAGCGGGAAAAGCTTTTGAAGGTCAAAACGTATCAGTTGCGCGATACGGCGGGCAACAAATGGGGCAAGGTGGATGAGCGGCCGTACGGCGGGGGCCCGGGGATGGTCTTGCGCGCTGAACCAGTGATAAAAGCCGTGCAGAAAATACTCAAAAATCGGAAGGTTCAACCTTCCGATAAAGTAAAAGTGATTATCACCGCGGCCGGGGGAAAGCTTTTAACCAATGCGTACGCAAAAAAACTTCTTAAATACAAGGATGTAATTATTGTTTGTGGGCGGTATGAGGGGATTGATGCGCGGGCAAGAAAAATTTTGAAGGCGGAGGAGGTGTCAGTCGGCCCGTACATTTTGACCGGCGGCGAGGTGCCGGCGATGGCGATTATTGATGCCGCTGCGCGGCAGATTAAAGGCGTGTTGGGGAAGTTTGAAAGTTTGGAGGAGAGCAGGGTAGCGAGCCACGAAATCTACACCCGCCCGGAGGTGTTGAAAATAAAAGGCAAAAATTTTAAGGTCCCCAAAGTGCTCTTGAGCGGCCACCACACCAAGATGGACGTCTGGAAATCTAAAAAACGCAGTAACCCGGGCCGCTAGGCCCTGTGGACAGGTCAATTTGACAGCGTGCGGTAGGTGAGTATACTCAATAGCGAAACCAACGGGGTTCCGCCCAGGGCGGATGATTGCGTATCGAGTGGGGGTTTCGATACATAAGTGCTTAAGAAAACCTGAAGCTTCATAAAGAAGTAGAAGGGAGCGTTGTACGCGCCCGCTATTTTCGTGTTTACTCGCGCGCCATCGCTTAATACATTCACCAAAACCCCATGCGACAAAAAAAGCATTTTGCCCGGTTCCGCGCTCCGCTCGTCCCGACCCCGAACCTGGTCGCGGCGCAGGTGGACTCCTATCAGTGGATTTTAGAGAAAGGCGTCCGCGAAACCTTTAAAGAATTTACGCCGATCAAAGACTACTCGGGCAAAAAGTTTGACCTCGAAATTTTGGAGGTCGAGTTGGGCGAGTCGAAGTTTGACGAGCACTATGCCAAGGCGCACAAGGCCACGCTCGACATCCCCGTGCGCGCCGTCATCAAACTCATCAACAAAGCGACCGGAAGCGAAAAGGAGCAGGAGATATTCCTCGCCGACCTGCCTATAATGACCGGCCACGGCACCTTTATCATCAACGGCGTCGAGCGCGTCATTGTCCCCCAGCTTGCGCGCTCCTACGGTGTCTTCTTTACCCAAGACGAGGTCAAGGGCAAGCGCCACTTCGGCGCCAAAATAATCCCCGCGCGCGGCGCATGGATAGAGATGGAGGCCGACGCAACCGGCGACATCTCGGTGCGCATTGACCGCAAGCGCAAGTTCCCCGCGATTTCTCTCCTGCGCGTATTGGGTGCGCACTTCGACAGCGATATAAAGTCGCTCTTTAGCAAAACGCCGGAGGGCAAAAAGTGGGTGGAATTGGCGCTGGAGAAAGATCCGGCCAAGGATGTTGAACAGGCATATGTCGAAATACACAAGCGCCTGCGCGACGGCGACCTTGCGACCGCCAAGAACGCCCAAGAGTATATCAACTCCATCTTCAGCACCGAGCGCTACGACCTCTCGCGGGTAGGCCGCTATCGCTTTAATCAGCGCTTCAATAAATCGCTCGATGAAACGGAACTCAAGCGCAAAACGCTGTCGCTCGACGACCTGGTGCTGGTCATCCAAAACGTTTTGGCGCTCGAACACAACCCCGAAGCGCAGGAGGACAACATCGACCACCTGGGTTCCCGCCGCGTCCGCTACGTCGGCGAGATGCTCCAGCAGCGCCTGCGCGTGGGGCTGACCCACATGAAGCGCAATATCCAGGACCGCATGTCGACCATCGATGCAGACGCCACCCTGCCGCAGCAGTTCGTCAACCCGCGCCCGCTGCAGGCCCGCATCAAGGAATTTTTTACCACCAACCAGCTCTCGCAGTTTGCCCAGCAGACCAACGTCCTGGAGGAGCTCGAGCACATGCGCACGCTCTCGGCGCTCGGCCCCGGAGGGCTCACGCGCGAGCGCGCGGGCTTTGAGGTACGCGACGTGCACCCCAGCCACTACGGCCGGCTGTGCCCCATACAGACCCCCGAAGGCCCCAACATCGGCCTTATTTTGCGCCTTACCCAGTACGCGCGGCTCAACGAGTTTGGCATGATAGAAACCCCGTACGCCAAGGTGGAGGGCGGCAGGGTCACCCCAAAAATAGTCTACCTGAACGCCGCCGAGGAGGAGAAGCAGAATATCGCTCACGGCGCGACCAAGGTGAGTCAGGACGGCATGATAGAGGAGGAGATTGTCGAGGTGCGCCAAGGCGGCGCCCCCAACCGCGCAAAGCGCACCGACGTCGAGTACATCGACGTGGCCGCCGAACAGCCGTTTTCCGTCGCGACGTCGATGATACCGTTCCTCGAGCACGACGACGCCAACCGCGCGCTCATGGGTTCGAACATGCAAAAGCAGGCGACGCCCTGTATCTTGCCCGAGGCGCCGCTGGTGGCGACCGGCATGGAGGAGCGCGCCGCGCGCGACACCGGCCGGCTCGTGTATGCCAAAGAGGCCGGCGTAGTCAGCCACGCCGACGGCCGCGTCATCAAGGTAAAGAACGACAAGGGCAAAGAAGCCGAGTACCCGCTGGTCAACTTTGTGCGCACCAACGGCTTTACCGCGCTGCACCAGCGCCCGAGCGTGTCGGTGGGAGATAGGGTAAAAAAAGGCGGGCTCCTGGCCGACGTCTCGACCTCGGACAACGGGCAGCTTGCTTTGGGCCAAAACGCGCTGGTTGCGTTTATGTGCTGGAGCGGCGCCAACTATGAAGACGCCATCATCATTTCCGAGCGCATGGTCAAAGACAGCAAATTTTCCTCCATACACATCGAGGAGTTTGTTTGCAACGTGCGCGACACCAAGCTCGGGCCCGAGGAGACCACGCACGACATCCCCAACGTTTCCGAGACCAAGCTCCGCAACCTCGACGAAGACGGCATCGTCCGCACGGGCTCCGAGGTGCGCCCCGGCGACATTTTGGTGGGCAAAATCACGCCCAAGGGCGAGACCCAGCTGACCCCCGAAGAGCGCCTCCTGCGCTCAATCTTCGGCGACAAGGCGCGCGACGTTAAGGACTCGAGCCTGCGGATGGAGAACGGCAAAAAGGGCCGCATTGTCGGCGTCAAAGTATTTTCCCGCGAGCAGGGCCACCAGTTGGAGAGCGGCATCATCAAGCGCATCCATATTGAAATAGCGCAGCTGCGCACGGTGTCGGTGGGCGACAAGCTCGCCGGCCGCCACGGCAACAAGGGCGTTATCTCGCGCATCTTGCCCGAGGAGGACATGCCATACACCGCCGACGGCCGCCCGGTGGACGTCATTTTGACTCCGCTCGGCGTACCCTCCCGCATGAACTTGGGCCAAATTCTCGAGCTCCACTTAGGATTGGCGGCCAACACGCTCAACTATCAGGCCATTTGTCCGCCGTTCCAGGGCGCGACCGAAAGCGAGATACGCGAGGAGCTGAAGTCGGCCGGCTTTAATGAGTCGGGCAAGATGAAGCTCTTTGACGGCCGCACCGGCGAGGCTTTTGAGCAGGACATCTCGGTCGGCTATATGTACATCCTGAAGCTCCACCACATGGTCGAGGACAAGATACACATGCGCTCCATCGGCCCCTACAGCCTCATTACCCAGCAGCCGCTCGGCGGCAAGGCGCAGGGCGGCGGCCAGCGTTTTGGAGAAATGGAGGTTTGGGCACTTCTCGGTTACGGCGCCGCCTATACGCTCCGCGAGATGCTCACCATCAAGTCCGACGACATCACCGGCCGCTCCTCCGCGTTTGACTCTATCGTCCGCGGCGAGCGCATCTCGCATCACTTTGCGCCGGCTTCCTTTAACGTGCTCCTCCACACCTTGCGCGGGTTGGCGCTTGACGTTGAGCTTATGCACGGCGGACAGCCGGTCCGCTCCGGCCGCAAAACGCCGGGTGCCGAGGCGAGCGACTTCGACGGCGTGCGCATCCGCCCCGCGAGCCCCGAGCGCATACTCGAGTGGTCGCACGGCGAGGTGACGAAGCCCGAAACCATAAACTACCGCACCCAGCGGCCGGAAAAGAACTCCCTCTTTGATGAAAAAATCTTCGGCCCCGAGCGCGACTACGAGTGCTACTGCGGCAAATACCGCGGCATCCGCTACAAGGGCATTGTGTGCGAGAAGTGCGGCGTCGAGATCACTCGGGCAATAGTGCGCCGCGAGCGCATGGGCCACGTCGACCTCGCGGTCCCCGTTGCGCACGTCTGGTTTCTGCGGGCCATTCCCTCGCGCCTTGCCATGGTGCTCGGTATTTCCGGCGGCGAGCTTGAAAAGGTGGTCTACTTTGCCGGCTACATAGTCAACGCAATACACCAAAAAGAAAAGGACCGCATCACTGCCGAGCTCGACGCCGAGTACAAGCAGAAGCTCAAAAATCTCCAGGACGAAAAGTCGAAGGAGAAGATGAAGGAGCTCTTCCTCGAGGCCAAAAAAGACATCGAGTCTATCCACGTCGGCGCGGTCTTAGACGAGCCTAAGTATCATCGTTTTGCCATCAAATACGGGGCGATGTTCGAGGCCGGCATCGGTGCTGAAGCAATCTACGGTCTCTGCAAGAGCCTCAATCTCAAAGAGCTGGTCAAACAGATTGAAGCGGCCCTGCTCGACGCCGGCGCCGCCGAGCGCGAAAAGTTGGGCAAGCGCCTCTCGGTCTTGCGCGGCATGCTGCGCGCAAACATCCGCCCCGAGTGGATGTTCCTCTCCCGCATACCGGTTATCCCGCCGGGCCTGCGCCCCATGGTCGCGCTCGAGGGCGGCCGCCACGCCACTAGTGACGTCAACGACCTCTATCGCCGCGTCATCAACCGCAACAACCGCCTCAAAAAACTGCTCGAGATCCACGCGCCGGACGTGATTCTGCGCAACGAGAAGCGCATTTTGCAGGAGGCGATAGACGCGCTTATTGACAACTCGATCCGCCACGGCGGCGCGGCCTTCTCTGCGACCACGCAGGCGCGCACGCGACCGCTCAAATCGCTCTCCGACAACCTTAAGGGCAAGCACGGGCTCTTCCGCCAAAACCTGCTCGGCAAGCGCGTGGACTACTCGGGCCGCTCGGTCATCGTTGTCGGGCCGGAACTGAAACTCAACCAATGCGGTCTGCCTAAACACATGGCGCTGGAGCTCTTCCGCCCGTTTGTCATCGGGAAGTTGCTTGAAAAGGAGCTCGCCTACAACATCCGCGGCGCCGGACGCCTCATCGACGAGGGCGTGCCGGAGGTGTGGGCAATCCTCGAAGACGTCATCAAAGACAAATACGTGCTCTTAAACCGCGCGCCGACCCTGCACCGCCTCGGTATACAGGCCTTCCAACCTATCCTTATTGAAGGCAACGCTATCCAGCTCCACCCGATGGTGTGCCCCGCCTTTAACGCCGACTTTGACGGCGACCAGATGGCCGTGCACGTGCCGCTCTCGCCCGAGGCGCAGGCCGAGGCGCGCGAGATTATGGCCGCCACAAAAAACATCCTCAAGCCCGGCAGTGGCGAGGTGGTGGTCGCCTCCAAACTCCTCGACATTCTGCTCGGCACCTACTGGATGACCAAAGAGGTCGAAGGAGCGCTCGGCGAGGGGATGGCCTTTGCGACCCCAAACGCCGCGATACTCGCCTACGACTACCGCGCGGTGGGCTTCCAGGCCAAAATAAAAGTGCTCCCGTCAGAGAAGGAGAAGTACGCCGCTTTTGGCGGACAGCTCTTTGAGACGACCGTGGGCCGGCTCCTCTTTAACACCGTGTTCCCCAGCGACTACCCCTTCATCAACTATGCCATCGACAAAAAAGGCTTGGCGCGGCTGGTGGATGACCTCGTCGCCCGCTACGGCCTCGAGCGCATTCCGGAGATTATGGACCGCATCAAGACCTTTGGCTTCCGCTATGTGACGCAGTCCGGCATTACCTGGTCGCTCGACGACATCCGTATCCCGCCGCAAAAAGAGTCTATAGTCACCGGCGCGCAAAAGAAGTCCGACGAAATTGTAAAGCACTGGCAGGAGGGCTTGTTGTCGGAGGAGGAGCGCTACCGCATGAACATCGAGGTATGGCACGCGGCCAAATCCGAGATAGAGAAGCTCATCCCCGCGTCTCTGCCGGCCAACGGCCCGGTGCAGGACATGCTCCGCTCCGGCGCGCGCGGCTCTTTGGCGCAGATGACCCAAATGGTGGGCATGAAGGGCCTCATCGCATCGCCCTCCGGCGAGACGATTGAGCTCCCCGTCACCAAATCGATGAAAGAAGGCCTCTCGCCGATAGATTACTTTACTACAACGCACGGCTCGCGCTCGGGCCTTGCTTCGACCGCGCTCTCAACCGCAAAAGCCGGCTACCTGACGCGCCGCCTCTTTGACGTCGCACAAGACGTGGTGGTGGTCGAGGAGGACTGCGGCACCAAGGAAGGCCTCATCGTGCGCCGCGAGTCGGCCTCCGGCATCGGCACCTTTATGGCAAAAAATATCAACGGACGCTACTTGGCGGCTGATATAGAAGACAAGGACGGTAAGGTCCAATACAAAAAAGGTTACTTTATGACCGAAGCCGACTCAAAGGCAGTCGAAGCCTCCGGCATAGAGAGCGTCTACGTGCGCAGCCCCATCGGCTGCAAGTCGACCCGCGGGCTGTGCGTACACTGCTACGGCGCGGACCTTGGTACGATGAAGCCGGTCGCGATGGGCGAGGCGGTGGGTACCGTTGCGGCGCAGGCCATCGGCGAGCCAGGCACCCAGTTGACGATGAACATCAAGCACAAGGGCGGCGCGGCATCGGCCGAAGGCGACGTGACCGACGGCTTGCCGCGCGTCGAAGAGATCTTTGAGCGAAGAGCGCCGCGCAACCCGGCAGTGGTGGCAGGAGTCTCCGGCGAGGTGGTCGAGATACGCGATGACGGTAAAGAAAAGGTCATCGTCGTCGCTCCGGACATCGAGCACATCAAGGCGGGCAAAAAATCCAAGGAGACGATTGAATACGAAGCGCACATCCGCCGTATCCCGACGGTCAAGGTGGGCAGCCGCATCGAAAAGGGCCAGCTCTTGACCGACGGCTCGGCCGACCTGTCCGAGCTCTTTAAGTACGCGGGCAAGCAAAAGGCCCAAGAGTATGTGATGGCCGAGGTCATCAAAATCTACGAGCTCCAGGGCGCCAGCATCTCTATCAAGCACGTCGAGGTTATCATCCGGCAGATGTTCAGCCGCGTCAAAATCACGCAGAGCGGCAACACCGAGTACTCGGTGGGCGACGTGGCGACCTCCGCCGACTTTGACCGCGCCAACGACGCCGCCCATACGGCGGGCGGCGAGGCCGCCAAAGGCGACCCGATGGTGATGGGCATCCTCGACGTTTCGCTCTCGCGCGCGAGCTTCCTTTCTGCCGCGTCCTTCCAAAACACGACCCGCATGCTCATAAAGGCGTCTATCTACGGCGCGCTCGACAAGCTCGAGGGGCTTAAAGAGAACGTCATACTTGGCCGCTTGATACCTGCAGGCACGGGCTTTA
>Ga0208375_1003715_pt1 | contig 12679 bp, 10 predicted proteins | sample RifOxyD1_FD_184038 | JGI IMG/M metagenome (GOLD analysis project Ga0208375, IMG submission 184038) | Soil microbial communities from Rifle, Colorado - Rifle Oxygen_injection D1 (SPAdes) | ecosystem: Environmental > Terrestrial > Deep subsurface > Rock core/Sediment | place: Rifle, Colorado... | reverse complement strand
CGAAATGTATCTGCTCCAGCCCAGGCTCCTGCGTGGACTCGTCAGCCACGTCAGGCTTTGGGGTGTGCGCAGCGGTTTCCGGCAGCTTGGCCAGGCTGGGGCCGGAAGAAAGCCGTTGCACATCCCCGGAAAGCGTACCGCCTTCCTCGATCATCATTGCGCCATAGCGGATCACGCCGGTGACCTTGCCGGTGGCATAAATCACCAGCCGCTTGCGTGCCGTCAGGTCGCCTTCAAAGGTGCCGCGCACTTCCGCCACGTCAATTTCGGCCTTGCCCGCAAACACGCCGCCCTCGGCGATGCGGATGTCGCGGCTGTTCATCGACGCTTCGACGCGGCCTTCCACCACCAGTATTTCGCAATCGGTGATTTCCGAGCCCTTCAGCTTGATATTCGGCCCGACGATGAGCTTGCTGCCTTCTTCGTTGCGTTCGTACTGGGCGGCTTCCTGCGGCAGCGCTTCCTTGGCGACTTCAACGGCTTTGGCCGGCTCGACCACCTTGGGGGATTCGGCCGGCTTGTTCGGATAGCCCGAATGGGTCGTCTTGGGCGAATCGGTTTTCGAATTGCTGGGTTGCATGAAGGATTTGAGCATGGGATAGGTCTCTCTCGGTTCTGGGTTGTGTAACGCTCTGGCGTGGTCGCGCCCGGACCTGGGCACATCAGCCAGATAGCAATACGCGCGCCAGCACTGAAAACCTGTTTATAAACAGGCACGTACCAAATGGGTTCGGGGTGCGGAAGGGCAAAAACCGCGAAAAACGTCGCTGAATGGCGACGTCCAGTTAAGCGGATTTTGGAAATCACTCGATAAAACATGGACTTGGGCCGTTTTTTGCGTGTCGCCAGATCGCGACAACAGACCGATGGCGGCTTGGGTTGCTTCGAACAGGCGCTCTGTACTACCCATTCGCGGCAAGCCTGGTCGGCTCGCTTGCGTGTCGCCTGGGTTTGGCGCTCAGGCCGCCTCTCGCACCTGCCCTTTGCTGACGCTTTCCCCATCCCCGGGGCGCAGCGACCAGAACGACAGCGACGACAGCGCGGTCAGGCCGCCCAGCGTCAGAAAGGCGTAGTGCAGCGCCGTCGTCACTGCCGCGTGATCGGTTTGCGGCAGGTCGCCCAGATACCAGCCGGCGACCAGCGAGCCGCAGGCCAGCCCGAAACTCATCGACATCTGCTGCATCGAGCTCGAGATGGTGCTGGCCATGCTCGAATCGGGCGTGTCGATATCGGCAAAGGCCATCGAATTCATGCTGGTGTATTGCAGCGAATTGAAGAAGCCCATCGCCAGGCTCAGCAGCACGATCAGCCCGATTGGCGTGGTCGCGTTCACCAGCGAGAAGAGGCTGACCACGGCGCCGATCATCACCGTATTCACGATCAGGATGCGGCGGTAGCCAAAGCGCGCCAGCACCCGCGAAGAAATGAACTTCATGAACATGGCCGCCGCTGCGGCAGGCATCATCAGCAGGCCCGCCTGCCACGCCGGCATCCCGAGGCCGAGCTGATAGAGCAGCGGCAGCAGAAACGGCATGCCGCCCACTCCCAGCCGCGTGATGAAGCCGCCCATCACCGACACGCGAAACGTGCGCACCCGGAACAGCGCCAGGCGCAGCAGCGGGTGCGCCGTCTTGCGGGCATGCCAGCCATACGCGGCCAGCAGGCTGAAGCTCAGCACCACCAGCAGGGCCGCCGCGGCCGCGCCGAGCTGGTGCTCGCCAAAGACTTCCAGCAGCCAGGACAGCAAGGCCGCGCCGCTGCCGAACAGCAGCAGGCCGACGACATCCAGCGGGCGTCGCGACTCGCCGTGGTAATCCGGCATGTAGCGGTGCGCCAGCCACAGCGCCATCAGCCCCACCGGTACGTTGATGAAAAAAATGTAGTGCCACGAGAACCAGTGAACGATCAGGCCGCCGACGGTGGGGCCGAGCAGCGGCCCGATCAGCGCCGGGATGATGACGAAGTTCATCGCCCGCAGCAGTTCCGCCTTGGGAAAGGTGCGGATGATCGCCAGCCGCCCCACCGGCATCATCATCGCCGCGCCCATGCCCTGCAGAATGCGCCCCGCCACCAGCATCGGCGCGTTCTGCGCCAGGCCGCACAGGATCGAGGCCAGGGTGAACATCGTCACCGCGATGCTGAACACGCGGCGCGTGCCGTAGCGGTCCGCCATCCAGCCGCTCACCGGGATGCACACCGCCAGGCTCAGGATGTAGCTCGTCACCACCGCCTTCAGGCTCAGCGGCGTCACCTGGAGCCCTTCGGCAATCGCCGGCACCGCCGTGTTGACGATGGTGGTGTCGAGCCCCTCCATGAACAGCGCCACGGCCACGACCCAGGGCAGGTAGGTTTTGACCGTGGACAGGTTCATGGTTGCGGGCGGCGGATCGGCGGTGATGGGCTTCACAGTTTACGTGCAGGAAACCCTAGGGTTAAAGCGACAGCAACCTGCGGCTGAAGATCCCGGTTTCGAGCGGTTACGATAACGACCCCGAGCGGGCCCTGCCGGCAGAGGTTGTCAAGGCCGGGCTAAATTTTGGGCCGTTTGGATCGCTATACAACCGGCGTGCGTGGCAAAGGCCATGCGCGAGCCTGAGGCGCAAGCTGGGACGCGGCGCCTCGATCTGGCCCCGCTCTTCTGGTTGCGCCGGGGAGGATGTCCACCCAGCCATGACAAATTTTGAGCGAGCGCACGATGACCCAAGTCCCAGACGATCGATCTTCCCAGGCCGGCAAGGCTGAGCCGGCCCCGCGTGAAGGCGGCGTGCTGACGCTGGACCAGATCAAGCTGGCTATCGGTGACGCCATCCAGCTGCAGTTCCAGTCCGATGTCGAGCCGTCCCGCAGCTTCGTCACCCTGATCGGTTATCTGGAAGGCCAGAGCGTCGTCGTCACCACGCCCATCATCAATGGCAGCATGATGCTGGTGCGCGAAGGACAGGATTTCGTGGTTCGCCTGTTCAGCGGAAAAAGCGCCTACGCCTTCACCACCAGCGCAAAGCGCGTGACCAACACGCCTTACCCCCACTTGCATCTTGCCTACCCCAAGGAGGTGCGCGGCATGGTGATTCGAGGCAGTTCGCGCGGGCGCACCCACATCATCTGTCACGCCACGGCCGAAGGCGGCCGTGGGGTCGCGTGCATCGCGCGCGACATCAGCGTCGGGGGCGCACTGATCGCCGCCAGTGAAAAAATTGGCGAGACCGGCACTCTGCTCACGCTCAAGTTACGCGTCAAGGTCGGGGCTGCCGAGCATGTGCTGGCCCTGAACTGCAAGATTCGTTCGGTGAATGCATCGCGCCCCACGGCGGACGAAAAACCCACCGTCCTGCATGGGCTGTCGTTTGAAGAGGTGACCAGCCAGGACACACTGGTCATCTCAACCCTGCTCTACCAGAACATGATCAGCGCGCAGGAGGCGGAAATCTAGACGGACAGCTCATTGCGAAGCTGACCTCTTTTGGGGCAGCCGGTCGTCGCGGGCATGGCTGCAGACTGGCCCGGCTGCGCCTTCGGTGCTATAGTTTTCAGCACATACCGCCTGGGCTTCGGCCCGGGCGGTTTTCATTTTGTGCCTTGCAGCAGGAGACCGCCATGGAAATCACGACCCGTCCCACCATCACCGTATCCGAGCGCGATCTGAATCGTCTCGAAGCCATGCTCGCCAGCCTGTCGGGCGATCAGCCCGGTGCGGATGCGCTGCGTGAAGAACTCGACCGCGCGCAGATCACCCGCGCCGAAGCGATGCCGCCCGACGTCGTGACGATGAATTCACGCATCCGCTTCGTGGTCGAACCGGCAGGCAGGGAAGTGGAAGCGACATTGGTGTATCCGCGTGATTTCACTGGCAGCCCGGACCAGCTGTCGGTTGTTGCGCCGGCTGGCATCGCGGTACTGGGTCTCGCAGTCGGCCAGCAGATCGAATGGCTTGCGCCAAACGGGCAGACCGTGCGCGCACGCATCCTCGATATTCCCTATCAGCCCGAACGCGCCGGCGATTACCTGCTTTGAGCGTGGCCAAGATTTACAAGCGCGAATCAAACGGGCGCAGGCTGATGATGCGTCTTGCCCTGCCACGATCTAAGCCACGTAGTGAAAAACAAATCGTGTCTGACCCTATTTGCCAACCCTATGTGCCAGGAACCGGGTCATGTCATCGCACACCTGCGCCGAGTTCATGATGAAGGTGTGAAGGGCCGGCACCTGGACCACCTGCGCGGCAAACCCGCCGGTGGCTTCGGACAGGCTGAGAATGCCATCGTTGGCCGCCATGCCGAAGGGCAGCCAGGCGGCGCGCGGGCCGGCAACACCGGCATAGATCAGGGTTGGAACCGTCGGCATCGGCAGCCCGTGCATGAACGCGTCCTGCGCCAGCAATTGCCCCATTTCGCCCATCAGCCATTGGTAGGGCCAGAACCGCGCAAAGAACTTGGCGGCCTTGCAGGCAAGCATCGGCGGCGCCAGGAATATACAGGCGGATGGCGCCCGGTTTTCCAGCTGGCCGAGCGCCGAGCGGATGATCACCGTTCCCAGCGAATGGCCCACCAGCGCGTAGTGCCCCGTGTCGACCCGGCGCTCGATCAGCTTCACCAGGCGTGCGGTTGCACCCTGCAGGGTTTCAAATGTCGGGGAATAGCCAAACAGGATCGGATGGTGGCCGGCCCGTCGCAAGCGCCGACGCAGCCGCAGCATCGAGAGCGGGGTTCTTCCCATGCCATGAACAAGAATCAGATCCATTGATTTGTTTGATGCGTAGGTCAGTCTGCTGCTTCAGTCGGTAGCGCCGGGTAGACCGCAAGGTGGGGTGGCAAAAAGCAAGACCTGACTCCAAGTGTTTCACTTATTTTTGTTCTATTTTCGTTCTGCGTTATATGCGTGTGCGCTGACCCCGTGTACGCATGACCCATTAGCCGGGGTGCTCCGGCGTACCTATCTGCCCAATGGAGCGAGAAGTTAATGGGCTGGGCGCATGCTCCACGCACACCTGAACTACATCTAGCAAGGCATCTAGGGTTCCCCAAACAACGCCTATATAGCCAATAAGTTTTGTGCGCCCGCGCGGTAGAGTATGGACATAGGTCCATCTACTTTCTCTCTCACATATTTCAAAAAACGGGGCGAATAGCTCATCACTTCCCGCAGGTTCAATCTGATGGGCAAACTTATTTCTGATTGAATTTAATTTCTCAATTGCATCCCAGCACGCTGAATCGTTGAAGTGCCCAACAAAGGACCGTGCCAGAAAGAGGGTGCTTAAGAATGACAGGCGTGCCTTAGAAACATACTCTGGGTTGCGTACTGCTGAAGTGACAATCGCAGTAAGTTTCTCTTCAAGAAGGAGGTGCCCCCTGAGGATAATTGAGAGCTCATCGGAGGTATCTTGAATCAAACGATTGAACCGTTCTATTGCGCGGTCAAATTCCGTTCTTTTTGTATCCACAGATTCAGACATAGCCATATCTAGCGTTAATTCAAAGGGAAAACGGGCGTATGGACGAAAGACCTTTGCAAACCAGCCCCGCTTGGTAGCTATATGCTCATGTAAGAGGCGTTAGCCCAGCTGCTTGTACTTCCGATACCACTCCACCCACTTCCCGATCCCATACTCCAGCGTCGTCGCCGGCGTGAATCCCGTGTCGCGAACCAGCTCGTCGATATCCGCATAGGTCGCCTGTACGTCGCCGTCCTGCATTGGCAGGAAGTTCTTTTTCGCGGTCTGGCCGAGCGCGGCTTCGATGGTGCCGATGAAGTCCATCAGCTGCACCGGGGTGTGGTTGCCGATGTTGTAGACGCGGTAGGGCGCGTGGCTCGATGCCGGGTCGGGGTTCTTGTGGTCGAAATCGGGGTTGCCCTGCGGGATGCGGTCGAGCACTTTGACGGTGCCGTCGGCGATGTCGTCAATGTAGGTGAAGTCGCGCGACATATCGCCGTGGTTGAAGACGTCGATGGTGCGGCCTTCAAGGATGGCCGAGGTGAACAGCCACGGTGACATGTCGGGGCGGCCCCAGGGGCCGTAGACGGTGAAGTAGCGCAAGCCGGTGGTGGGCAGGCCGTAGAGGTGCGAGTAGGTGTGCGCCATCAACTCGTTGGCTTTTTTGCTGGCGGCGTAGAGGCTGACCGGGTGGTTGACCGGGTCGTGGGTGGAGAACGGGATCTTGGTATTGGCGCCGTAGACGCTGGACGAGCTGGCGTAGACGAAGTGCTTGACGCCGTGGTGGCGACAGCCTTCGAGCAGGTTGGCGAAGCCGACGATGTTGGACTGCACGTAGGCGTGCGGATTCTTCAGCGAGTAGCGCACGCCGGCCTGCGCGGCGAGGTTGATGACGGCGTCGAAATGGCCTTCTGCGAACAGGTCTTCCATCACCATGCGGTCGGAGATGTCGACCTTGAGGAAGCGGAAGTTGGGGTAGGGCTTGAGCTGCTCCAGCCGCGCCAGTTTCAAGGCCGGGTCGTAGTAGTCGTTGAGGTTGTCGATACCGACCACTTCGTCGCCGCGTTTCAGCAGGATTTGTGCGACGTGCATGCCGATAAACCCGGCCGCGCCGGTGAGCAGGATTTTCATTGTTTCGCCTCCAGAAAGTGGCGCCGAGTTTAGCACCCGACAGCCGATGGCCTTCGGCTTGGGCACAAGCACTCGGCGCTTGCAGCTATGGGCGCAGGCGGTGCCCCGCTTACAATCCGCCGATGTCCACTCCCCGCCTGATTTTCGACTGGAGCCTGTATCGGCTGGCTTTGCTGCTGGTCGCGCCGCTGATTCCGCTGCGGCTGCTGTGGCGCGGGCGGCGCGAGCGCGGCTATCTGCAACACTGGGATGAACGGCTGGGATCGGGTGGGGTGCCGACCGGCGCGTTGTGGGTCCACGCGGTTTCAGTGGGTGAAATGCGTGCGGCGCAACCGCTGATCGCAGCGTTGCGCACGGCGCATCCCGGCGCGCCGGTTCTGCTCACCTGCATGACGCCGACCGGGCGCGCCACCGCCAAGTCGCTGTACGGCGATTTCGCCCGCATCGTTTATCTGCCCTACGATTATGCGTGGCTGGTGCGGCGGTTTGTGCGCCGGGCACAACCGCGCGTCGGCATCCTGATGGAAACCGAGCTGTGGCCGAATTTGATTCACGCGGCGGCGCGCGAGAACGTACCGCTGATGCTGGCGAATGCGCGCCTGTCCGAACGCTCGGCGCGCGGCTATGCACGGTTGCCGGCGCTGGTGCGTGCGTGCCTGCAACGGATCGCCGTCATTGCCGCGCAGACGGAAGCCGATGCGGCGCGGCTGGAAAAGCTGGGCGCGCGCACGCCGCAGGTCACCGGCAATCTCAAATTCGATATCGCGCCGCCGCAAGCGCAACTTGAACGCGGTGCCGCATGGAAAGCCGCATGGGGCGTCCGCCCGGTGCTGCTCGCCGCGAGCACGCGCGAGGGCGAGGAAGCGCCGCTGCTGCGCGCGTTTGCCGACACTGCGCCCGCCGGGGTGTTGCTGCTGCTGGTGCCGCGCCATCCGCAGCGTTTCGATGAAGTGGCGGCCTTGATCGAAGCGGCGGGCTTGTCGTATCAGCGGCGCAGCGCGCTCGACGCCGCGCCGCTGAACCCGCAGACGCGGGTGCTGCTGGGCGACAGCCTCGGCGAGCTGTTCGCGTATTACGCGGCGTGCGATGTGGCGTTTGTGGGCGGCAGTTTGCAGCCGCTGGGCGGGCAGAATCTGATCGAGGCGGCGAGCGTGGGACGGCCGGTGCTGGTGGGGCCGCACACTTTCAATTTCGAGGAGGCGACGCAGCTGGCGATCGAGGCGGGCGCGGCGCTGCGGGTGAACGACGCGGCCGGATTGATGGCAACCAGCCTGCGTCTGCTGGCAGATGAGCCCACGCGCGTCCGCATGGGTGAGGCGGGGCGGGCGTTTGCCGCGCGCCATCGCGGCGCGGCGGCGCGGGTGGCGGGGCTTGTGCCCTCTTAGGGTGCTAGTGCCCAAGCCGTAGGCTGTCCGGGTGCTTGTGCCCTAAAGGGTGCGTGTGCCCGTGCCGCAGGCAGCCGGGGTCTTATTCCGCGACGGGTTTCAGGTACTGGTCGATGGCGGCCAGATCGGCAGGGCTGAGGCTGCCGTCGGCGGCCCTGAGCGACAGACCCGACAACAGATACGCATAGCGCGCGCCGGCCAGGTCGCGGCGGGCGGACAGCACCTGCTGCTCAGCATTCAGCACGTCGAGGCTGGTGCGCACGCCGACCTGCAGGCCGAGCTTGGTTGAATCGAGCTGCGCCTGGGTTGAAACCAGCGCCTGTTCCAGCGCCCGCACGCGGGCGACGCCGCTGTTTACGTTGAGCCAGGCCTGGCGCGCTTGCAGGCTGGCGTCGCGGGTGGCGGCTTCCAGATCCTGACGCGCTTTTTCCTGGTTGGCGACCGCTTCGCGCACGCGCGAGTTAGTCAGTCCGCCCTGGTAGATCGGCAGGTTGAGCTCGAGGCCGATGCTGGCGGTTTTCGTGTCGATCTTTCCGGTGCCGAAGCTCTGGTTGTTGCTGCTGTTGTAGCCGGCGACGGCATCCAGTGTGGGGAGGTGGCCCGCGCGGTTGCGCTCGACTTCCTGATCTGCGATGGCTTTGGAAAGGCGCTGGATTTCGGCTTGCAGGTTGCCTTTGCTGGCGCGTTCGGCCCAGTCGTCGATGCTGTTGGGTTCAGCCCGCAGCACGGTGTTGCCGATCAGTGCATCGAGCGCGCCAGGCGGTTTTCCGATGAGCTTTTCCAGCGCGCGCAGGCGGATGTTGAGGTTGTTCTGCTCGGCGATTTCCTGCGCGACCGCGAGGTCGAAGCGCGCTTGCGCTTCATGGGTGTCGGTGATGGTGGCGGTGCCGACTTCGAAGTTGCGCTTGGCGGCGGCCAGCTGTTCGGTGATGGCGGATTTTTGCGCGTTGATGAAGGCGATATTGTCCTGCGATTCCAGCACGTCGAAATAGGCTCGCGCAACACGCAGGATCAAATCCTGCTCGGCCAGCCTGAGCTGCATGTCGGCGATTTTTGTCTGGTTTTTAGCCTGCTCGTACTGCACGAAATTCTGCTTGCGATACAGCGGTTGCGAAGCGTTGACCCCGATGCTGTCAGAGGCAAAGGTGTCTTCACCGTACGTGGCGTCAACATTCTGGTAGCGCGCATTGCCGCTCAGACTGACATTGGGCAGCAGGCCCGCGCGACCCTGCACGGCCTTTTCCTGGCCGGCCTGCGAAGCGGCGCGTGCAGCCGCATATTGCGCATCGTAGGTCTGCGCGTCGCGGTAGACGTCGGTCAGGTTGGTCGCCTGGGCGACGGGTGCGAGGACCATCGCGAGGGCAAGGGTCAACGGCTTGAATTGCATGATGGATCCAGTCAAGGGAAGGGTGCGTCAGTAACGGGGCATGGCCGGGTCGACTTCGTCGGCCCACGCGGCGACACCTCCGGAGAGATTGATGACATCGTCGAAGCCGACGGTCTCCAGGTAGCGGGCAGCGTGATAGCTGCGCACGCCATGATGGCAGATGACCACGGTTTCGGCGTCCGGGTCCAGTTCCTGGATGCGCGCGGGCAGTTCGCCCATCGGAATCAGCACGGCGCCGGGAATGCTGCACAGCGCGGCTTCCCAGGGTTCGCGCACATCGAGCAGGGTCGGGGTGTGGCCGGCCTGCAAATGGGCGGCGAGTTCGGTGGGGCGGAACTGGCGCATGATCAGAACACGAAGGCGATGGGTTGCGGGGCGTTGACCAGTTCGGTCACGCAGGTTTCAAACAGCGTCACGCTGCGAAATGCGCCAGGCGCGGTGCAGGTGATGAGCTGGGCCTGCATCACGGGGGCGCTGCCAATGATGGCGAACAGCCGCCCGCCGGGCCGCAGCAAGTTGCGAAACGCGCCCGACAACAAGGGGGTCGAGCCGGTCAGGACAATGACATCGAAGTCGCCATCGTTCGGCCAGTCGCGCGCGGCGTCGGCGACGTGCAGCGCGACATTTTCGATCCCGTGGGCGCGCAGTTTGTGGCCGGCGGCGGCAGAGAATTCCGGGTCGATTTCCACCGACACCACTTCGGCGGCGTTCATCGCCAGCAGTGCCGTGAGGTAGCCGCTGCCGGTGCCGATTTCCAGCGCCCGGTCAGTGGGGCGAATCGCCAGCTCCTGGATCACCCGCGCTTCGAGTTTGGGCGTCCACATGGCCTGGCCGTGGCCGAGCGGGATTTCCATGTCGACAAAGGCGAGCGCGCGGTGGGCCTCGGCGACGAAGTCTTCGCGGCGAAGCTTGAACAAAAGATTGAGCACGTCCTGATCCAGCACGTCCCAGGGGCGGATTTGCTGTTCCACCATGTTGTAGCGCGCCTGCTCGATGTCCATGTGTGTCCTTGCCCGAAAAATATTGCCAGAGAAGAAATTGCCAGGATGAAAATTGATTGACGGCTCAATAAGTTAGCCCATAAGTCGCCTTGCAATTATTCCACATTTCAGCTAACTTGAGCCGCTCGCCAGGGGTCTCCGGCTGCCCAGTACGCAGCATGGAGTGAGACATACCCTTTGAACCTGATGCGGTTGATACCGACGTAGGGAGGCCGCTTTAACAGCCTCCGTTTGTTTTCTAGCGAGGCTGTAAACAGCCTCCACTTTTTACCGGTGAGGCTGTCACACAACAGCCTCCTGCCTTATCTGGAGCGCACCATGAATGCCACCCCCAAGTTTCTCGCCGCCGACGCCCATGTCGATGCGCTCGCCGTCCAGCCCTTGCCGAATTCACGCAAGATTTACGTCGAGGGCAGCACGCCCGACATCCGCGTGCCGATGCGCGAAATCAGCCAGGACGATACGCCCACCAACCTCGGCGGTGAAAAGAACCCGGCCATTTTTGTGTATGACTGTTCCGGTCCCTACAGCGACCCGGCTGCCAGCATCGACATCCGCAAAGGTCTGCCTGCGCTGCGTACCCGCTGGATCGAGTCGCGCGGCGACACCGAGGTGTTGGGCGACCTGAGTTCGGAATACGGCCGCCAGCAGGCCGCCAACCCCGAACTGGCCGGCATGCGCTTTCCCGAACTCGCGCGCACCCCGCGCCGCGCCAAGGCGGGCATGAACGTCAGCCAGATGCACTATGCGCGCAAGGGCATCATCACGCCGGAGATGGAATTCATCGCCATCCGCGAGAACAACAACCGCGTGGCCTATCTGGAATCGCTGAAGCAAACCGGTCCGCTGGGAGAAAAGCTCGCCGCGATGATGAATCGCCAGCACCCCGGCCAGCACTTCGGCGCCAGCCTGCAGAACGAAATCACCCCCGAATTCGTGCGCAGCGAAATCGCCCGCGGCCGCGCCATCATCCCCAACAACATCAACCACCCGGAATCCGAGCCGATGATCATCGGCCGCAACTTCCTGGTGAAGATCAACGCCAACATCGGCAACTCGGCGTTGGGTTCGAGCATCCAGGAAGAAGTCGAGAAAATGACCTGGGCGATCCGCTGGGGCGGCGACACCGTGATGGATCTCTCCACCGGCAAGAACATCCACGAGACGCGCGAGTGGATCATCCGTAATTCGCCCGTACCGATTGGAACAGTGCCGATCTACCAGGCGCTGGAAAAAGTCGACGGCAAGGCCGAAGAGCTGACCTGGGAAATGTTCCGCGACACCCTGATCGAACAGGCCGAGCAGGGCGTCGACTACTTCACCATCCACGCCGGCGTGCTGCTGCGCTACGTGCCGATGACCGCCAACCGCATGACCGGGATTGTTTCCCGCGGCGGCTCGATCATGGCCAAGTGGTGCCTCGCGCATCACAAGGAGAGCTTCCTCTACACCCACTTCGAAGACATCTGCGAAATCATGAAGGCCTACGACGTGGCCTTCAGCCTCGGCGATGGTCTGCGTCCCGGCTCGATCTACGACGCCAACGACGACGCGCAGCTGGGCGAACTCAAAACCCTGGGCGAGCTGACCCAGGTGGCGTGGAAGCACGACGTGCAGGTGATGATCGAAGGCCCCGGCCACGTGCCGATGCAGCTGATCAAGGAGAACATGGACATCCAGCTGGAGCAGTGCCACGAGGCGCCGTTCTACACCCTCGGGCCGCTGACCACCGACATCGCCCCCGGCTACGATCACATCACCTCCGGCATCGGCGCCGCCATGATCGGCTGGTATGGCACCGCGATGCTCTGCTACGTCACGCCGAAGGAGCACCTCGGCCTGCCGGACAAGGACGACGTCAAGGAAGGCATCATCACCTACAAGCTCGCCGCCCATGCCGCCGACCTGGCCAAGGGCCACCCCGGCGCGCAGATCCGCGACAATGCCTTGTCGAAAGCGCGTTTCGAATTCCGCTGGGACGACCAGTTCAACCTCGGCCTCGATCCCGAAAAGGCCAAACTCTTCCACGACGAGACCCTGCCCAAGGAATCGGCCAAGGTCGCGCACTTCTGCTCGATGTGCGGCCCGCATTTCTGCTCGATGAAGATCACCCAGGATGTGCGCGAGTACGCAGCGAAAGAAGGCCTGAATGAAGCCGACGCGCTGGCCAAGGGCATGGAAATCAAGGCGGTGGAATTCGTCAAGCAGGGCGCCGAGGTGTATCGCAAAGTCTGAGCACAGCCTCCTGATCAGACCGTCGCTCATGTACCGCGCGCTATGCCGGTTAATCGGCGTGCTGGCCGTTTTGTTTGGCTCGCACGCCCTTGCCGCGCCGTACATGAGC
>Ga0208375_1003714_pt1 | contig 12681 bp, 14 predicted proteins | sample RifOxyD1_FD_184038 | JGI IMG/M metagenome (GOLD analysis project Ga0208375, IMG submission 184038) | Soil microbial communities from Rifle, Colorado - Rifle Oxygen_injection D1 (SPAdes) | ecosystem: Environmental > Terrestrial > Deep subsurface > Rock core/Sediment | place: Rifle, Colorado... | reverse complement strand
TCATCAACGCTGTCGCGTTATACAATGTCTCAATGTTTAGAGTTGTGTTATAAGTTGCAACTGATGCATTATAAGTTTGCAAATAACTCGCATTAACTAATAATTCCCAAGCGGTCATATTCTGTCTCCATATTCCAGAAAATATTTCTCTAAGTCTTGTTTCATTCCAAGTTGTATTTCCTGCGTTTGCTTGAGCAATCATCAACGCTGTCGCGTTATACAATGTCTCAATGTTTAGAGTTGTGTTATAAGTTGCAACTGATGCATTATAAGTTTGCAAATAACTCGCATTAACTAATAATTCCCAAGCGGTCATATTCTGTCTAAATGTTCCAGAGAATATTTCTCTAAGTCTTGTTTCATTCCAAGTATTATTTGAAATGCTTGCATCATAAGTTGCGTTGTAAGTTGAATCAAATAATGTGTGGGCATAAGTCTGATTCCACGACGCATTATCCCCACTTCCTGCAGGGAGATTTGTTAAATAACTTCCATCACCGACAAAATATGAAGCAGTTACATTCTTAGTTATATTTATACTTCCTGAAGCGTCTATGTCTGTTACAAATAATTTTGTTATTCTTGAAGTCAAACTTCCAAGCCATCCGAAAAATCCTGTTTGAGTTGTGGTTATATTTCCTGAAAAAATTTCTGACTGATTTTTTAAAGCATAATTTGTTAAATTTGTTGTTCCTGAATTATCATCTGTCTCACATAAAACACTTCCATTTTCATAAATTAATCTTATTGAACTTCCTTCTGCGCAGGAATTTATTAAAGAGAAATTAATAAAAGAAATATTGTTTATTTTTCCAACAGAGGATTGAATTTCTAATCTTTCAGTTCCATCAAAATCTAAATCCTCGTCGTTAATTTTATAATCTTTCCAGTAACTTTTTCCATATTCTAAATTTGGATTTAACATAACATTCCAAGAACCATTTGAAATATTGTTAGTAAAGTTTTGTTCAAAAATTAAATTTCCACCGACGGAATTATCATAAATACTAATTGTTAAATTAGCTAATGCAGTTAGATTTCCTGTTGCAATTTCAATTACATTTGTTCCTTGATCTGAAATTAAAAATGCAGAAATAAAATCAGAAAAAATTATCAGCATACAGATCAAAACAATAATTTTATTTTTCATTTTTCTCACCTTCTTTTTTTAATAATTCTATCAATGCTTTATTCAACGAAATCGAACGTGGAATATTCTCTTTCCACTTGCTCCATATTTCTTCTGGAATTTCCAATAAAAATTTTTTGACGCTTATCTCTTTTTTCATTTTACTTACTAATAATTATCTTTGATTATAAATAGATATTAATGGTATATAAACCTTTCTTTAGTTAGTATTAATTATTCTTAGTTAGTATTTAAAGAATTTTGAAAAAGATTTATTTTTGAATATATTCTATTCTCTCAGGGGGAATTAGATAATCTGTTTAAAGTTTTTTATGTTCAATCGGATTTTCAATTTTTACAAAAATAAACTAAATCTTCAATTTTCCGCCGTCGTGCATTAAATGACATTCTTTTCCTGTTCTGTATCCAAGCTCATTGCAGAGTTCAACCATTGGAGCAAGTTGCTCGTGCGAACCATGTGCAGGAATTATATTTTCCGGATGTAAAATTCCAATCAAATCGCGAAGGTCTTCTCTTCCACCATGTCCTGAAACATGAACATTGTCAAAAATTCTGACCCCTAATTTTTTTAATCTTTTATCCATTTTTTCTTTATTTTCTATATTAATCGGAACAGGTATGGTCTTTGAAGAAAAAACTACATTATCATTTTGTTTAAATTCAAACGGAAGTTGTCTCATAGAAATTCTTTCTAAAATACTTCCGGGTTCACCCTGATGTCCAGTGCAAACCACTACGTATTTCTTGCTGTTTTTATTTACTTGTCTTAACATTGACTCAACTTGTTTTTGATAACTTCCGACTTTGATTTCATCTCTAAATGGACACATCCCAACATTTTTAGCAGCAGTTATATATTTATTTAAACTTCTTCCAATAAAAAAAACTTCTCTGTTTAATTTTTTTGAAAAATCTACAATTGATTTTAATCTCGCGATGTGACTTGAAAAAGTTGGAACAAATATTGCAGAATTTCTATTTTGAATTGTTAACAAAACTTCTTCTAACATTGCCCTTGCGATTTTTTCGCTCGGAGTTTTTACTTCTGCCCCAGAATATAAACTGTCGACGATTAAACACTTAATTCCTTCTTTTGCAATTTTTCTTAAAGTGTAATAATTTGGAGGAAGCCCTAAAATTGGATTGTCATCTAATTTGAAATCATTTGCATAAAGCACAATTCCTTCTGGGGTGTAAAGAGCGATCATAGAAGTTTGAATTGTTGAATGAGTGATGTTGATAAATTCTGCTTTGTAATTTCTTTTTTTACCTTTTATAATAAAACTATTATTGGGTTGAACAACAACTAATTTATTTTTCATAAAAATTTTTTCATCTTCTAAAATCCTTTTCAAAACTTCAATTGTAAATGGAGTTCCGACGACAGGCGCGTCATATCTATACGAAATATATGGGACTGCTCCGATGTGGTCAAGATGCGCGTGTCCTAATAAAATTGCACGAACTTTTTCTTTAACCCCTGTTTTATCTAAAATCAAATCATCTGGGATTGCAGATTTTAATCTAAGTTGTTTTTCAGAATATGCTTTCTGTTTCCCATCTTTTTCCTGCTCTTGCATTTCAACTATTGCCGGCATAAAAAAACCCGCGTCAAAAATAATTGCGTCGTCGCCAAGATCAACAACCGTCATATTTCTTCCAACTTCGTTGAACCCACCAATTGTATATATTTCCATCTTTTTAGTAAATAGTTATCTTTATTTATAAATCTTTAATTCGTTATAACGATTAGAATTTTAATCTCTTTTCAAAAACTTTTTTCTCTTCCCCTCTTCAAATTTTTCAATTGCATATCTCAACATTGTTCTTGGCATTTTTTTATAATTCTTTTTTAAAAATTCTTCCAAAATTTTTTCATTTCTTTTTCCAACCTCACGCAACATCCAGCCAACCGCTTTATGAATTAAATCGTGTTTGTCGTCGAGAAAATGCTTCGCAAGTTTGAGTGAATCTTCAAACCCCCTCTCGCGAATGAATTTAAATGTAGAAAGAATTGCAATTCTTTTTTTCCATAAATTTTCTGAATTCGCAAACTCATAAATTTTTTCTTTAAACTTTGGATTTGAAAAAATAAAATCTCCGACAATGTTTGGCGCGCTTAAATCTACTAAATCCCAATTATTAATTCGATTAAAATTTTTTAAATAAAAATTAAATATTTTCTCTCTTTCCGACGATATTTTCTGATATTTTTTTACAAGAATTAAAATCCCGCAAAATCTTTCTTCATGAATTTTTGAGTTTAATAATTCTTGAATTTCTTCAAAAGAAATTTTATTCCAAAACTCATTTACAACTTTTCTTGTCTCAGGAACAACAACTCCGATAAAAATATCTCCCTCGCCATATTGTCCTTTTCCTGTTTTGAAAAATCTTTGAAGAAGTTTTGCTTTTTCAGGATTTGCATACGACGACAATTTTGATTTTAGTTTATGGAGCATAAAATTAGATAGAAATGGAATATAAAAATTGTTTTATATTCTCTTAGAGTTACCTATATTCTATTTTATGTAACTTTAACATTACCTATATTTACAAGATTTTCTATTTTTGATTTTTAAGAAAAAATCTAAGAACCCCAAAATTATTTTTTACATTAATTATTGTTTGCTGAAAAATTCTTATGAAATAACTTTTATTGTGGCGTTGACGAATATTTTGCGACTTAGTCGCGAAGAAATTTTATATTTTCTCGTCTGTATTTTCCTTCAAAAATTATTTCTCCAACGCTTGTCTAAATTGGTGTTTTTGTTCTTTGCTCTTCCCGCCGACTAAATGTTTTGATTGTTTATGTTTTTGTTCTTCAAATTTTTCCATTCCTTCAATTGTTGATTCTTTCTTTTCTTCAAATTTTTCTTTCTTCTCTTTATCTGCTTCTTCTTTGTTTTCCTCTTCAACTTTTTTGTCGTCGGTGTTTTCTTCTTTTTTAGTTTTCTTTTTTCCTGCTTCTTGTTCTGCTTTTTTGGAAGTTTTTTCTTCTCTTTTCTTTTTAAAATCCAAAACACCTGGCAATTCAACTGCTTCAACTCGGACAATGTCCCCTTCTTTAATCGCCCTAACTTTTATTTTGTGCGGAGGATTTTTTATTCCGTCCATCCACATTAATTCATTCAAGTATTTGCTGATTTTTATTTTATTCAAATCTCTGTCGCGAATTTGCATATGTTGAACTAAAAATTCTTTTATTGTTTTAATCGCCTTTGGGGTTCGCTTGTATCTTGGAACAGGCCTCATACTTTCTCTCAAAGGAATAATATATTCTCTTTCAATTTTTTCTGAATTTTTTTTATTTGCCATTTTATTTGTTTATCCCATATGACTTTTTCTTCTTTTGTAAGGTTTGATATGAAGTTTTGTTCTTCTCCAATTTCTTTTTATTCTTGTCATAGCAGAAGGGTGAACTCTTTTTCCTTTTCCGAATTTTTTTATAACTGCCCAAATCGGCGCCCACTTAGTTCTGCGTCCTTGCTTTGCAAGTCTGGTTTTTTTCATTGGATTTTTAGTTGCCATTATTTTACTCCCTCCAAAAATTCTTTTCCTTTTTGAGTTAATTCTCTTCCTGGTTTTTTGCTTCTCACACCCTTTACTTGTTCTGCGATTCTTGTAAATCCTGCAGAGTCTGTTTGCTGAAGAATTGTTCTAATTATTTTCCCGCCTGCTTTCATAAATCTTTCCGGTTTCATTCCTCTATTTTTTCTGCTCCCATATCTTGTTCTTAATCTGTTTACTCCGACAATTTTATTTTTATAAATATGTTTTAAAATACTTGCAATCCTCTTGAACCAGAAATTGTCGTCGTCAATCGGTCTTTGTTTGCTTGGAGAGGACTTTACAAAACCAACCCATTCAGGTTCTTTGAATTCTGGAATTTTTTTCAAAGCTTCTGCTAACCTTAAATTATATTCATGTGAATTTATTTCATATATGCTTGTCATCTTAACCACATCTTGCGATGTTAGAACAGCGGTGCTGTTTAGTAAATTCTTTAGAAAATTCAGGTTTATAAAACTTTGCAGGAAATTATTTCATTAGAAATATTTAAAAACAAATGAGTTTTATATTTTTAACTAAAATCGGAGGTTAAAAAATGTCAGAAGATAACGATTGGGAAGAAGCTGAAGAGGAAGAAGATGAAGACGACGAAGATGAATGGGGAGACGATTAAATAACTTTTATTTTAATTTTTTATTTATAATAATTCTTTTTGATATTTGTTTTATACTTTTTGCCAACCGCGTTCCAAGGCAATTTTATTTTTATTTTTGGAAAATGATTTAATATCCATTGCACATAGGTATTGCTATTTGGCCCAAGAAGATTATAATAATCTCTATAAGGATACTCATTTTTTGATTTCTCAATTAAATTAATCATCTTTTTTGCAAGCGAATTTTTATCTACAATTCCAATTAATTTACTATCCCAAATAAATTTACTTTTAAATAAAAACATATCTATTCCGTCTGCTAATTGAAAATAATTTTTGTGCAAATGCCCCCAACTGCTTTTACATTTTTTTCTGAATAAGACTTCCCATCTTGAAAGTTTTCCCTTTTTATTTATCACAAACCAAGTATGACTAAATATATTAAAAGGGATATTGCAAGGACATCTAAAAATAAACACTTGAAATTTTTTTTCATCAAACATTTTTGAAAATTCTTCTTTGTCCATAAAATAAAATATTTTTAATATATAAAAAACTATCTTAATCATTGTGTTCTGAACTTGACTTAACACTTATAAAGAATCTCACGGCGTTAATCTATCTCTATCTCGCGGAAATAAAACTGCTTCGCGAATATTATTCAAACCAAGAATTAACATTGTAATTCTTTCCAAACCCATTCCCCAGCCAGCGTGAGGCGGAGCTCCAAATCTAAAACTATCAATATAACTTTTGAAATCATTTGGATTTAATTTTTTAATTTTTAATCTTTCAATTAAAAGTTCTGGAAGATGAACTCTTTGTCCGCCAGAAGTTATTTCCATCCCTTGATAAATTGCATCAAAACCGCAAGAAAGATTTTCTCCTTTGGGCATAATATAAAAAGGTTTTCCTGAAAGTGGCCAGTCATGAACAAATACAACTGTGTCAGGAAATAATTCCCCTAACTTTTTTTCAGATTCTCCAGACAAATCATCTTTTCCGACGTGGATTTTGTGTTTTTTCATTATCTCTGCAACTTCTGCAAAAGTCAAATATTTTGTTTCAGGAATTTTTAATTTAATTCCAAGCAAATCCAATTCTTCTTTATTTATTTCCAAAACTTTTTTTATAATATATTGAACACATCTTCCAAGAACTTCCATAACTACAAATTCATCTGCAAACGCTTGTTCATAATCAAGTTGTCGCGCTTCGTTCAAATGTCTAATTGTGTTGTGTTTTTCTGCTCTCCAAACAGTGAAAATTGTGAAAACTTTTTCCATTGAACACGCGAGCATTTGCTTGTAAAGTTGACAACTCTGACTTAAGAAAACTTTTTTTTCAAAATATTTTGCTTCAAATAAATCTGTCCCGCCTTCAGAACTTGAGCCAATTATCGACGGAAACTGCGCTTCAATCCCCCCTTCGTTTATCATAAATTCTCTGTATGCCTGCATAATTGTTGACTGAACTTTGAAAATTGCCTGAATCCTTTTTCTATGCAAATCTAAAAATCTGTAATCTAATCTTTTAGGAAGTTCTGTTTTTGAAAAATCCGAAACATCAATCGGAAGTTCTTCTGCGTTTGCTAAAATAATAATTTCTTCTGGAACAATTTCTTTTCCTCCAGGCGCCTGCTTTGAAATTTTTATTTCCCCGCGAACATAAATCACTGATTCTCTTGTTATTGAATCCATTAATTTGAAAATTTTTTCTTCAACTTCATCTTTAACTCCTGTAACTTGAATTTTTCCCGAAATGTCTCGAAGAATTATAAAATTAATTTTTCCAAGAGCGCGCGATTGATGAACCCATCCAGCGACTTCAACTTTGCTTCCAGCAGATTTTTCAAAAACTTCTTTAACTAAATTTCTTTTTTTATTAAATTCCTGCAAATCAAATTCTTTCATAGAAAACATAAAGAGAATGTGTTTTTAAATTTTTGTGAGGGAAAATTTTAGAGACAATTAAATTTAAGAAATTCTTTTTACCCCGCGAAACCCGTAGCCATCGCCCAGAGACCTGTTGGCGTCAAAAAGCTCAGACCCGTCGTCAAGCTTGCTGAACCACAATTGCCTTGCAAAAGGTTTATTAGAAATATATACTAACCAAATAGGCATTTCTTTAATTTTGTATTTTGAATTTCTTAAAAATTTTCCATATGCTTGAGCATTTTTTCCAAAACATTTAGCAGTAAATTCATTTTCTCCAAATCTATTTGTTGGAATTGGTTCTGAATTAATTTTAACTGCACCAACCAAACCTGCTTCAACTTGTTCTGGAGTTAAATAAAATTCACTTCCATCTCTATGACATTGAGTTGCTTGTTCTGGATTTCTCATTATTGGGGAATTTGGTGTCCAAAATATTCCTCTTTGTGGAACATACAAAACTCCGTCGCTGACATAATTTCCTAAATTACAAACTGAAGAGTTTTCTCCTTCTTGAATTCTTAATTCTGCATTTTCTTCTAATGAAGGAATATGATAACCTGCTTGCTCTAAACGTTTTTTCGCGACGTCAAAAGGTTCTAATGTTACTAAACCAAAATTCCATTTTACAGGTTCTCTTTCAATTATAATTTTTTTTGTCATAAATATTTTAGAAAAAAGATGTTTATAAACTTTTCGCCTGTGTCGTCTTTTGTTAGAAGTAACAAATCCCGCGTCAGAAGTTTTTAATGAAAATTATTTTTTACTCGGGCACAGAATTTATTTTGCCATTAATTTTTTATTTTCTTCATTCCCCATCAACTTCAAATGGTCTTGTAATTATACTGCACTTGTCAGGATTTGGCTGATTATCATAGGTGTCTTTACATTTTATATAAAATATTTTATTCAAACTCCAATCTGTGAATTGTTCAACTTCATTCATTGTTGTCATTTTTATTCCGTCTGCGTATTCATAAGTGCAATCGTCGTCGCTGTAAACACATTCCGCTTCTTCATCTGTAATTAATTTCAAATAAGATTCTTCATGATAAACTCTTACAACAACTGGCGGATTTGTGTCTGTGTCGACGACGAAATCAACTTTATCTGTGTCAGAATTTCCGCCCAAATCAACACATTTTATAAAATATTTATAAACCCCTTCAGTTAAATATAAATCCTGTGAATGGAAATACGAAGCAGTGTTATAAAACATTACATAGCTGTCGTCTTCGCCAGTGTCGCTGTAATAACAATTTGAAACCCCCTCACTATAACCTGCCGAAGTTTCAGTTGTTAAGGTAACTTTTACATTATTTGTTGCGTCTTTGATTGTTCCATTTGGCCCGACAGAAGTTATTACCAAAGGTTGAGTTCCGATAACATTAAACTCGTAAGATTCTAAGTTTGCATTTCTTACATCACTTTCTGCTTTTGGTTGGTCTTTACATCTGAAGAAAAATTTATTTTCCATTCTATTTTTTAATCCAGTTAAATTTGTGTTGCACTCGTAAAGCATTTGTGCGTTCATTTCCAAAACACTTGAAGAACATTTCATTTGCTCTAACATGTCATCAAACGATTCGTCGTCGTGACTCCATCTACATTCTGCTGGCTCGTTCACATAAACTTTCAAGGCCAAAGAAGTTTGATTTGCTGCGATTGGTGCGTTATTCAAAAAGTCAGTTGTTACAATTAATGGTGGAGTTGTGTCAGGTCCTTTTTCAACGCAGAATTTGAAAACAAAATTTCCTGTGTCTTGATTTCCGTTTGAGTCACGACATCTCACATACATTTCAAATTTGCCGTCGTTGTATAAAGTTATGTTGTCTGCGTTCAAAGAATTTGGTCCAGGCAAAGACATAATCTGCGTGTGATTGTAATCAAATAATTGTGTCCCACCAAAATAAAAATTCATTTCATCAAAATTTCTTTTTGATTGATAATCTACTTTACATTGCGCTGGCTCGTCAGTTGTAATTCCAAAAGTTAGAGGATAAAATGCTTTTACACAACCAGTTGTTGATTCTTCGTTTACAATAAATACTCCTCTGTCTGGTGGAGAAATTGTTGAGTCAGGAGTGTATTTGAAACCATTTGACAAAACTTCTAATAACGGAGTCATCACAGGCGGATTAACATCATTTCTATTTACCCACGCGCATTTTTCTTGCGAACTTCCTTTATTTAATAATTGACAACTCTGTCCCAAACTTCTACACTGATATTCAGAGCAAGGCAAATTTTGTTTGTTGCATTCTTCACAATAATTTCCACCCAAAGGCGGTTCCCAAACCCTGCATTCAAATTTAATTTTCTCTGTGCTTTCTTTAGAATACATAAAATAAAAAATTAATGCTGCGACTGCGACGCCTGCACCAATTCCAAAACCTAATTGTCCTCCAGAACTTCCAGCTTCAAATAATCCTCCTGCAGTTCCAGCATCTTTGTAAACTAATTGTCCTACAAAAACTCCCCCAAATGTTGCTGCACTTAATGCCATAGATTGTTTTCCTTCAAGCCCTGCAAAACTTGCAATTAGCCCAACAATTCCTGCAGCAGTTGCCGCCCATCCAAGAGATTTTAAAATTGCCATTGTCTTCGGATAATTTTGAGCAAAAGTTCCGCCAGTATTTACTGCACCAATGTCTCCCCCTCTAGAACCAGGTGTGGGAATTAATCCACGAGGATTTGCTGATGAGGGTTTGGGTAAGTTTCCCCCCATTTCAGAAGCATCTACTTGACTCATTAGATCTCCTCTCACCTCCCCCATATTCCAAATTCCAATTGTCCAAGAAAAAGCAATTACTCCGATTATTAAGATTAAACATTCTGCGACGCTGGAAGATTTTTGAAATTTATTTTTCATGCGAAGTTTTCTCCTAAATTCCTTTGAAATACAGAAAACATTTTTATTCTTTTGTTGATGTTTTCTGTCCTTTCCAAATCAAAAAACCAAAAAGATTTGGAAAGATTTAATGAGGTAAAAATTTTTAATTTTTTCATTTTAAATTAACCAATTCTTTAATTTCTAAATTAATTTTTTGTAAAATATTTTCTTCTATTTCCCCAATTTTTTTTCTAATTTTTCTTATATCAACTGCTCTTAATTGAAAAATCATCGCAACTGATTTTGTCTTTAAACCATTTTTTTCAGAGGGATTAATTTCCAAGGTGCAAGTATATTTTAATGCTTCCAATTTTGAGGTCATAGGAACAACAACAATTAAATTTGCAGTTTCTTTAGATAAAATAATCGCAGGTCTTAACCCAATTTGTTCGTGTCCTTTAAATTGTGCGAATTCAATCAAGCAAATATCTCCTTTTTTCATTATAAAGAATTTTCAAAATCTTCAAGAGTTTGGTCGCTTAAAGTTTCCCATTGAGAAATTTCTTCTTCTAAACTTTCTTGAGAAATTCCTCTAATTAAAAGAATGTTTTTAATTAATTCTAATTCTTTTTGAATTCTTTCAATTTCGCTTTCCTTAACTTGTATAAATTTTTCTGTCATTCTTTTTTTAACCCTCTTGAACTTTTAAAGTTTTGCACCTCCTTTTAATTTTTTAATTATTTCTTTTTTTGAAATCATTTGCTTGAATTTCCTCCACTGCCTTTTGATTTTGGAGCTGGAATATAATATCCTCCGATTCCAATATAATTTTTTACAATTGTTACATTACTCGCGCAATCTCCAAGAGAAGTGCAGATGTTGTGCATTTTATTTTTCCAAGAACTTTCCAAACATTCGCAGTTTTCAAGGCATTTTTCTTTTCCTGTTAAATCTTTTTCAAATGTTACAACACAAGTTGTGCTTGCAGATGAACAAACACTTCCAGCGTCGCTGTCAGAGTTCCAGAAATCCAATCCAGGAGAAAATTTTGGAACACACGCGCCGTTTTCAGAATCTTTCTGAAGTTTAATTCCTTTTATCCAAACACAATCTCGCTTGTCAATATTTTCACAATCTCTTTGAGTTTTTATTGACGAACATTCTTGCCACATGTTTGCTCTGCACGCCGCAGTTTTAAATCCATTGATGTCGTCTTGAATACATCGTTCTTGTCTAAAATCAGAACACGGCTCAATTGTTACGTCGCTGTTATAACAAACCAATCTAAAATATCTGCTTCCTGGAAGATTTTCTTTAATCCCTTTAGAATTTGCACACCAAGTTTCCCCATGTTGATATTCTACTCCTTCCCACTCACAACTCAAGTCCCTGCAAATATTATTTCCATAAGTTGGTTTTGAATTGTCAATCGCAGAATTATAATTTTTACAAGTGCTTCCAAGATAATAGTCACACTTTCCGCATTTTGCAGAATCAACATTTCCATTTTTGTCGTCGCAAACATTTTTTTCATCTGCAATTTTTGTCCAGTATTCTTGATCTTTTATTTTGTTAGCATCATAAATGTTCGCAATATTTCCACAAGTGTCTATAAAAAAAATTTCATCTTTTCCGTCGATGCAACTTGTTTTTTCACTCATTCCGCATTTTGTATTTAGCGTCGGAGCAGAACATAAATATCCTTTGAAAAATTCTCCAGGAATTAATTTACATTCTTTTTGCGAAGTGAATTTACAAGTTCTTTCAAACTCTTGTTCAAAAACACACGCGCCTTTATCTTCAGATGTCGACGCTAAAATACATTGAACTTCGTTTGCAATATCTTTTCTAAAATTAACTTCAAGCCCGTACATTCCAGACAATCTTTTACATCTTGTTTGAGAAACAAACGCAGCTTGCTCTCCAATTAAACAACAACCTAATTCGCATTGCGGAATTTCACATTGTTTGTTATCTTCCCAGATTCCTTTGTTTTCTTCACAAACTTTTTGCGGAGTATTTTCCATACAAGTTCCTTCTAAACTATCATAACAACAACCTTTTTTACAATATGAAGTTGATTCACAAGAAGTCGGAACTTTTCTAAATGGCTGATTTGTCAAAGGATTTGTTCCTTCAACGCATTTGCTTAATTCTGCATTCTGGCACCACGCTCCATCTGTAGTTTTTTCACAGCAATAAGTTAATTCACCAGAGACAAAATTCAAGAATAAAACTGCAAAAACAATTCCGAAAATTAAAAATAATTTTTTATTCATTTTTCACCTCGCTGTTTTATTTCAATCATCGCTTTTTTTAATTTATGTAAATCCTTTTTTATTAATCCTGCTACAACTTCTGGATAGATTGTTCTATATTCATGACTAATCTGATTTCTAAACCACTCAAAATTTTTCCATTTTACATTTGGAAATTTATTTTTTATTTTTTCTGGAATATTTTTTAATGTCTCTCCGATAACTTGAAACCTCATTAATGTCGCATCCCAAATATTCGATTCCTTTATTTTGTTCAAATCAGTTTTTTCTAATCTTTCGCACATTTCAATTATTAAGTTTAAATGCAGTTCAGATTT
>Ga0208375_1003713_pt1 | contig 12681 bp, 17 predicted proteins | sample RifOxyD1_FD_184038 | JGI IMG/M metagenome (GOLD analysis project Ga0208375, IMG submission 184038) | Soil microbial communities from Rifle, Colorado - Rifle Oxygen_injection D1 (SPAdes) | ecosystem: Environmental > Terrestrial > Deep subsurface > Rock core/Sediment | place: Rifle, Colorado... | reverse complement strand
TCCATTGACCGGTCAATAAACGAAGCGGAGGGAAAGGTTACTCAATTAATGCAAAGAAGAAGGTAATTATGAATCCCGTTAGAAGGTTAACAAATAAAGCCGTTTTAACAAGATTATAAAATTTATGACAAATAACAACAATAGTAAAAACAATGAAGTTGGGGTCCCTTCTAACGGGATGAATAAATTTTTAACTATTTTTGCCATTATCGCGCTGGTGATTACCGGTTATTCTTTGACTATTGAGTTTGCCCACGCGGAAATTACAATTCTTGGCCAAAAATTAGATTGCGATCCGGCCAAATCTCCAACGCAGGGCGGATGTGGAATACCGCAATTTATAAAACTGGCTGCCGGCGTCATTAAGTGGGCTATTCAGTTCTTGGCCATTCCGTTAGCCGTTGTTTTTATCATTTACGGCGGATTTGTTATAATGACAGCAGGGGGCAATCCTTCTCGAATGGAAGAAGGCAAGAAAATAATAAAAGCCGCGGTGATTGGATTGATTATCGCCCTGCTTTCCGCGCTGATTGTTACTACGGTGTTTAATTTGTTGCCAACTGAAACGAAATATATACCCAAATTAGAATAAGAATATTAGAAATAAAATTATGAAAAAAACTTTAGCCACAATTTTATATTTTTCATTGATCAAATGGGCGCACGCTGAAGACATTAATGTGGTCAAGTTGCCAAACCCTCTTGGGAGAATTGGAACTATCCCCGAACTTCTAAATAATATCGCCGGCTACTTAATATATATTTCCATTCCCGTCGTCACTATTATGATTATTTACGGCGCCTTCCAGATGCTTACCGCCGCCGACAGTCCGGAAAAATTTAAAAGCGGGAAACAAACAATCGTCTACGCTTTAATCGGTTTTATAATCGTCCTTCTCGCGAAAGGCATCACCGCTCTCATTGAAGAAATTTTAACCAGAGGATAAATATATGGACCAACAACAATACGTTGACTTCGTAAAAAGCGCCGGACCGTTGCAAATCGGAAACATTTTAAACAATGTCGCCAATTGGCTTTTCGGATTGCTGATTCTTTTGGCGGGTTTATTTATTATGTGGGCCGCTTATAAATATTTAACAGCTGGAGCGGATCCCGAAGCGGCAAAAGACGCGAAAAAAATAATAATATACGCGATTGTCGCTATTGTTATAGCCGCCCTATCAAGAGGAATAGTTTATATTGTGCTCCAATTAGTCGGAGCGCCTACGCCATAAGGATTTCGAATATTGTTATAAAATATAGTATAATTTGAAAAAGGTCGATTTAAGTCCAATAACAAAAAAATATGAATAAATTAAAAACAGCGGTAGTAGTTGGGGCTTTAATCGCTTTCCCATTACTCGGATTCGCGCAGGCTGGCGGAGTAACGCCAGTCACCATTCCGGAACAAGTCAATGTTCCTGATTTGCTTGGAAGAATAATTAACTGGGCATTTGGCCTTTTGTTGTTATTAGCCGCGGTGTTTATAGTTGTTGCCGCTTATTATTATCTTACGTCCGGCGGCGATGAAGAATATATTAAATCGGCAAAAAATTATCTTCTTTACGCCATAGTCTCTATCGTTATCGCATTTCTCGCGCGAGGCATCGTTTATATCGTGCGACAATTGCTCGGAGTGGTATAAATTAAACTTCTCTGAAATGTAAAAACCCCGTGATTGTTTCACGGGGTTTTGGTTTCAAAGCTTAACAACAATCGTCGCTTTTCCAGTGGCGCCGCGCAGCTTGAATGTTCTGCGAGGCGTATTTTTCCACCAGAATTTCTCATCAGCTTTAAAGCTACGCTTTTCTCCATTTAAAAAATAAAATTCTAACCAATCACTATTCGTCCCAAACTCCCAACTCTTGAAATTCATCGGAAGTTCAACCCAATCAGACCAAGTTTCTGGATTTAAAGGAACTTCAATGGTTCTGCTATTTTCCGTGTTCTCAACTGTTATCGCTGTTTTGTTAGCGTTCTCTTTCTTGCCATTTTGGTTCTCGTTACTCAACGAATACAGAATCGTCAATACGATAACCGAGAAACAAACTGCTAAAACTTTGATGATGGTTTTATTTGAAATAGGCGGCTCTGCTCTTCCTGCTGCGTGCGACATTCTTTATTTTCCTCCAAACAGTTTCAAATTTCCAGAATCCATCGTCTTTTGAGAAACCCCGTTCGCATAAGCGAACGGGGTTTTGGCTTACCTATAATAAACCGTAAACGCGGCAGTTTGTCCGCTAACTTTTGCCAGCAATCGGAATGGTTCATCGTAAAAAATATCGGGAACATTATTTTGATTTGCCTCGATCTCTTTTACTTTGCCATTTTTCAAGAGGACATAAAATCCTCCATTTGGCCTGATGCTAATGCGGCACATAACTGTCTTAGTGCGATGTCCTGGTGTAATAATCTCTCGCGACCATTGGTCAGTACGGAGATTAATCGTTTGTTGCCCTTCTTTAAGATACAAAGGGATTTCGGGGTCTTTTAGAATTTCTGACACAGCCACGCTTTTACTACTAACATCCTCTTTCTTGCCATCATTCTGGCCCAACAACGCGCATATCGTCACAAACAACGCGACGATGACACACCATAGCAATTTTGACTTGCCATAAACCACAATTCCTTCGTTCATTTACTGCCTCCTTTTAATTCGCGCGCAATCGCCGGCAAAACATCTTTGAGCACATTGAGCGTATCAACGCTCAAGCCATATTGTTTGTTCTCTTTCTTAATCTTGCCGAGGTTAATGAGAACCAGTTCCATCGCAGCTTCAAAGCTTAACTTTGAACCGCGTTTACCGGCTTCATCAACCAGCTCTCGCGCCATCCTTTTGATATTGTCTTGTTCTAGTTTGCGCGTAAGGTTGGTCTTTTCCATCACTTCTCGCTCAACAGCGGCTTTTTTCAAAGCTTCCGGAAGTTCGGGGTCGGCAATGTAAATCGCCGCAACATTTACCCCGTAATACTCCTGAAGTTTTGTTTTACCGTCTTCAGCGAAAGATGATTCAAACCCTTCTTTGACCATTTCGGCGATTGTCCTGACGCTATCCATCACTTCATCACGCTTTTCACAAATTCTGACTATCACGCTCAAGATTGATTTGATGCGGTCTTTAAGCATCGCTTCTATCTTGCTTTCATCAAAACTCGCGAAATTGACAAGCCCCTTTCCTTCCGGGTGATATTCAACTACTAATTTCAACGGAACAGCTTCTTCGTTTTGCGGCTCAAACTCTCCGTCAAAATGAATGGCGCGGGTTTTCATAGAAACAACTTTTTCAATTGTTTCCACGAAAGGAATCCGAAACAACAGGCCCGGACCTTCCGACCGCCACGGCTTGCCGAAAAGGCCGACCACCACTCCCGTGTAGGCCGGAATTTTCGTCGAACAAGCCAAAGCCACGCAAACCAAAAACGCCAGAATCAAAAGTGTCACCAACATACCTGTCTCCTTTCAAAAAATTCACTTTTTAAAGTACATTTTACTGCCTCTATTGTATCATATAAATTTTATTTTGTCAAATTTACCAAAAGAAAAACCCCGTGATTGTTTCACGGGGTTTTGGCTTACCTCAACGGTAATGAATTGTCACAACCGCTGTTTGGTCTGACGATTTTCCAAGCAAGCGGAAAACGTCTCCTCGCAATCCAAAATTCGTTATTTCCTTCTGATCAACTCGTACCTCCTCCATGCCGTCTTTAAACAAAACGTAGTATCCTATCGGGGGATTGACATCAATAACATAATCAACCGCTCGCGTCGGATGAGTTGGTATCACAATTTGTCTTGACCATTGATCCACGCGAAGATTGATTTCTACACCGCGCTGGCCTTTCTCAAAATACAGAACTGGTTCCGTACTTTTTGGAACGCCGTACGCCTCAAATGCTTTTCCTCCAATCTCTTTCTTGCCGCTTTGATTCTCTCCACTCAACGAATACAGAATCGTCAATACGATAACCGAAAAACAAACTGCTAAAACTTTGATGATAGTTTTATTTGAAATAGGCGGCTCTGCTCTTCCTGCTGCGTGCGACATTCTTTATTTTCCTCCAAACAATTTTAGTTTGGCTAAATCGTCAAATTCAAAACTCTTTATGTCTTTTTGCGCCTGACCCATTGTCACTTCCGCGGCATTAACGGCTGATTGCGGACTCAAACCAAGTTCTTGAAATTTTTCCGCCATCTCAACTTTTTTCCTCTTTTTCAACTCATCGGCCTCAAGCTTTGCTTTGGTTTGCCCTTTAAGCTCTAAAGCTTTTCGCATGCTTTCATTGAAATCAACATCGCTCATTGTGAAAGCGATAATATCAATGCCGTAACGCTCTTCCAGCTCTGAATATTTATTGATAACGCCTTCCTCTTTCAATAAATAATCAATTTCTCTTGAGAACTTTTGGTAAAACTTTAAGCGTTCAGCCATTATCGCTATCGCTTCAGTCCCTAACTCCGGCTTAATCATTGAGGGGTTTGCATGCGGCGGAATGCTAAGCCGCAAAATACCGTTAAGGTATTTTTCCACGACTTTCTTCTTGTTGATAAAGGTTAGCGCGGCAAGTTCTCCGATAACGGCGCCGACGACGCTTTTTATCGCTTCGTCAATACCCTGCAAAACCGCTTCTTCTCCATTCTCAATAAATTTATTTTTTCCGTCTTCCGTGGTGATTCTCCAATCTGGACGCCATTGAACTAACGCGCGAATAATAACTTCCACGTTGTCCTTGCTGAAAAATCCGAAATTTATGATTTTCGTGTCCAGTTTATATTCATAAAGCTCCGCGAAGTCAATCAATGGAACTACAAAATTTAACCCTTCATTCAAAACTCGTCCGGTTCGTTTTCCAAAACGAGTCACCACGCCGTAATGAACGACGGGAACCACTCTGATTGCTCCCATAAACAAAATGACGAACACAACCAGCAACGCCACCACGACTACACCCAACATACTCGCCTCCTTTTAAAAAAATTTTCAAAGTTCTAATTCCGTGCAATAATATCACGCCCACTCCAAAAAGTCAAATTCACAAAAGAAAAAACCCGCGCGTTTAAACGAACGGGTCTATATAAATATATTGGTTATAAATCGCATTAAATCCTGAATTGCCCTTCTTAAAATCGCGAAACTTAGTAATCTGCCGCCAAAAAACAAAATAATAATCGTAAAAATAGCCAAAAACCAATGAATTAACGGCCGCCAAACAGGTTTCATTTCAACCGGCTCAAAAATAATTACCGATTCTTTACCGGAAAGTTTTCGATATTCCAAAGCGATACTGCCCGCCCTATCCAAAAACAAAAAATCATGCACTTTAATTTCAATATCCGTCCATCCATCTGATAAATTTAAAGCGCTGTTATTAGTTTTGCTGACAATAAAAGCCCTCTGTTCTACGCGAGAAAACATTTCCAAAAACCATTTTAATTTTATCTTCCTGTCAAAACGCAATCTAGAACATAAATGGAATAACCCGTCCCCTTTTCTTGAATATAAAATAACATTTGGACATATTTTCATTACCAATTCTATCAATTGATTTTCGCGAGAAGCTTGAGTTTCTCGGTAATCAACCATCGCTCCTCCTTAACTTTTCAACGTTCAATGACTCTGTTATAATACTACAACCACGGGTCACGTAATAGGGCAGGTGGCGAAATGGCAAACGCACTAGCTTTAGGAGCTAACGCCGAAAGGCTTGAGGGTTCAAGTCCCTCCCTGCCCACACAAATTTTGCCTGCGAATAAATGAGCAGCTGCAAAATTTAGTGCCCCGCAGAATGCAGGGCAAGAGAACTAAACAAAGAAGTTTTAAGGCGCGCAGCACAAGAAGTTGTTAAAAAAACATTGCTATATAGCGATGTTTTTTGTATCATAGGTTAACAAGGTTAATTAAAATATGACAAAAAGATCGCCGATAGTCGTGGTTATGGGACATGTTGACCACGGCAAAACTACATTATTGGACTATATTAGAAAAACATCCGTAGCCTCTAAGGAAGCCGGCGGTATTACCCAATCAATCGGAGCTTATGAAATCTCACACAACAATCAACGAATAACTTTCATTGACACTCCTGGCCACGAAGCATTTACAAAAATGCGAACTCGCGGCGCTAAAATAGCCGACATCGCGATTTTAGTGGTAGCCGCGGATGACGGCGTTAAGCCTCAAACCAAGGAAGCTATCAAAATAATAAAAGAAAGCGAAACCCCCTTTATAGTCGCGATAAATAAAATAGATAAACCGAACGTAAACATAGACAAAACCAAAAACGACTTGATGCAAGAAGGCGTCTTGCTGGAAGGTTACGGCGGCAATATCAGTTATCAGCCAATTTCCGCGAAAACCGGAGAAGGCGTCCATGAATTGCTTGATTTGATATTATTGGCCGCCGAAATGGAAGATTTAAACTACGACCCTGCCGCTCCGGTTAGCGGATTTGTCTTGGAATCAAAAATGGACAGCCAACGCGGCCTTGTAGCGACCGTTATCGTGAAAAATGGCGTGCTGAAAATTGGCGGTAAAATTAAAATATTAGAAAATTTTTTGGGCAAAAGCGTGAAAGAAATTTCGCCATCAAGCCCGGCAATAATGATGGGTTTTGAATCTCTTCCGATGATAGGAGAAGAATTTAGCGTGGAAAACGGGGAAATCAAAATCAGAACAATCGCCCTTGTTAAACCCCTGCCCTCCGCGGAAACCGATAAAAATGTTATTACCATTTTATTGAAAGCCGATGTTGCCGGGTCGCTGGAAGCGCTTTCCGAAGTCCTTAAAAACCTTCCCGTGCCGGAAGAAACTAAAATAAAAATAATCTATGAAACCGTTGGCAATATTACCGATGGCGATGTAAATATAGCCGTACCCACAAAAGCATTGGTTATCGGTTTTAATACCAAAGCAAGCAAAGCGGCGGAAAATTTGGCAAAATCGCAAAAAATAAAAATAATTCAATCAAACATTATTTATGAATTGGTTAAAGCTTTGGAAAGCGAAATAGCCAGCGCGCAAAAAGAAAAAATTAAAGGCGATTTGGAAATACTCGCTGTTTTCGGCAAAAAAGGAACGAATCAAATCGTCGGCGGAAAAGTAATTATCGGGGAAATAAAAAATAATGCAGTTATTGAAATACAACGAAAAAATGAAATCTTGGGCCAAGGTAAAATTATCAATTTACAGCAAAAGAAAGTGGATGCTCAAAAAGTTGAAAGCGGAAATGAAGCCGGACTTCTGGTTGATTCAAAAATTTCCATTCAAATCGGAGACCACATTATTTTAAGATAAATTATACAATCCCGTTAGAAGGTGAACAAATAAAGCCGTTTTAACAGGATTACAAAATTTATGACAAACAATGAAAATAGTAAAAGCAGTGAGATTGGGGTCCCTTCTAACGGGAGGCGATATTTCCGCTACCAGCGCGTCAGCGTTCTAATAAAAGAAGAATTAAGCAAATTAATAATACGCGAGGTGGAAACCCCTGGCGCTCTGGTCACCGTTACGGACGTAGATGTCACGAAAAAACTTGACTTGGCTGTAGTAAAATTCAGCGTGATTCCGATGGAAAAAGCGGAGGATATTCTAAAAATACTTAATAAGTCCCGCGGCGAACTCCAGCACCTGCTTTTAAAAAAAATAAACATCAAACCGATGCCGCACATTGTGTTTGAGATTAATCACGGCTTGGAACACGCGGCAAAAATAGAAAAAATATTGATGGAAGACGATAAAATAAATTAAAGGTCTTAAAAAATTATTCAAATTTAAATTTATTATGGTTAAAATTAATCAAAAAGTTACAAATTTTGAATTGGGAGCTTTTTATAATGAAGAAATTAAAAAAGTGAAGCTTTCGGATTACAAAGGCAAGTGGGTTGTGCTTCTTTTTTATCCGGCTGATTTTACTTTTATCTGCCCGACGGAATTGGAAGAGGCGGCTGATTATTATAAAGAATTCCAAAAACTTGGAGCGGAAATATTAAGCGTCAGCAAAGACACTGTTTTCGTTCATAAAGCGTGGCACGATGCTTCATCGGCGATAGCGAAAATTAATTTCCCGATGCTTGCCGACCCTACTGGCAATCTTTGCCGCGAATTCGGCGTTTATATTGAAGAAGAAGGAGTTTGTCTGCGCGGAACATTTATAATTGATCCCGATGGCATGTTAAAGGCGTATGAGATACACGACAACAGCATCGGCAGAAGCGCTCAAGAATTATTGAGAAAACTGCAGGCCGCGAAATTCGTGAAAGAACACAAAGGACAGGTTTGTCCCGCAAGTTGGAAACCGGGAAAGAAAACTTTGAAACCAGGACTTAAACTGGTTGGGAAAATTTAAAATATAATGTTTACAAAACCACGGCTTTTAAAAGCCGTGGTTTTGATATTGGTGCCCGGGGTGGGAGTCGAACCCACATGACCTTGCGATCGAGGGATCTTAAGTCCCTTGTGTCTGCCAGTTCCACCACCCGGGCAAAAATTTATGTTTTCCCGCCGTTGGCGGGACGCTGAATTTTATAACCAATCTCTACGCTCTTGGATAAAATTCGCGGAGGCACGGGCGGGAATTGAACCCACGTATAGGAGTTTTGCAGACTCCTGCCTTACCACTTGGCTACCGTGCCATAAAATCGGCTGGGGATAACTTATATTGCGATTATTCAATAAGAGTATATAATAAAATTAGTTCGTTGAGAAGTAAATACAGAGCAATCGTCCTTCAAGGACGAACATAATGCGGACTAAAAGTTCGCAAATAATTATTTTTTATAAAGGCCTGCCTCTGCGGGCCTTATTTTTTTTATTTTTTCTCGCTAATTAAAGCGAAGAAAAAATAATCCTTCCGAATCCGCCAACTGGCGGAGAAGGAGGATTCATTGCTGATACTCACGCATTATTTATTAAGTAATAAGTTGGGATGCCGCTTAAACTTATTTAGAGCCGCTTCAATAATTCTATCCAAAAGCTCCGCAAAAACTATTCCCGCCGCCAATGCCTGTTGTGGCAACAAACTCGTTTCCGTTAATCCAGGAATAGTATTTATTTCTAAAACGTAAATTTTTGATTGTTCTGAATCTTTAATAATCATGTCTGTCCGCGACATTCCGGAACAACCGATTATTTTATGCGCTTTAAGCGCGATTTCTTGAATTGCTTTAATGGTTTTTTTCGGCAGGTCCGGCGGAGTAACTTCCCTGCTGGCTCCTGAAACATATTTTGCCTGATAATCAAAAAATTTTCTCTCTACCGGAATAATTTCGGTTGGCGGCAAGGCAACCGCGTTACCCAGACCGTTATCCAAAACGCCGCAGGTGAATTCCCTCCCTCTAATATATTCCTGCGCCAAAATTTCACGAGAATATTTGGAAGCTTCCGCGATGGCTTCTTGCAGCTGATTCGGTGTTTCTGCTATTTGCACGCCAACGCTTGAACCTCCGTCAGCCGGCTTTATTACGATTGGAAATTCGCATTGCGAAATATTAAAAGATTCTGGCACTAACAAACCATTGCTTGCAAAAATTTCCGAGGACTTTCTTTTATCCATTCCCAATTTACTGGCAACGGCGTCCGATCCTGTATAAGGCACGCCTATTTTTTCCAAAATTAATTGAACTGTTCCATCTTCGCCATACGCGCCATGCATAGCAATAAAAACAACATCTGCCGCCAACTTATCCGGCGATATTGGCCATTTCCCTTTTTTAGAAACAATAATTTGTTCAACGTCGTATTTCTTCTTGTTCAATTTTTCAACTACATTGCTCGCAGTTTTCAAAGAAACAATATGTTCCGACGAAGGTCCTCCGGCTAAAACAACAATTTTGAGTTTTTTCCCTGCCATAATTGTATTTTTTCATAATTTGATTTTTCTATCAAACCGGTGTATTCTTTCATCAGAACTTTAAAGGAGTGTGGAATATGTCAAAAGGACGTTTAATGAAAGCCCTGCCAGCCCTTATCAGTATCGTTGCCTCCGTTGTTGTAATGATTATCGGAATCAGGAACGGCAATACAAATTACTATATTGCGGCTCTTGCGTTAGCTATTTTCGGCTTAATTTTATCGATGTCATTGCAATCAAAAAAAAGTTACTATCAAGAACAACTTGACGCTTTCCGAAAAGAAAAAAGAAAAAAGAAAAAAGATGGCGGATTATTAGGTGAAGACGAATATCATCTGTTTAATAACAACACTGAACGAAAACAAAGAGGCAGTTTGGATGATCTTGATGATGGAGAAATAAATAAAAAACTTTAAACAAACAAAAACCCTCAAATATGAGGGTTTTTACTTTTAGTTACGCTTCCAAAATTATAATCTCCGCCTTTTTCAGACCGAATCTCTTCGCAGACCATCTATCCGGAAACCAAATATCTACTCTGTCATTAAAACGCCTATGCATTCTATCTTCAACAACGAATATTTTTTCACCGAATAATTCCGGAATCATGATTTTTGCTCCAAACGGCAAAAAATTAGCTGCCACAATACCATCCCTAACACGAGTATTTGAAGCAGTAATAAATGGGGAACTGTCAGTTTGGTCAAACGTTGAAGAATAGGCAGTCAAAACAACTTCTATGCGTTTTGCGTATTTCTGTCCAACTAAAAACTGGTTTTCGCCGATAAAAGACGTTGATTGAACCATTGATTCAAAACTGGATGAATTAGCAACCGCTTCAACCTTATTTGACCAATTAAAAAGCGCCGCGGTGTTAAAATGCAGTATATTCACGACCAATAGCAGTGAAAATAGCTTATTGGCGAAGTTTTGCAGATAAATCCTTGTTTTTTTCATCATTTTCCCAACAAAAAACCCCTCTTCGGGGATTAATTGATTGCGCGCTAATCCTATCACAAAACTTTAAAATTGTCAAATTTGAGTGCCGCGGGTGGGAGTCGAACCCACATGCCTTTCGGCGCACGATTTTGAGTCGTGTACGTCTGCCAATTCCGTCACCGCGGCAAGTTTAGTACGGGGTAAATCTGCTATCCTGCCCCGTCACCAAAGAAATATTTTTTCAATAGAACGATTAGATGAAATGCTTCTTTTGGCGCGGGGTTCCGCCACTTCGGCAATTCTAACTAAATTTAAAGTATTTTATTGATAAAATCAATTATATCCCCTAAAATATAGATATGGAAAATAACTTACCAGTCCAAAGCCCAGTGTTTCTTATTGAAACTAATCGCATATCCCCCAATCCGCAGCAACCGAGACGGGATTTTGACGAACAAGAATTAATGGAACTGGCTTCTTCAATTAGAGAGTTTGGCATTATTCAACCGATAGTTGTCACAAAAATTGAAAAAGACACTGAAACCGGAACTCAAGTTGAATACCAGCTCATTGCAGGAGAACGAAGATGGCGAGCCGCGAAAATAGCCGGCTTGGAACGCATACCGGCAATAATACGAAGTATTAATCTGGAGCGGGATCGGTTAGAATTGGCTATCATTGAGAACGTTCAACGCGCCAATCTCAATCCGATTGAAGCCGCCCGCGCTTACGCTAAACTGCAAGACCAATTCAGCTTGACCCAAAGAGAAATTGCCGTACGCATCGGCAAAAGCCGGGAAACAATCGCTAATGTGCTTCGCTTGCTCAATCTGCCGACCCAACTTCAGGAAGCCGTCGCTAAAAACACTATAAGTGAAAGCCAAGCGCGTTTGCTTTTAAGCATTTCCGACCCCATTCAACAACAAACTTTATTTGAAGACATTTTAAAAAGCAGTCTTAGCGTTCGCGAATTAAAATCCAGAATTCAAAAAATAAAAACCGCTGACCAACAAGAAATGTCTTCTTCTTCTTCCGAAATAACGCCTTCTCCAGAATTATCCAGCATTCAAAAAACACTGGAAGAACTTCTGGGAACGAAAGTAAAAATAGAGAATGGAAATCCGCCGGCTGGCGGAGGAAAAATAACGATTTCTTTTTACTCTCCGGAAGAATTGCAGGGAATTATTCAAAAATTATCCAAACAGCCCAATCAAGAACAAGAACAGCAAGATCAGATTAGTTTATAAGAAATTTCTTTTATTGATTTCAATTTCTTCAGTTTTAACATAAGCTTTTCGGCTTTATCTTTAGCAATTACATTCGTATTTATTTTTATAGTCGGAAATTTGCCGTTTTGCTGGGTATTTAACGTCTGAATATTAACGTGAGAACGGGCGATAATAACGGATATATCCTTTAACAAGCCGACTTTGTCTTCAACTACCAGCTTAAATTCAATTTTAGTCGGCTGTTTTTTGGAAAGAACGGTGTTTGCCTGCCGTAAAGCGGCTCTAATATGATTTTTAGCTTGGCTGGTTTTCGCGAAGGTCAGCCAAGATTCTGACGGTTTTTTCTTTTGTTGAGTGATAATTTCAATTACGTCGCCGGACCGCAATTCATAATCCAATGATGCGATTTTCCCGTTTACTTTCGCGCCGGAACAATTATTGCCTACATCACTATGAATTTGATAAGCGAAATCTATCGGCGTGGAACCGGCTGGCAAATCAATAACCTCGCCTTTAGGAGTCAAAACTAAAATCCTGTCCTTGAAAAAATCAATTTTCAACGATTGGACAAATTCTTCCGTATTTCCAAAATTCTTCTGCCAGCTTTGTAATTGCTGTATCCAAGCCAATTCTTTCCTGTCCGCGAAACTCGCTCTTCGCC
>Ga0208375_1003712_pt1 | contig 12684 bp, 9 predicted proteins | sample RifOxyD1_FD_184038 | JGI IMG/M metagenome (GOLD analysis project Ga0208375, IMG submission 184038) | Soil microbial communities from Rifle, Colorado - Rifle Oxygen_injection D1 (SPAdes) | ecosystem: Environmental > Terrestrial > Deep subsurface > Rock core/Sediment | place: Rifle, Colorado... | reverse complement strand
CATTATTGGCTGTCATTTTCAACATATTCATTGTTTTCAAGGTTCAATCTAGTGTCAACTGTATCATAGGCCAGTGCATTGCTTGACTTTAAAATTGCTTCGTATATACTACCTAGCACACAGATATGTTAATAAAAATCAACTTAAAGAAGCGGAAAAAGTAGTCAGCGTCTTTTAGATGTTGTCTCACCAACCGCTCCGACGAGCGGATTTTTTTCGGAAAGATTGTTACTTGATAATTAAATCCCATCGCAACACGGAACCATGTAAATGGGTCTTTTCGAGTGTTGAAGGTGGATAAAAGGTAAAAGTAAAATCTGTTGCATAATTAATTTTAGGCAACGGATTAAGATTAAGTATTTTCACTTATAGCGAAGACAAGTTGAAAAATTTGATTTCAAAGTAAGTAAAAAAGATTGTGGTTTTTAAATTTCCTAATAGGAAATTTAAGAGTATATGGTGGATGCCTTGGCTCTAAAAAGCGATGAAGGACGTAGCGTAGCTGCGATAAGCTTCGGGGAGGTGCCTAGCAACCTTTGATCCGGAGATTTCCGAATGGGGTAACCCTGCCGTTTCGACGGTAATCACACACTTGATGTGTGATGCAGACTCTGGGAAGTAAAACATTTCAGTACCAGAAGGAAAATAAAACAAAGTCCGCAAGGACAATATTTCGTGAGTAGTGGCGAGCGAAAACGAAACAGCCCAAACCGATCACAAACTTTGAACATAACTATCAAAAAATTTTAAAACTATCCTCTCCGTTTAACGGAGTACCTAATCACTCCGAGGATGTTTATAAAATTTTTTTAAGAATTAGATTGTGTCTAAAGTTTGTGATCGGGGTTATAAGATGACAACTTCGTATTTATATGAGAGAAGTTACCAAATGTTCTGTTAATGGAATCCTCTGGGAAGAGGAACCCAAGTGGGTAATAGTCCCGTACATGAAAACAGTAACATCTTCTTTGTTGTCAACCTTGAGTACCTCAGGACACGAATGGCTTGAGGGAATTTGCCGGAACTAACCGGTAAGGCTAAATATTTTTAGAGACCGATAGTGAACAAGTACCGTGAGGGAAAGGTGAAAAGAAGCCCGGTAAGGGCAGTGAAATAGACCTGAAACCGTATACTTACAATGAGTGGGAGCGGGTCGCATTTTGTACTTAAAAATTTGAGTATAAAATGCGATCCGTCACCGCGTGCCTATTGAAGAATGAGCCAACGAGTTGATATATACTGCGGGCTAAGCCCTTTAAGGGTGGAGCCATAGGGAAACCGAGTGTGAATAGCGCGTATGCCCTCCGCAAGGCGGGCAGGTAGTATCTATCAGACCCGAAACCAGAGCGAGCTTACCATGAACAGGTTGAACATCGTCGAAAGATGATGGGAGGACCGAACGCTAGAGTTGTGCAATTCTCTGCGATGATTTGTGGTAAGAAGTGAAAAGCTAACCGAGCCTGGTAATAGCTGGTTCTCTCCGAAATAGCTTTTGGGCTAGCGTCAGATGTACCTTTAGGGGGTAGAGCACTGGAAGGTCTCAACAGGTAGAAATATCGTGAGACCTATCAAACTCCGAATACCTAAAGTCAAGTATCTGGCAGTTAGACTGTGGGGGCTAAGCTCCATTGGTCAAAAGGGAAACAGCCCGGATCTCAATTTAAGGTCCCTAAATCTATGTTAAGTACACTAAAGGTGGTGATTTTTCTCTGACAGTGAGGATGTTGGCTTAGAAGCAGCCATCATTTAAAGAAAGCGTAACAGCTCACTCACTGAGAGATTTCGCGCCGCAGATGATCGGGGTTAAACATAGTACCGAAACTGAGGATTAGATATTTCTTCGGAAATATATACTGGTAGGAGAGTATTCAACTCTGCAATGAAGCGGAAGGCGTGAGCCACCGTGGAGCGTGTTGAAGTAAGAATGTTGGCACAAGTAACCGCAATGCGGGTGAGAACCCCGCACGCCGAAAGACTAAGGTTTCCTTGGCGATGTCAATCAGCCAAGGGTTAGTCGGGCCTAAGGGAATGGCGAGAGCCGCACCCGATGGACACATGGTTAATATTCCATGACTTTTACATATAGTGACGGGATGACGGGGTCTTTGATGCTTCGCGCATTATGGATTTGCGTTCGTGCTTTTTGGAAAGTTTCCAGTTAAATGCGGGAACTTATCTTTAATGATGATTTCAAAAAGTAAGTAATACTTTAAGCGCAAGCTTGAGGGATGAAGCAAAGCGGACCTCCAAGAAAAATCTCTAAACTTATATATGTAAAATCCGTACCGCAAACCGACACAGGTAGTCAGCTCGAGAAGAGTAAGGCGAACGAGTGAGAGTTCTCCAAGGAACTCGGCAAAAAAGCAGCCGTAACTTCGGAATATGGCTTGCCTTGCCCGTTCATCGTAAGATGGATTAGGGCCAAGGCCGCAGCTAAAGTCTGCCTGGCAACTGTTTATCAAAAACACAGCTCCCTGCGAACTCGCAAGAGGATGTATAGGGGGTGACACTTGACCAATGCCAGAAGGTCAACCATTGTTGGTGCGATGTCGCAAGATGTCGTGCTGCACGATGTAAGCCCTGGTGAATGTCGGCCGTAACTATAAATTTGGACGTTGTAGTTACGATAATAAATCTTGCCAAATGCTGGAAACTCTGAGTCCCGAGAGCAATCGAGGGATAAAAAAGATCAATAATTACTAGCTTTTCCTAGTCGAAAAAGCAGTGACAATATTATTGTGCAGACAATCAGCAGGAAAGACTTCTGTAAAAATAAAAATTTCGTGGACAACTGGTTAAAAAATATTTCGTTGAAAGACGGATATTACATTGCTGGTTTTGTTGATGGGGAGGGAAGTTTTAACGTTTCTCTTAAAAAAAGAAATGATTATGAAAAAGATTGGAAAATTACTGCTTCGTTTAATATTTCTCAAAAAGATAGAGTGATACTAGCCTGGATAAAAGATATCTTTGGTTGTGGAACTCTCCGAGAAAGAAAAGACGGTATGGTATATTATGAAGTGACAAATGTTCCTTTGTTAATTGAAAAAGTTATCCCATTTTTTATCAAATTTAACTTCATTTCTGCCAACAAAAAAAGAAATTTCTCAATTTTTAAAAGAATTGTGGAAATTATGTCACTGAAAGAACATTTGGAGCCGGAAGGCTTCAAGAAAATCCTAGAGTTGAGAGAAACTCTTAATGAAGGCAGGGGTAGAAAAAGAAAATATAATTTAATAGATGTTATTAAATGACAGAAGTATCCTCAGAGACTATACGCAAGACAATCTTGAACCATATTGGGAAGCCGATGGTTTTAGAGTGATGATATAGTCCGATCTCATTGGTGACAATGAGTTAACAACACATTAAGTAAAAAGATAAACAATTGAAGAAAAAGCATTACATGTATTAAAAAGCTACTAGAAAAGAACGGTCCTAAGGTAGCGAAATTCCTTGTCGGGTAATTGATTTGCCCGCTTAAGTATTAAATAGTAATACTTGAAAACTGGCTTATAACGGTGAAGTCCTCTCTCTGGTGCTGTTCAAGGACAGTATATTAAACAGGGAAAGATGATACCGTGGGAAGTCGTCCTGAGTAAAAACGAAGGATTGACCCCGTAACGACTGGAGTCACCACTAACCAGTGGTGATGAAGATGACTTTGTGATATAATTTAGCAAATGAATTATTCAACAAGTTATAACACGCCAGCTCTTAAAAAAGAATTAGCAGTTTACATTTCAGGTTATTCGGATGGAGAGGGATGTTTCTGTGTCTCTTTTTCAAAAAGGCCAAAAAATATTAAAGTTGGTTTTGAAGTCAAACCAAGTTTCGCGGTCGGTCAGAATTATGATCGCCGAGAAGTGTTGGATTTGATGAAGAATCATTTTAATTGTGGCTTTATTAGAAGGGATTGGGGAGACAAAACTCTTAAATATGAGGTGAGAAGCCTTGATAATTTATTAAAAGTTATCATTCCGCATTTCGCCAAGTTTCCGATGAAATCTGCCAAACAGAAAGATTTTGTTTTCTTTTCTCGGATTTGTGAACTAATGAAAAGTCAAAAGCATCTAAAGACAAAAGGATTAAGAAAAATAATTCATTTAGCTTATAAGATGAACGGATCAGGAAAAAGGAGATATTCAGAAAAAGAATTGTTAGCTCAAGTTAAGATGAAGATATAGTCTATGCTCTTATGAAAATAGGAGGTTAATGTTAAATTTACATCGGATAAATTTAAACAATCATGAAGTTCCGACGCGTTGAATAGTGTAATGTCTGGGCAACTGTCTCGGAGAATCGCTCGGTGAAAATACAGTACCGGTGAAGATGCCGGTTACCTGCAGATAGACGAAAAGACCCTAGAAGCTTTACTGTAACTTGATATTGAGTATATGTTTTTGCTGCGTAGCGTAGATGGGAGGATTTGAGATTTTCTTTTCGGGGAAAGTTGATCCGTCAGTGAAATACCATTCTTTAAAAATATATATTCTAACCTGAGCGGAAAAAACGCTTGGTGACAGTATCTGGTGGGCAGTTTTAGTGGGGCGCTATCCTCCCAAAAAGTAACGGAGGAGCCTATTAAGGTCAGCTAGCCGCGAATGGAAACCGTGGCGATAGTGCATTGGCATAAGCTGGCTTGACTGTGAGATGTACATATCAAACAGGTGCGAAAGCAGAGCAAAGTGAACCGACGGCTCGCATTAGATGCGGCCGGAGATTATCGGACAAAAGCTACTCTAGGGATAACAGGCTAGTTCCGCCTAAGAGTTCATATCGACGGCGGAGTTCGGCACCTCGATGTCGGCTCATCTTATCCTGGAGGTGGAGAAGCTTCCAAGGGTTTGGCTGTTCGCCAATTAAAAAGATACGCGAGCTGGGTTCAGACCGTTTAACGCCTCACCGTTAGGTGAGACCACCTAACCCCTCTCTTTTGTTAAGGAGAGGGTGCCATTCTGATGGCGGGTGAGGTAGTAAACAGTCTGAATCCCATGAGGATTTTTTGTTTATAAAACTCAAATGACCAAATGAGTAATTTTGTCATGAGTATAAATGATAGTGAACACAATCAAATCACGGCGGTCGCACATTTTTGTGTTGATCAAGCTGATTTATATCGGTGAAATCCAGATTTATATAAGTATCCAGTATGGGTATGAGTATAAGAGGACAATACCGAGGGAAGAGTACTTCGAAGACTCAGTATGAGTTCAGAAACTCACCCGTAGAGACTAAGCATCAGCATTAAAGCTATAGTCCATTGCCAAAAGTAATTTTGGATAACAAGCGTGAGACAGGTTGGTCTCCTATCTACTGCAGGCGTTGATTCTTGAGGGGATTTGACTCTAGTACGAGAGGACCGAGTTGAACGAACCTCTGGTGTGTCGGCTGTCCTGCCAAGGGCATCGCCGAGTAGCTAAGTTCGGAACGGATAAATTCTGAAAGCATCTAAGAATGAAGCCGTCCCCAAGATCAAGAATCGTTTGAGACTCGTGAGAGATGATCACGTTGATAGGCTCTAGGTGTAAGCATAGTAATGTGTTAAGCCAAGGAGTACTAATTAGTCGATTTCTATTAGGAAATTTAAAAATCCAATCTAGAAAATACTTGTCCCGCATAGCTCTTTGAGCGAAGTGGGGTAAAATCTTAATCCGTTGCGTGGAATTAATTAAATTCTGCGAATACCTTTAAAATAATAAATAATTGAATATTTAGTTCTGGTGATTCGGCGCTATGGTCACACCTGTTCCCATTCCGAACACAGAAGTTAAGCGTAGTTGCGGCGATGATAGTCTCATTGAGGCAAAAGTAGCTAGTCGCCAGAACTAAATATTTAATTGCAAAACAATCGCTTCACAGCGGTTTTTTTGTTATACTATTCTCATGTCTTGGGGACAAAGAAGAAAATTAATTTATATTGGTAGTGTGATTATCATTTTTTTGATTATCATTTTTTGGATTTTCATTAGTTTTTTTTATAAAACACCAACCTGTTTTGATAGCAAACAAAATCAAGATGAACAAGGAATTGATTGTGGGGGAAGTTGTAATTTGCTTTGTGTCTCTCAGTATGCTCCATTGATTGTTAAATGGCAGAGATTTTCTAAAGTTAGTGATGGAGTTTTTAATGTTTTGGCTTATATAGAAAATCCGAATTTAAATGCTCGGGCTAATAATTTAAATTATATTTTTAAACTTTATGATAAAAACGGTGTGCTTTTAAGAGAGAGAACTGGCCAAACTTTTGCTCCGGCGAATAAAATAATGGCTATTTTTGAACCAGATTTACAAACTGGTAATCAGCTTCCAGCCCGTGTAGAATTTTCTTTTACCTCTCCGGCTGTTTGGATTAAACAAGAAAGTATGGAAACCGGATTGGCTGTTTCTCAAATCATTTTATCAAAAGAAGATTCCACTCCGCGTTTGAGTTTTGTTTTAACTAATAAAACAGTTAAAGAAATCAAAGAGATTGAAGCGATAGGAATTGTTTATAATGTTTTGGGCAATACTGTGGCTTTTTCTAAAACTTTTACAAATTCTCTTTTTGATAATGAAAATCGGTTGATTAGTTTTAATTGGCCAAAACCATTTAGTGAGGCCTATGCTCGATCCGAGATTATTCTTAAGGTTTTAAAATAAAATGGAGGCTATTTTTCGGAAGTTTTTAGATATTGATTGGATTTTATTCTTTTCAGCCTTGTTTATTATTAGTGCTGGTTTGTTAACAATGAATTCTTTTGACACTTTCTTTCATTATTTTGATAAGCAACTTATTTGGATTTTTGTTTCTGTTATTGTCTTTTTTGTTCTTAGTTTTTTTGATTATCGTTTTTTAAAAAGAACAGGAGTGGTCATCACAATCTTTTGTTTGTCTGTTTTATTACTACTCGCTTTGTTTCTTGTCGGGCACACTTCTGGAGGGGCGGAAAGTTGGTTTCAAATTGCCGGAGTTTCTTTTCAACCCGCAGATTTTATCAAGTTAATCATCATTATTCTTTTAGCCAAGTATTTTTCTAAACGACATATTGAAATTGCTAATGTTCGGCACATTTTTGTTTCTGGTTTCTATGTCTTTGTGGTTTTTGCCCTAGTTTTTTTCCAACCAGACTTTGGCTCGGCTTTGATTATTTTTCTCATCTGGTTTGGTTTGATCTTACTTTCCGGTATCTCTAAAAAACATTTATTAGCGGTGTTTGTTGCTGGTTTATTAGCTTTTGTCTTGCTCTGGGGATTTGTTCTTCATGACTATCAAAAAAATAGAATTATAAATTTTATTCATCCTTTAGCGGATATCAGAGGTTCTGGTTATAGTGCCTATCAAAGTATGATTGCGGTGGGTTCTGGACAAGTTTTAGGCAAAGGAGTGGGTTATGGTACACAATCTAAACTTAGTTTTTTGCCAGAATATCAAACCGATTTTATCTTTGCTGCTTATGCTGAAGAGTGGGGCTTTCTTGGCGTTCTTCTTTTGTTTGTTCTTTTTGGCGTTTTACTTTGGCGAGTAATTAGAATTGCTTATTATGGAGCCACAAATTTTGAAATATTATTTGGCTGTGGGGTAGTGATTATGTTTGTTAGTCATTTTTTGGTAAATGTGGGAATGAATATTGGTATAATGCCAGTGACCGGTATTACTTTTCCATTTATGAGTTATGGTGGAACAAATTTATTAACCTCTTTTGTTGGTCTAGGAATTTTAATGGGGATGAGGAGATATAAGCGTACTGCCCATAAAGAAATGATGAAGAATGAATTTTTAGGGATTTAATTCATAGAGAGCTAGGGTTTCTTTAGTCATTTTATCTTTGTTAAAATCCTTGAATACTTTTTCTTGTATCTTTTGACCAAGGGTTTTTCTTTTTTCCGAATCTTTTAGAAGTAGGCTGATAGCCTTTTTTATTTCTTCTGGTTCTCTGGGGGTTACTAAAATACCGTTTTCCATATGATCAATAATTTCCGGTATTCCGCCCACTCGGCTAGCAATTATTGGTAATCCGGCTTGCCCCGCTTCAAGTAGAGCATACGGTAAGGCTTCAGTAATGGAAGTAAGAGTAAAAATATCAAAAGCTTTTAGATATTTTTTGGCATCACTTATTTGGCCGATGAGAAAGATAGTATCTTGTAGATTATAGCGGTTTATTCTTTCTTGTAATTTTTTTCTTCTTTCACCTTCACCGATTATAATTAGAATTGGCAGATTATCTCGGTTTTCGGTTTCTACATCTAATAAATGTATTGCTTCAATTAAATATTTTAAGCCTTTGTTTTTGTGTAATTCTGAAATGGTACCTAGCCAAAGGCGATCAGTCAAGGAAACACCTTCCAAAGCTAAGGAGTTACCTTGACTCAGAATCTCTGTTCTGGCCAGACTTTTATCCAAAAACTCAATTTTTTCTAAACCATTTTTTATAACAGTTATTTTCTTGCTGTAGAAATTATTTTTAGCAATTTGTTTTTTTGTCTCTTGAGAAACCGCAATTGTTTGATGAGCTAAAGCAATGGTTAATAGGTGTAGTAGATAAATAAGTTTTTTTTGCCAAAGACTCCTGTCCTCATTAAAAGCCCAGCCGTGACCAGTAAAAATAATCTTTTTTATTCCCGCCAGCCGACCAGCCCAAGCCCCTAAAAATCCCATTTTAGAACTATTTAGGTGAATAATGTCTGGTTTTTCTTGACGGAAGATTTTTAAGAGTTTTAAAAAGCCAAAAAAGTCTTTAATCAAGCTTATTTCTCTAGGTAAATTATTTAAAACAATAGTACGGATGTTTTTAGCTTGGAGTTTTTTTGTTAATTCACCGTCAATACCAAGCAAAACAACAACCTCATATTGGTCTTTTGGTAAGGTTGTGGCTAAGTCATAGGCATATTTTTGCGCCCCGCCCCAGTTGCCTTTGGTAATGCAATATAAAATCTTTTTTTTGGTCTTTATCATATTTTAGTCTGATTATTTGTATTATAACATAAAAAATGTATACTTTGTTCTTATGAAAGTAGTAAACAGGAAAGAATCTTGGTTGTTGCTTTTTGGAGATATTTTAGTTTTTATCTTTTCTTTATGGTTGTCTTTGTTTTTTCGTTCTGGAGAAATACCTTCGCAAGTGGTTTTTGAAGATCACCTATTGCCTTTTAGTATTTTATTTGCGGTTTGGTGTCTTATCTTTTTTATTGCTGGTCTTTATGAAAAGCATACTACTATTTTTAAAAGACGATTACCTTTGCGGGTTTTGAACACTCAAATTTTTAATATTTTTCTCTCAGTAATATTTTTCTATTTTATTCCGTATTTTGGAATTACTCCGAAAACGATTTTATTTATTTATTTGTTTGTTTCCTCGGCCTCAATTTTTGTTTGGCGAATCTATGGTCAGAAGATTTTTGGTTTGAAAAATTTGGAAGAAGCAATGATTTTGGGTCGGGGGCCAGAGCTTGATTTGTTGTTACGAGAAGTAAATGACAATCCACATTATGGTCTGAAATTTGTCTCCGTCTATGACTTAGATAAATCAGTCGGAGTAGATTTTAAAAAAGATATTTTAGAAAAAATTAAGTCACTGGATATTTCAGTGGTGGTTATGGATTTACAGAACGAAAATTTAAAGAAAAATTTTTCTTCTTTTTATAATTTGATATTTTCTGATATTCATTTTGTTAACATTAACAATTTATATGAAGAAATTTTTGATCGAGTACCGTTGACGCTAGTGGGTTATGATTGGTTTTTGGAAAATATCTCACTTGCTCCTCGGCCAGTTTATGATTTTTTACGACGATCTGTAGATATTTGTTTGGCCATATTACTTTTGCCGGTCTTTTGTTTAGCCTATGTCTTTGTTTGGGTTATTAAGAAAATTGAAGATTCTCGATCAATAATGATTTTTCAAGAAAGAATTGGTCACAATGGAAAGATTATTAAAATTGCTAAATTTAGAACCTGGCTTTATGATGATGCCGGAAATGAAGAAGCAAAAAAGAATAATAAAATAACTAAAATCGGAAACTTTTTACGCAAAATGCGAATAGATGAATTGCCTCAAGTGTGGGATGTCTTGAAGGGAAACCTATCTTTTATTGGACCACGACCAGAGTTACCTGTTTTAGTTAAAGTTTACGAACAAGAAATACCTTATTATGGTATTCGTCACTTGGTCAAACCGGGTCTTTCAGGTTGGGCTCAACTGCTTCAAGATAATCCACCCAAACATGATGCTAATTATAATGATACAAAAGTTAAATTATCTTATGATTTGTATTACATTAAAAATCGCTCTTTAGTATTGGATTTAAAAATTGCCTTAAAAACTTTACGGGCCATTTTTTCTCGTTCTGGTAGGTAATTTGCAATTTATTCTAAATTCGCTATACTACCGAACATGTTTAAAAGACGATTTTGGGCGGTAATATTGATATTAGTGGCCACTTTGATTGGTTACTTTATTTATTCTACTAACGGGGTGGATTCTGGAAAGAAATTCAAATTAGGTTTGGATCTAAATGGCGGAATTGAATTGGTTTATAAAGCCAATACTACTGGTATTAATACCTCTGATATTTCTGGTAAAATGAATTCTTTAAAGAATTTAATCAATGAAAGAGTAAATGTTTTTGGTGTCTCCGAACCGGTTATTCAGGTGGAAAAAGTAGGTTTGCTTGGTGGTGAAAGTTCAGAACAATTGATTGTGGATTTACCCGGACAAACAGATATTGCCGGAGCCATTGCCAAAGTGGGTAAAACTTATATTTTGGAATTTAAATTTTTAAAAAAGGAATTGGAAAATTCTACTAGCTCTGAACCGTTAACCAATTCGAGTTTTGAGTCTACTGGTTTAACTGGGGTTCTGTTAGAAAAGGCATCGTTGGAATTTAATCCCACCACTGGTGAGCCAAGTGTAGCGTTACAATTTAATAATGAAGGTTCGGATTTATTTGCTAAAATAACTAAGGAAAATGTTGGCCGACGATTAGCTATCTTTCTTGATGGAAAGGTTATGTCTATGCCAGTTATCAGAGAAGAAATCACTGGTGGTAAAGCTTCAATTTCTGGTGGATTTTTGGGTTCGGCTGGTGTGAAAGAAGCTAAAGATTTGGTTAATAATTTAAATTTGGGGGCTTTACCAATACCCATTGAGCTTATTTCTACTCAAAGCATCGGTGCTTCACTTGGGGTGGAAGCGGTAAGAGCAAGTGTTTACGCTGGACTTTGGGCGTTTATTGTTATTGCTATTTTTCTTGTTCTTTGGTATCGCTTGCCGGGTTTTTTGGCGGTTATTTCTCTTCTTATTTATGTTATTATAAACTTGGCTTTGTTTAAATTAATTCCAGTGACTTTAACTGCGGCGGGTATTGCTGGTTTTATCCTTTCACTTGGTATGGCAGTGGATGCCAACATTTTGATTTTTGAAAGAATGAAAGAAGAATTAACCCGTGGCCGAGAGCTTTCTGATGCGGTTAAAGAAGGTTTTGCTCGGGCTTGGCTTTCTATCCGAGATAGTAATACTTCCAGTATCATTACCGCTATTATTTTATATTCTTTTTCCAGCACACCAGTCGTTAAAGGATTTGCTTTAGTCTTTGGTCTTGGTGTTCTTGTTTCTATGTTCACCGCCATCACTGCTTCCCGTACCTTACTTTTAGCTATCAAGCACGATGATGCTGGAAAAATAATGCACTTCTTGTTTGGTTCCGGGGCTGGATCGGCAGGACAAGGACTGTCCTTGTCAGATGGGAGAAAAGGACAGTCCTTGTCCTCCAAATAATTTAATAATATGTTTATTATAAAAAACAGAAAAATATTTTATGTTTTATCAGCTCTTCTGATCATTTCTTCTATCGTTTCTTTATTTATTTGGGGATTAGAATTAGGAATAGATTTTAAAGGTGGTTCAGTGATTGAAATTCGTTATACGGAAACAAAGTTAGATCAAGTCACTATAGAAAAAAATATTTTCACTTTAGCTACAGAAATTTCTTTGGGTAATTATATTTTACAATCAGTGGGGGAGACAGATTATTCTATAAAATCTCGTTTAGTGACAGATAAAGAAAGACAACAAATTGAAAATGCTTTTTCCGATAATGGTAAAGTCAAAACAGAATTAAAAAAGGTAAATTCTATCGGCCCACTTATTGGTAAAGAAGCGGCTCAAAAAGCCATAATCTCTATTATTTTGGTTATCCTTTGTATTGTTCTTTTTATTACTTTTGCTTTTAGGAAAGTATCCAAGCCAGTTCAAAGTTGGAAATACGGCCTTATGGCCATTGTGGCTTTAGCTCATGATGTGATTATTCCAACTGGTGTTTTCTCCATACTAGGCCATTTTAAGGGCTATGAGGTGGATACGTTGTTTGTAACAGCACTTCTGGTCATTCTTGGTTTTTCCATTCATGACACCATTGTGGTGTATGATAGAATTCGGGAGAATTTGAGTCACTCAAACCGTGATAATGACAAAAAAACCTTTGAGACAATAGTAGGTGAGTCCGTCCGTCAAACCTTCGTCCGTTCTATAAACACCTCCATGACTACCATCTTGGCCCTCTTCGTTCTCTATTTCCTCGGCCCCGAAGCCACTCGTCACTTCTCCCTCGCCCTCATCATCGGCGTGGCCATTGGTACGTATTCTTCAATCTTTATTGCGTCGGCGTTGTTAGTAACTATTGAGAAGTGGCAGAAGAGGGGGTAGA
>Ga0208375_1003710_pt1 | contig 12687 bp, 14 predicted proteins | sample RifOxyD1_FD_184038 | JGI IMG/M metagenome (GOLD analysis project Ga0208375, IMG submission 184038) | Soil microbial communities from Rifle, Colorado - Rifle Oxygen_injection D1 (SPAdes) | ecosystem: Environmental > Terrestrial > Deep subsurface > Rock core/Sediment | place: Rifle, Colorado... | reverse complement strand
GCCCTTATTGCCCCGACACTTGCCCAACAGACGACAAATTTTATCAATGTCCTTCCTTCCTACTTGGCAGGTATTGGGGTTGATTCCTTGATAAGCAGCAATTTGGTAGCCAGTGGCGCCTTGTCCCAGCTGGGTGCTATCCCCGGGGAGTTATTGAATTTTACCGTTTCAATATTTTCAAACGTGGTATCCGTCGTGACGGTCTTGGTTTTTTCTTTTTATATGCTTTTGACTCATGACAAACTTCACGGTCAGATGGGACTATTGTTCGGGGAGAACAAAAAACAGCAAATAGTCAGAGTTATAAACTCTTGGGAAAGCAAAATCGGTAAATGGGCGAGGGGACAACTTCTTTTGATGTTTTTTGTTGGGCTTGGAACTTACATCGGGCTTTTTCTAATCGGGATCCCCTATGCCCTTCCGCTTGCGATATTATCGGGACTTTTGGATATAATTCCGATCTTGGGGCCCATCGTTGCAGCCATTCCTGCAGTACTGATCGGGTTTGGGATATCGCCGGTAATAGGACTTTCGGTAATCGCTGTTGCATTTTTGGTTCACCAGCTCGAAGGCTACGTTTTGGTACCCAAAATTATGGAAAAGTCGGTTGGAGTTTCACCCCTTGTAGTTTTGGTTTCCATTGCCATTGGCGCCAGACTTTTAGGCATAACGGGTGTAATTATTTCGGTTCCCCTTGTGATCACTCTTCAGGTATTGGTTAAAGAATACTTAACGGCCAAGGAATAACGGAAAAATACTTTTGCCTTAGTGTACGATTACTGCGTGATGGAAAGGTGTTTGGGTGATCGGCCTTCCAATAAAAAAGCCCACCTTTCGGTGGGCCCCTTTGTACTCTGGGAAAGAGTAAGCCAGGTTCTGTTTTTCGACGATCATCTGTCTATGCCCTCTGACCTTGGGACTTGGGAAAGCGCCTCAAACGTCCCGTTCGGAGGTTGCAGCGGGGAGGATTGCCCCTTTTCACTCGTTTTCTTCTACCTTTAGGGTAAAAGAATCGACATAGTTTCTGTGGCTCTGTACTGGCCAAACCCGAGTCGCCCCGAGCCTGTCCCGAGCTTACGCTCGGCACCCTGCTTTCTGCTGCCTGGACTTTCCTCACCGGCAAATAAATGCCGGCGCGATCATCCTTTCCCCAGAGTGGGATCATTATAGCAGAAATCGACTCAAATTTCAGTTTTCAGGAGACAAAAGTACCGAACAATTTCCCTTGAAGAAGCTTGTCCATCCCGTTAAGTTTTTCGATATTAAATACGATTATCGGCATTTTGTGCTTTTGGCAAAGAGCAAAAGCGGTGGCGTCCATCACATTAAGATTTTTTTCGATTGCCTCCTGATAGGTAAGTCTTTTATATAATTTAGCTTTTGGGTTTTCCTTGGGGTCTTCGGAATAAACCCCGTCTACATTAGTGGCCTTTAAAATAACATTGCAATATGTTTCGATAGCCCTTAAGGCTGCTCCGGAATCGGTGGTGAAAAATGGATTTCCTGTTCCGGCCGTAAATATTACAATTCTACCTTTTTCAATATGTCTTATAGCTCTTCTTCTTATGTAAGGCTCGGCTACGGTTCTGATTTCAAACGCGGTCATCATTCTGGTCGGAGCGCCGCTTCTTTCTAGGGCGTCCTGGAGTGCCATGCCATTTATGATGGTTGCCAGCATTCCCATATAGTCGGCAGCGGCTTCATCTACCCCGCTGGCCCTTTCCCTTCCTCTGAAAATATTTCCTCCCCCCACAACTATCACCAATTCAACCCCGGTCTTTTCCCAAATCTTGGTTATTTGTGAGGCAATTTCCTTGAAACGGTCAAAATCGATTCCTTTACCTTTATCACTGCCAAACAGTTCCCCCGAAAGCTTTAGAAGAACTCTTTCATACTTGAGTTTGGCTTTCGTCACTGTTGAGAAGTATTATAACAGCATTTAGGAAAGACTTTACAGCCACAGGCTAAATAATCAGGATTGGTGTATGATAGCTTCATGAGACTTGTTGTACAAAGAGTTGAAAAAGCGAAGGTGGTAAAAGTTGATGGGGGTTCCACCGTCGGAGAAATCGGCAAAGGACTATTTGTTCTTGTGGGAATTAAAAAAGGGGATACTGAAAAAGACGCCGAATCGCTTGCAGCCAAACTGTCCAGACTTCGCGTTATGTCGGACACCGAAAACAAAATGAATCTCACAGTTACCGACGTCGGTGGCAGCATACTTATTGTTTCCCAATTTACCCTTCATGCGGACACCTCAGGCGGTAATAGGCCGAGTTTTATAAATGCGGAGGAACCAAAGCGCGCAAGGCAACTTTACGAATTACTTGCGAATAAATTAAGAGGGCATGGTCTGACTGTCGAAACCGGAAGCTTTGGGGATCATATGAAGATAGAACTAGTTTTAGATGGTCCCGTGACGATAATATATTCTGAATGAATAAAACTAAATTAGTTTTTCCCTTCCCAAAAACTCCTCCAACTTTTTCTTTGAGCTAAACCGCCGGCCGATACTGACAAATAACCTATTCATATCCGGCCAATATTTTTCAGGAAGGATCTTAACCAATTCTTTTTCCGTTTGTTCCGGAGTTTTTGTATGAACCCAACCGAGGATGTTGCTAATTCTATGAACGTGAATATCCACCGCAATCGCGGGGATGCCGAAGGCTCTGTTTAAAACCAGGTTTGCGGTTTTTACGCCCACCCCGGGAAGCGTTACGAGTTCTTCCCTGGTATCGGGGACTTTCGTGATCAGATCTGACAATTTTTTGAGATGCTTCGCTTTCGTCTTGTAAAAACCCACAGGGTAGATTAACTTCTCAATCGTTTCAGTTTCCAGTTTACCCAACTGCCCTAAATTTTTTGCTTTGGCGAATAAACGCTTCGATGCCTCAAGAGTGACTTCGTCTTTTGTCCTGGCCGAAAGAAGTGTTGAAACCAAGGTTTTATACGGATCCGAACCAAAGGCTTCAAGAGGAACTAACGTGTAATGTCTTTCAAATACCTTAAATACTTTGGCAAAATTCATTTTAGTGAGGAACACAAAAGGGGCCGGTCATACCGGTGCCCCTTTGTTTTAAAAGTCTAAGATCAAAGCTTATTTATTGCCTCCGATCTTGAACATGGTTGTGCCACAGACTTCACAAACAGCTTTTGTAGCTTTCTTACCATTCTTCATGGTAACTTCTTGTGCGTCTTTACCTTCTCTCTTGGCGCGGCACTTTACACAGTACATCATTATTATTCACCTCCAGTCCTTAGGACAGAACAAACTTGTTCCAGGCTAAGTATACCACCAGCTCCAGGATTAAGATGAAGCCAATCAGGATCAGGCTTCGAATAATGTCTTTTTTAGTACCCAAGGCTGGTGCGCCTTGTGCCATGGATACGGCATTTTCCCCGTGCCTAGATGTGGCTGGAAGGGGAAACTTCTCTAATTTTGATTCCCTCTTGACACGTGCCTGAAAATGGTCCTTGGGCTGCCAGGAAACCAAGAATCCATAATGCGGATTTTCCTTGTTTTTTCGTGTTCGGTGAATTGCCACACCTTCTTCTATATCTCCTTGACACTTACTTTTCAAGATGTAAAAATGACTGAGCCTGCCAAAACCGGATGCAAAACCTTGGTTACGTTATCTTTATAGTTTTCGGTGTTTGGCTTCTAGCGCTAAGCTTTTTTCTATATCGTTATATTGCCTTTTTTAATAAACTTACTAAAGGAGTTGGGGTCGCCGATCTTAAAAAAATTCTGGAAAAAATTTTAGCCAGGGGGGAAGGCAATACCGACGAATTAAAGATACTGAGAAGAAGGATTGACCTTATAGAAGAGGACGGTAAGTTCCATATACAAAAAATCGGTTTGGTAAGGTTTAATCCGTTTAAGGAACTCGGAGGGGATCACAGTTTCTGTTTGGCAATTCTCGACTCGCACGATTCGGGGATTATCATTACCAGTCTACACACGAGGGACAGAACCAGGGTTTATATGAAGGATATTAAAAAAGGAAAAAGCGGATTTGAATTATCCGTAGAGGAAAAGAAGGCATTTGTTAATGCCCAAAGAAGCAGGTAATGATACAATGGAACATTGATGAAAAAATTTAATTTTAAAGAATCTTTCGGAAACAGAAAAATTGTAATAATTGCAAGTTTTTTTGGTCTTTTTTTAATTTCTGCGGGCCTTTCACTTCTTGTCTTTTACTTTTTAAATCCCAAAGGGGCCTCGAATGTACTGACCTCAATTAATCAGAAGTCAAAATTTAATCTAAGCCTTCCCAGAACCGAGGGATGTCCGATTAATGGTGCAAAATATACCAAACCTGAAAGCGATGTGTGGAATACGCGCCGTCCCATTGCAATGATGATTGAAAATCATGTTGATGCCAGACCTATATCCGGTTTATCTAGAGCGGATGTCATATATGAAGCGGTAGCGGAAGGCGGAATAACCAGATTTGTCGGAATATTTTACTGCGGTGCAGTGGCAGAAGACGTTCAGGCAGCCCCCCTTAGGAGTGCGAGAGTCTATTTTATTAATCTTGCGGCAGGGTACGGAACCGATCCGATTTATCTTCATCAGGGCGGGGCCAATAATATTTGCAGTGATTGTCCGGGCGGGGTTAAATCCAGAGCGCAAATTGACCCATCTGTCAACACAATACCCCTTTTTGATAAATTGGGCTGGTATGGCGGTCCCAAGGGGAACAATTTTGACGGAGGATACAATATCGGTTTTCCGATTGTTGTTCGCGATCAATATCGTTTGGGCAGCACTCCATCGGCTTGGGAACACGCTGTTGTTGCCGATTTGGATTTAGTTTGGGCGGAAGCTGAAAAACGCAATCTCGGTTACAAGGACGCAGACGGAGTAGCCTGGACCAAGGGTTTTAGAGAATGGCTGTTCCAGGATGGCAAGGCATCAAGCTCACCAACCGCATCGGATATCAAATTTAACTTCTGGGAAAGCATGCCCGGCTATGATGTTGAGTGGAAGTATGATTCGGCCACAAATTCTTATAACAGATTTAGCGGAGGCGTTGCTCAGACAGATTTGGAATTTGATAAACCCCAGCTAAATGCCAAAAATGTCGCGATTATGTTTGCCGTAGAAAAAGGGCCGCTGGACACAGAACACCATATGTTTTATCAGGTGGCGGGAACCGGTAAAGCCCTTGTTTTTCAAAACGGTCAGGTGATTACCGGAACCTGGAAAAAGGCTTCGGCGCTTGACAGGGAAGTTTTTTATGATACAAATGGGGTAGAGGTGGAAATGGTTAGAGGTGTAACGTGGGTAGAGGTGGTTCCTGCTTTGAACAAAGTTACTTATTGATTTAAGTAATCCTAAAATATTTAAACTGCTCCAAAAATAGATGGCCGATTTGGGTGACATTATTACTTCCAAAGTTAGGATTAAAATCTTGGAGCTTTTCTTCTCCAACCTGAGGGAGATCTATCATGTCCGGGGAATTGTCAGGGAAACCGATGAGGAGATCAATGCGGTGAGGAGGGAACTGGCTAAACTTGAAAGTGACGGAGTTTTAAGGAAAGAACCCCGCGGTAACAGAATATATTATTCGGTAAGGCCGGAATATTCCCTTTTTGGCGAGTTGAAATCAATTGTTGCCAAAACTACCGGTTTAGGTAGAGCGATAATTGACAACCGCAATAAAATCGGGAAAGTGTCGTTTGTTATGTTTTCCGGAAGGCTTGTGGAAGACAAGGACCGTAAAAGGGAGGACGATGTTGATATTTTAGTTGTCGGAGATGTGGTTCTGCCGGAACTGGCGTCGATTATCAGGGCGGAAGAAAGCAAGAGGGGGAGAGAAATTAATTATACGGTCATGGGAAGAGATGAGTTTGATTTTAGAAAGAAAAGGAGAGATCCGTTTCTGTTGGGCATTTTATCCGGAAGCCGGTTTATGATTATCGGGAATGAAGAAGATCTGGTAGATTAATTCCCAAAATTTGCTTTGACTATGGTATGCTTCAAGGGTAATTAGGAATTTAAACACATGTTTTGGACCCCAAGTAAAAAGTTTGTATTGATTGTTTTTTTGGTGTTGGCGGCATCATATATTAGTCTTCCACCTAAATTTTCTTTATTTGGAAAAGACTTAAGCCGCCCCGATCTGAATATAAAAATAGGGAACTTCACCTTGCAGCGGAATTTTGATCTGCATCTTGGACTTGACCTTGCCGGCGGAAGTCAGCTTATATTTCAGGCCGACATGAGCAAAGTTCCGGCAGATAAGCAGTCGACGGCTCTAAATGGAGTTAAAAATATCATTGAAAACAGGGTGAACCTTTTTGGGATTTCCGAGCCGAATGTCCAAACCTCGGTTTTTGAAGGAAAAAGCAGAATAATCGTTGAGCTTCCCGGTATCAGTGACACTCGGCAGGCAGCAAGCCTGATAGGCAAAACGGCACAGCTCCTATTTGAAGAGGTCAAGGAGGTGCCGGGGATTGAGGGCGCAACGCCGTCGGCGACTCTTGTGGCAACAAACTTAACAGGAGCCGATTTACAATCGGCACAGGTTGTTTTTGACAGCCAAACCGGCAAACCCGCGATCTCACTCCAATTTACCACGGAAGGTGGAGACAAATTTGCCGAAATTACGGGAAGAAATGTCGGCAAACAGCTTCCGATAGTTCTTGATAACCAGATAATATCAGCTCCTGTTGTGGAAGGCCAGATAACGGGCGGAAATGCCCAAATTACCGGAAATTTTTCCATAGATGAAGCAAAACAGCTTGCGATTCAGCTAAATGCGGGCGCTTTACCTATTCCCGTAACCCTTGTCCAGGAAACTACAATAGGAGCAACCCTGGGAGCCGCCTCCGTCAATCAAAGTATTCTGGCGGGAGTTGTGGGGGTATCCATGGTGGGTCTCTTTATGATTCTCGCCTACGGAAAATTGGGTTTAGTCGCGGATGCCGGGCTTTTTGTCTTTTCTGTTTTAACTTTGGCGCTTTATAAATTGATACCCTTCCCGGAATTGCCGGATTTATGTTATCGATTGGGATGGCAGTAGACAGCAATATATTAATTTTTGAAAGATTCAAAGAGGAAAAAGACAAAAGATCGGTGGCCAACGCTCTTGAAATATCCTTTGGTCGTGCCTGGGATTCGATAAGGGATGCCAATGTGGCCACAATTATTACCTCACTTGTACTTATTAACCCGTTTGATTGGTCTTTCCTTCAGTCTTCCGGCCCCGTCAGAGGTTTTGCCATTACACTTCTTCTGGGTATTTTAATAAGTCTTTTTACGGGAATTTTCGTCAGCAGAAATCTATTAAGAGTATTTGTGAAAGGAGAAAAACATGATTAATTGGATGAAATACCGCCTAATCTATTTGGCGATTTCGCTTTTGGTAATCGGGGCGGGAACTTTCTCTGCCGTTAAGTGGGGTTTTAAGATAGGAATAGATTTTACCGGCGGAAGTGTTTTGGAATATGCCCTTCCCGACGGACAGACCAGGGTTATTAAAAGCGGGCCCCTGGATGAAGCAGGAAGGGTGAAAACAAAAAGCGATTTGGAAGAAAGCGTAGGTGGAACTGTGACGGAAATAAGATTTGAGAATGTCGGACCCACAATTGGCCCGGAGTTGGTTAAAAAAACTTTCTATGCGCTTCTGATTTCATCAGTGGCAATTCTTTTATGGGTTGCTTATCAGTTTAAAAATATAAAATTCGGAATTTCGGCTACACTCGCCACAATCCACGACAGCCTTGTTCTTTTGGGTTCGTTCTCACTTTTGGGTCATTTTTTCGGGGCAGAAATAGATTTCCTGTTTGTTACGGCGATGCTTACGATTCTTTCCTTCTCTGTTCATGATACGATTGTCGTTTTTGACCGTATTAGAGAAAGTAGAAAGAAGGGGAGTTCGGATAGCGGCATTTATCTTTTGGCAAATAACGCGTTAAGTCAAACAATGACTCGGTCATTAAACAACTCCTTTACAATAATTTTTATGCTGATGGCATTAATTTTAATGGGTGGCGAAACCGTCAAATGGTTTTCGGTAGCACTTCTAGTTGGAACCGTTTCGGGTACGTATTCTTCTCCTTTTGTCGCGGTTTCGATTTTAGTTACCTGGGATGAACTTCAGAAGAAATTTAAAAAGCATTAGTTTTTTCTTAATGCTTCCAGAAGAGACTCTTTATCATTTTCGATTTTCTTTTCAACAACTTTATCGAATAGACCGTTTAAAATTTTACCAACTTCGGGGCCGGGTTTAAGTTTTAACTCTTCCATTATATCGTTTCCATCAATTTTCAGGTCACGGATGCTGAAGGGTTGCTTTTGGACTTCAATTAAGCGTTTTTTAAACTCTTCCAAGCGCCAGCTGGTCTCTCTTGCACCGCCCCCAAGTCTGTCGGCGACTCTTAAGGCGAGCATGTCATCCATGTATTCCAGTCCGACATTGCGTAAAATTCTTCGGATAGCTGAATCTGTCTGGTGTTCATCAACGGTGAATTGATGCCATCTGATTAATTTAATAAATTTACCCCTTTCTTTATTGGAAAATCTCAACCGGTCGGCAACATTTTCAGCGATTTTGGTTGAAACCATCTCATGGTTATAGAAAGTTATTACCCCGCTTTCCAGCTTTTTATATGTTTGGGGTTTTCCGATGTCATGGATTAGGGTGGCGAATCTTGTAACCGGGTCGGTGCTTTTGCAATTTTTCAAAGACATCAAAAGGTGATTGCCCACATCATAAATATGATGTCTGCCGGGCGATTTTTGCTCTACTCCAAAACATTTTTCCATTTCGGGTAATATTTCCTGCATGAGTCCGGAATTTCTGAAAAGAACCATACCGTCATAAGGGTTAGGGGAGGCAAGTATTTTAAAAAACTCTTCTTTTACTCTTTCTTTGGCAATTTTGTTAATGAATAAGGCATTTTTCCTGATTGCCTCAAAAGTTTTATCTTCGATTAAAAATCCGAGCTCTGATGCAATTCTGACGGCTCTCATCATCCTTAATGCATCCTCTCCGAATCTTTCGTTGGGGTCGCCAACCGCACGGACTAGCTTCTGCTTGATATCATCAGCCCCTTTGTATAAATCTATAACTTTTAAATTTTTATCAAGCGCTAAGGAATTGATGGTAAAATCTCTTCGGGCCAGATCTTCATCGAGCGATTTACCCCAGGTAATTTTGTCCGGGTGTCTTGCGTCTGTGTACCCCTCCTCTTTTCTGAATGTTGTAATTTCATGAGGGCGCGCCGAGTCATTAGGATTATCGGTAAAAACAGTTCCGAATTGATTATTATAAAGTCCCCCGGGTATAATCTTTAGAATCTCCTCAGGAGTAGCATTGGTTGTAAAATCCCAGTCGTTTGTAAGCCTGCCCATAAGGATATCACGCACCGCCCCGCCGACGATATATATTTCATATCCGGCTTTTTCGAATTTATCCAAAATTTCTTGAACCGATTTTGGCAACTCGACTTTCATAACAATATCATTATACTTTAGAAGTTATGGTGAACCAAACGAAGAGATGGGAGGTTTTGAGCAAAGAAAAAACGCCTAGTGAGGATAAAATAGTAAAAGTCCTTCTCAAGAATAGAGGGATAATAAGTGAGAAAGAAAAGAAAGAGTTCTTCGACCCAACGGATCCGATGAAGATCACCCTCAAATCATTGGGTATAGAAGAATCGGAAGTTAATATTGCCATAGATCGGATCAAAAAAGCAAAAAAAACCGGTGAGCATGTGATTATTTATGGGGATTATGACGCGGATGGTATTACAGGAACAGCTACAATGTGGGAAAGCCTGCATGAACTTGGAATTTTTGTTTTGCCTCATATCCCCGAAAGATTTTCGGAAGGGTATGGATTAAATCTTGAGAGTGTTAAAAAATTAAAAAATGAAGATCCCAAACTCGGACTGATTATTACGGTAGATCATGGGATTGTTGCCGGTGAAAAAGTTGATGAGGTTAAAAAGCTTGGCATCGACATGATTATCACAGATCACCACCAAGCCGGCAAAAAAATGCCAAGACCCTTGGCATTAATTTATACTACCAAAATCGGCGGATCGGCACTTGCCTGGTTTTTCGCGCGCGAGATATTAAAAATAATCCAAGTTTCCGACTCCCGATTTAAAATTTCAGACCGTCTGGAACTTGCAGCAATCGGAACGATTGCAGATCAACTCCCCCTAATCGGACCGAACAGATCAATTGTTAAGTACGGTCTTACAATTTTGAATCATACAAAAAGGCCCGGGCTTTTGGCCCTTTTTACCGAGGCGGGACTGACTGAAATTGGTCCTTACGAAATCGGATTTATGATAGCCCCCAGAATTAATTCAATGGGGCGGCTTAAGCACGGTCTTGAATCTCTCAGGCTTCTTTGTACATGCGATAAAAATAGAGCGGCAGGGATTGCCGGGAATATCGGCCGCACCAATCGTGAAAGGCAGAAAATAGTTGATGAAGTAGTGATACACGCCAGAAATTCTTACGAAAATATAGAAAAACAGTACATAATAGTTTTGGCCCACGAAAGTTATCACGAGGGAGTCATCGGTCTTGCAGCGGCAAAATTGGTTGAGGAATTTTACCGTCCCGCAATAGTGCTTTCTAAAAACGAAAAAGTATCGAAGGCTTCGGCACGTTCAATTTCCGGATTTAATATCATTGAGGCGATAAGAACACTCGAAAATCTTTATATCGAAGGTGGAGGGCATCCCATGGCTGCAGGCTTTTCTATTGAAACTAATAAAATTGATATTTTTACAAGAAAAATAAATAAAATTGCGAAGGGATATATGACTGATGATCTTTTGCAAAGAAAGTTAAAAATTGACTTGGAAATTAATTTTGAAAGAATTAACTCTAATATGGTTAAATCAATTAAATTATTTGAACCGACGGGATTAGGCAATCCCGCCCCCACTTTCGTAAGCAGGAAAGTCGAAATCGTGAACGCAAGAATAGTGGGAAGGGATGAAAAGCACCTTAAGCTGGTACTAAAGCAACACGAACAAGTTTTTGACTCGATATATTTTGGTGGGGGAGAAAAGTACTCAAAATTAACTCCAGGCGGATTATTAGATGTTGTCTTTCAGGTTGAGGAAAATGTGTGGAATGGCAACAAAAGCGTCCAGCTAAAAATTAAAGACATTCGTTGAATCGATATAGATTTAATTAACGATCTGCATTAAAATAAATCCAGTGGAAAGAACACTAATTGCTGATACAGTTAAAAAAGCAGGAGAAAAAATTAAAATTGCAGGTAGTGTGCGTGTCGTCCGTGCACACGGTAAAATTGCGTTTGTTGATATTTCGGATAGGAGCGGAGTGCTTCAGGTAGTGGGAGGGGATGAATTAGTTGAACTCAAGCCTCAATATTTTGTTGAGATAGAAGGAACGGTAAATGCCAGACCCTCCAAAATGGCCAACGATAAAATCAAAACAGGAACAGTGGAGTTGTCCGCAGAAAAAGTGACAATTTTATCAGAATCTGATGAAATGCCTTTTGATATGGGGGCGGAGGTTCTTAATTTGGAACTACCAACACTTCTTGATTATCGGACTCTAACCTTAAGACACCCCAAAATTAAAGAGATTTTTGAAGTTCAGGCAACTATCGTTGAAGGCTTTAGAAAATTCGCAGAGGAACTCGGCTGTACTGAAATATTCATTCCCACAATCTCAGCTTCCGCAACGGAAGGCGGGGCGGAAGTTTTTGAAGTTGACTACTATGGACATAAAGCATTTATGACCCAAAGCCCCCAGCTTTATAAACAAATGTTGGTTCCTGTTTTTGAAAGAGTATTTACAATTGCCAAAGCCTACCGTGCCGAGCCATCTGTCACTACGCGTCACCTTTCGGAAGTAACACAAATGGATTGCGAACTGGGTTTTGTTGATTTTGACGGCCTTATGGACGCCCTGGAATTTGTTGCCACCGGCATTTTTAGATATGTGGAAGAAAAACAGCAGAACATTCTTGGAGGTTATGGTATTCTAAAATTAAAACTGCCGGCAAAAATCCCCAGATTAACAATGAGGGAAGCCCAGAAAATTATTTTGAAGCGGACCGGAGTTGATCATACAAAAGAAAAAGATCTGGATCCCGAAGACGAAAAAGAAATTTGTAAATGGGCGCTTGAAGAAAAAGGGTCGGATTTGGTTACAATTACCCACTATCCCACCAAAAAAAGGTCATTTTATACCATGCCCGATCCGGATGATCCCGAATTTTCTCTAAGTTATGACCTTCTTTTTAGAGGACTTGAGATTTTAAGCGGGAGCCAAAGGGTCAACGATTACGAACAATTGGTTGATGCTATAAAGGAAAGGGGAATGAACCCGAAAAATTTTGAGATGTACTTGCAGGCATTTAAATATGGAATGCCCCCCGAAGGCGGTTTTTCCTTCGGGCTTGAAAGAATCACAATGAAATTTCTAAATCTTTCGAATGTTAGAGAAGCCTCCCTTTTTCCGAGAGATATGGAAAGAGTAGATTTTAGATTTTCCCGATGAAACTCCGTAAAGAAAAAACGCATTTTTTGTATTTGTCAATTTTGGCCTTTGTTTTTATTTCAACTTCTGCGATGGCAATTTCCGGCCAATTTATTATTCCCAATCAAACGTTTAACTATTTAACCAATGGAACATCTAGGGTTTTTCCACCCAACCCGGTTTTGGCGGCAGAC
>Ga0208375_1003709_pt1 | contig 12690 bp, 8 predicted proteins | sample RifOxyD1_FD_184038 | JGI IMG/M metagenome (GOLD analysis project Ga0208375, IMG submission 184038) | Soil microbial communities from Rifle, Colorado - Rifle Oxygen_injection D1 (SPAdes) | ecosystem: Environmental > Terrestrial > Deep subsurface > Rock core/Sediment | place: Rifle, Colorado... | reverse complement strand
AGTTCATTTGCTGATTTAGATGATGAAGATGTATTAAAGAAGATTTCTCACGTAAAAACAAAGCTTGAAGCGTATATGCATATACATAATGCGCGAAGACACCTATATTTTAAACGTTTAGAACATTTCACTGTAACAATCAAGTCATTAAATAATTGTTATGGCACAATAGCGCATAATATAGGTTTTATGCAGCATATAGATACCGGTTCTGAAGTGAAGTTCCTTAACTTTGTCGCTGAAAATGTTAAACAATTAGAAAAGAATAGGGACTTGATGTTAAAGAATAATCTTGGTCTGAAAAAATAATAAATGTACTACGAAACTATTAATTATATTTACTTTACTCCTTTTTGTCATGATGTTGAACATGCCCTAAGTCTGCGTGTTCTTTTCTGTGTTTTTGGTATAGGCTGTGCCCACATTTCTTACACTTCCTTCTTGTTCTCGAGTTCTTGGTTTTACAATTAGGACACTTCTTTCTTCCAAACAGTATAAGTAATAGTAGTATTATTACTAGTACAATTAATATATAGAATATGTAGTCAACACTCTTCTCTTTGAATTCAAACTCGCCATAGCTAGTCTTTACAAGGCTGTTCTCACGCTCTCCATAATATGCTTTAACTTTTATCACAGGATTATTCTCTATATCAGAATCGCTTAATATTACAGGCACTTTCAAAGTTATTTTTTCTCCAGGTTTCAATAAATATGTTTCTGGACTTGAAATTATTATATATTCTCCATTAATGAAAATATCTAGAAGCTCTACATTTACATACGCATCAACTGTTCCAATATTTTCTAATGTGACAAGGAACTCTTTATTATTTGAATCATAAATTACAGATGTTATATTTATTATTGAATCGTCAAGTATCTCTACAACACTCACTTGTACTGTTCCTTGAAGTACATTCTCAAGACTTCTTCTTCCTTCTCCAAATAATGTATATATTTGCGCTGTTATATTATCTCCTTCTAAGACTACATCATATGTGAATGTCTTGAATTGATTTTTATCAATAAATATCGGTTCTTGGTCTCCTACTACTAACTGTTGTCCATTGACAAGTAACGTAATTGTTCCTTTTATGAACGTTCCAAGATTTGCTAGATTATGATATGTTACCCATAATGTGTTTGTTGCCTTATTGTATATTATTGAATACAATTCAAGATTTAATGAATAGCTTGGCATCGGGAATTTATCTAAATCCTCAACAGACGCTATTGATCCTTCAGGATTTCTTGCTCCCTGCGCAAACTTTACAAACACACTAATCCCTAATTGTCTTCTTATAGCTGTTGCCGAATCTATCAATTCGTTTCCTATTAGAACTGCAACTTGAAAATCTGATGATTTTATATAATCTTGTACTTGCTGTGGTACACTGCTTTTTCCTATGAATAAAACTGGGTCTTGGCCAGACATTATGGATGCTTCTATGAATTCTCCATTACTCATTAAAGTCTGTTGTGTATCTTTTATCTCTAGATATCTTTTGACTATTTCTATATTATTATCGAATCTGTCTCCTTTGTTTATTGTCTCAGGATTATATTTAGTCAATCTTGTCTTGACTGTTTCATCTACTTGTCCAAATATTATTACTTCAGTCGGATTTGCATCATCTAAGAAATTATCTACTTGTCCAATATTTCTCTCATTTGCAAATACTACGTAATATCCTGCTAAAGCAGCATATGAACCGACTGACAATGCATTATATCCGTACGCATCATCTACTATTATAAATTTGTCAATATTTTTTTCAGAAACAATTCGTTCTCCTAAATCAAGGTTTATTGTGTTCGAGACTATTTCTTCTACGTCAATGTATCCTTGTCCATCCATGACATTTTTATAATTAACTATATATGGCTGCGCTCTTGATGAGACTACAAGTATCCCGTCTGTATCTTTTGATATGGAATAAAGTAATATTGTGCTATGTTTTGCGCTTGTTAAGAATAATCCGGGTTGTTTTTCTATGAGGCTTGAATATAATAGTGTGCTGTATACGTCTTTCCAGTCTGCACTGTTAGATACCACTTTTTCTATTGCGTGCACATTAGGAACAACTAATAATATTAATAGCAACAACAATAACGTTTTTAGACCTTTCATACTGTACTATCACCCACCTTTAGATTTCCAGTCTTAAAGAGTATTTAAATGTTATGGTCAGATTAAGTGAGAGACACTTGGTAATAATACTCTGCTAGAAGGACTGATTATATAAAAAGGCCTATTTAAATTAATTTTATAAAATGAGGTAATAATATTATTAATAATTAAAAAAGAAGATAAATAATCCTTAATTAGCCAATTTAAAGCAATTTTATTTCTCTAATATGATTTTTTGCTCAGTTTATTGCGCAACGAAACATTTATATATAAGATATGCTACTAATATATAAAATCGTATACTGATACACAAAAATAGGTAATAGATATACTGGCCACAGGTAATTAAAGCATAAAATGTTAACCAACAAACAGACATTGTCATATGTATTAATTCTAATACTGATAGTTATGGGAATATCTTTAATTGCGCGCACATCAATTGCAGAAAATACTCCAGGAGAAAATTATAGAAATGTTACAGTTCCAACAAGAGTCACAATATCAAACGCAAATCCGGAAGTATTATCATTGAATGTTTATCAAGAGACAAACGCATCAACATACAATATCACTTTGAGTGCCGGATCATTCAGAAATGTCACATGTAATGCGACACTCAGAGACTGGAACGGCTATGCTGATATAGTTAGCGTGAACGCAACATTATGGGATTTAGCGACTTCAACTCAGTTTGCAGCAGATAACAATAATAGTCATTACTCAACAAATTGCACAAATTCAGGAAATGGATTAAATTATACTGTAAACTATTTATGCATATTCCCAGTATATTATTATGCAAATAACGGGACTTGGAATTGTTCAGTAATCGCAGCAGATACATTCAATAAAACTGGAAATGGTTCAAACACGACAAATATTTATCCAATCTATGCACTTAATGTCACAGATGGTATAGATTATGGTCAGGTTTCTGTTGACGATGATTCATTGAGCAAGACTGCTAATGTTACAAATTTTGGTAATATGGCAATAAATGTAAGCTTAGAGGGTTATGCTGTAACAAAAGGAGATGGACTTGCTATGAACTGTAGTATAGCGGGAAATATATCAATAGATAATGAGCATTTTTCAATAACCGATACAGGAAATTGGGTCGATAAGACTGCATTGACATCAGGAACTTCACAGTTAATAGCAAACTTGACTATATCCAAACAGACTATTCCATCAACTCCTATGACTAATACTACATATTGGCAATTGAGAATTCCTCCAAATCCTGCAGGAAACTGTACTGGTTTCGTAATATTTCAAGCAGAAGCACCATGAACCAATTATTTTTCTTTTGTTTTATCTTTTGTTCTATATTATATTCTAAATAATACCGCATCATAAGCACAAACTATAAAAACACACTATACAAATGTTTAATGTTTCCGAGGTGGGTGATTGTATATTAATAATGCTAGAAAAAATGCAGTATTTTTCTTTATAATTTTATCACTATACTTTTTTCTTGTATCAACACCTTCTTACGCAGTTACAGTCAGTAGAATACCTGGCACAATAGTAAACAGCGCCGGAGTAGGAACAATTTCTTGGGGTACGCCACAAAATGCCAATGTGAGTGATAATAGCTATGCTACGGCAGCAGTCACTGGCGCAACACAATCAAATTATTTGAATGCAAGCAATTTTGGTTTTAATATCCCGATAGGAAGCACTATACATGGTATAGAAGTAAGAATAGAACGAAGCGGAAGTTCTAATAATAGAGCAAGGGATGCCATACTTCGACTTATGAAAGGCGGGGTGATATCTGGCAATGATTATGCAATAACAGGAACAAGATGGGGCACAACAGATACAACAATCACTTATGGAGGACTGACAGACACTTGGGGATTAAACTGGACTGCATTGGATATAAACAATTTAAACTTTGGACTAGTATTTTCCGTTGATGCATCAAACACAGTTACAGCAAGAGTTGACCATTTAAATGTAACAATAAATTATACCGAACCCACTGAAAATATTATGCTATATGTAAATCCTACGCCAACAAATAATTCTGTTATATATGATAATTATGCTTTTATCAACATTTCTACAAATTTCAATCCAGACACTTGCCAATTGAATTGGTCAGGAACAACATACACTATGAATGGTGCAGGAATTAATTGGTATTATAATGTCACAAGCATCAGTCCAGGAAATTATCAATATTACACTCGATGTAATGACACATTAGGATGGACAAATACAACGATAAGAAACATCACTGTAGCAGTATTCCCGACAATATCTTATGTCAGTCCAACATACCCGAATTCTTGGTCATCTCTAGATAATCGGGCGTATGTAAATACTACTGTTTCCGGTTCAGACATAGGTAGCTCTCTTATTGATTGGAATTATACTCTAGTATTATGGTTACGATTGAACAATGAGAGTGAGGAGACGACATCATTCTTCAAAGATTCATCAACATATATGAATAATGCAACATGCGGTGGAACAGGATGTCCCGCGTATTCAACAGGAAAATTGGGCAAGGCATTAACTTTTGACAGAATTAATGATGAGATAAATGTTACAAATAGCAATTCATTGAATCCATCTACAGGAATAACAATATCTGCATGGTTCAAGATAAATGGAAGCTCAGGAACGAATAGGTATATTATCTCAAAGCCAACAGGTGCTACATGGACGGCTCCATACGCAACATATGCGATAAGGCTCACCACTTCGAATAATATAGAATTCTGGATCAATGATGGTAGCAATCCAGCAAATATAGTAACATCAACATCAACATACAATCCAGATAATATTTGGAGACATATGGTTGCAACATTCAACGGCACTACTCAAAGGGTTTATGTCAACGGCCAAATACAAGGAACTAACGATATCACAACAACAATAAGTTCGAGCGCTCAACCATTATATATAGGAACTACAGGCAGGACAACAACAGAAAGATGGAACGGTTCATTAGATGATATACAAATACATGCAAGAGCATTTAGTGATTCTGAAGTAAATGCGAGTTATGATGCATCATCGTATAGGCTTTACAGAAACTTTACGGGTTTATCTGTCGGGGACTATTATTATACTGCGTATATTCAAGATTTGTTCGGTGCTAACACATTTACTGAAACAAGATTATTCACAGTCACAGCAACGCCTCCAGATAATACTAACCCTAACATAACATTACTCTCTCCACAGGATGGTACAAATACGCAGAACATCACTAATTTATTTAGCTGTAACATAAGCGATAATGTTGAAGTATATAATCTATCATTGTATATATGGAACAGTACTGGCTCAAGAGTTAATGAAGGAAATCTTTGGTGCTACCAGGAGTTTGCAGATGTATCAACAGATTGTGGCGGATTAAACAATGGAACATATTCTGTTACTGGAAGTTGGACAAATGCAGCAAACGCATATGATGGGTCATGGAGTACATCAGCGACTGGAGGGTCATCTCCATCAAATTATATTTATGTAACATATTATAAGCCACTGAATGCATTAAATAGCAGTTTGTGGCAGGTCAGAGATTCTCAATCAACAAGAAATCTTACAATAATTAACACGTGCTGGAGTCAATCGACTTTACAGTTTAGGATACAAGGATCCAGTTCAAGCAATTTAGTGAGTTGGCAATGCTATACTGGTGCAACTTGGCAAACTATAAGTACATTTACGGGCTCAAATCTTGCATTTGAAGAAGCAATGTATTGGGATATAGACGTATCTACTACTAATGCATTTTTAGGAGGCCAGTATAACCAAAGTTCATGGAATTTCACATTCCCGTATTTTGGAGACTTCTATTGGAATTGTTTAGGATACGATACATCAAATAATGATGCATTTGCATCAGCAAATTATAGCATAACAATACTGCCGCAGGATGTCCCGCCTGCGATATCCAGTATGAGCATTACGGATTTTTTTGCTCCGGAGGAACAATTGATTCTTCTTGCTGGTGGAACAAGAAATATCAGTTGCTTGGTCACTACGATGGATTATAATGGAGTATCATCTATAACGAATGCATCAGCAACACTATATTATTATCTGAATAAGAGTAGCGATCCAGACAATGGGAATGTACATTATACAAACGCTAATTGTTCACTGAATCAAACAACAGCGACTAACAAGACATTCTCTTGTGATTTTCAGGTTTATTATTATGCAAACAACGGCACATGGAATTGCAGTGCAATTGTTCGTGACTCAACAAATTTAAACGGCACAGACTCTAATAATACTTTGATAAATCAATTATATGCATTAAACATTACAGATGGGATTGGGTTTGGTAACGTGGAGCCGAATAATGAGTCAGCAGAGATAACTGCAAACATAACTAACATAGGAAATATGCCTATAAATCTTACGTTACAAGGTTATGCCATATTTATCGGGGACAATAATGGAATGAACTGTTCAGATGGCACAAATGTGTCGATAGATAGAATCAAATATTCGCTTGTGACAAGCACTTATAATTCAAAGGATTCATTAACCGGTGGATTGCAGCAGTTAACATTAATGATGCCAAAACCCACTTCACTTACTCCAGTATCAAACACTACATATTGGCAGATAATGCCTGATCCTTATGTCGGCAGCGTATCAAGATATTGTTCAGGATATATAATATTTAGTGCCGAATCATCATAAATATACTCGCAAGTTATACGCGCAAACTATATGTGCAAGTTGCGTAAGCGTAATTTAATCATAAATTATTTAAAAACAGGTGTTAAAATGAAAAGAATGAAGCAATCATTGAACGTTTTTGTATTGTCATATATTTTTTTAGCCATATTAGTTTTATCAATTATATCACTAAGTTCTTCCTTAGTTGCAGCAGCAGGATTGTCTGTGACAAAAGCAGAAATCGTATATACTGATGTTTTAAGAGGAGGATATGCTGAGGACACAGTATACGTTGCATCTGACACTGATTTTGATGTCCCGCTAGAATATGAAGTGATAGGTGATTTAGGTGAGTGGATAAGTTTTGAGCCAGCAATAAATAAAACAAATGCGACGCTTTATGTGAGCAAGGATCATGTGCAGCCATTAAAGATAATAATACAGCCTCCTAGCGATGCTGCATCAGGAAATTATTCTGGTGGTGTTAGGATACTGACTGGAACAATAAATAAACCTGAAGGACCTTATGGAAGTCAACTGCAGGCAGCATTTCTTATCAGAATAAGAGTGAGCGTTACTGGAGAGCAAATTCTTTCATGTAACTTTGGTGGATTAAACATTCCGGACATAGAGATTGGTGAGCCTGTAAGGTATTCATTCAGTGTTCAGAATGCAGGAAATGTTCGTGTAAGACCAAATATAAGTATTGATATTTGGAATCAGGACCAATCAAGATTGATGAAATCAATACTTGACAGTTATACTGTAGATGTTTTGCCCACAACCTCCAGGATATTTAGTGGCGAGTCGTCAAGCAACTTAAGAATAGGACAATATTGGGCTTACGCGAGCGTTGCTCCATGTGGTAATTCTGAGATTGTGTCATTCTCTGTTCTAGAAAAAGGACAGATAGCGGATTTAGGAGAATTAGTTCGAATAGAGAACAAACCCTGGGCATCAACTGGTGAGGTTGTTCCGATAACTCCAATATTTAAGAATAATGGTGCACGGGTAGTGTCTGCAAAATTCAAGGGCGTAATAACAATGAATAATAAGATTGTTCAAAATATTGATTCAGACTTTTATGACGTCGCACCTGGACAGATGATAAATCTTACAGTATTTTTTACTCCAAAAAAGCAGGGACAATATTATATATCTGGAAGAGCATTGTATAATAACAAACTTTCCTTTGAGAAAAGTTCGATACTTAACGTAAATTCAGGAGAAGATATAACAGACATCAACATGCTATATGTAGTCGTGATAATCATAATAATCATAATAATATTGATATTATTGATATTGATAAAACGCAGAAAGAAGAGAAAGCACTACATAAATTAATTAAAAATTATAGTTATAACTTAGCTATAAATTAGTCAGATGAATAATCTGCCAATTAATTTTTTCTTTAAAATGTTTGGAATACCAAAAAAACGGAAAATAAAGTTAGTATGCTTTGACATAGATAACACTTTATTGAACTATGGAAATGCAGAGGCTGAGGCCGAAGTTTACGTTGCTCATTTATTGTCTAAACCGACTGGAAAAGAAGTGGCAGATTTATTGCGCGCATTTAATGGTATTAAAAATAAATATCTTCATAATAATCTGGACCCTAATAATTATTCTAGACAGTTATGGTACGAGGAAACATTACAGCGACTTGATGTTAAAAAAAATTTTGATTGTAAAAAACTTGAAGATGAATACTGGGATTATTTAATCCCTCGGATGAAATTATTCCCTAATGCAATTAACGTTCTTGAATCATTGAAGAACTCTCGCAAATACAAGATTGCGTGCCTTACTGATTCTGATGGCGATAAAGATATAAAAATAAGACGACTTAAATATTTTGATATAGAAAAATATTTTGATTACATAATAACTACCGACGATACTGGAAAGAATAAACCATCAATTGAGAACTGGGAATATCTGATTAAAGTTTCTGGCGTGAATGGAAATGAATGCGTGATGATAGGAGACCATCCGGATATGGATTTGCTCAATGCAAAAAAACTTGGATTCTTGACTGTATGGACTAAGGAACATATTCCAGTCGATTTATATTTCAGATATGTTGACTATGAAATTAAAGATATAGGTGAAGTTATTGATATCTTAAAAAAGTATTGAAATTTTGAGAGAGTATTGAATGTTGAAGAAATATAAAAAAATGCCCTGCGATATTTTAATCATTTACAACTACTAACTTTCTAGACTTTGAAACATAATTTAGTAGTTTGCCTGTTTGTCTATTGTATTTACCGCATCCTAATATGTCGTATTTCTGCGTCTTTGGTTCAAGATATCTTACGATTACAAATTCTTCTCCAACATCCTCGAATTCTAATTCGTTGCCTTTAATCCATGAAATCATCTGGTCATAATCCAAGTCGTAGATGTTCTTTGTTGCATGCGGCCCTATTATCTGTGCGCCTTCAATGCTTAATCTTAATTTTTCCTTGTACACTTCTCCAAAATATATTCCTATGGCATCTATTTTCATATCGTCGTACGGTATTTTTCCTAAATCTTTAGCGACAGCATAAATCCTGCTCTCCTTATTCATTAAGAATGCGTAATCTAGTTCATTCTTTTTAATATCATATCCATATTGCGCGCTAATCTTTTCAAGAATATGTTTTGTTTCCTTGCTGTTTAGAATATCATACCTTAACATTATGCACCTTCGAATTATAAAATATCTAAACTCCCCAAACAGGGTTTTTCTTTCGCATGATTTCAGCGATTTCTTTTAACAATGATGTTTCCTCTTTTTGCATGTATTTAGTCAATTTCTTTAATTGTCTGAAATCTTCTTCCGGAATTGCTGAATAGAATATGTCTCCCTCATTAATTTGTCGTCCTACTGTAACATTCGGTAAAGATATCGCTACCTGATCTTTTTTTGATGCAGTTTTCACGTTTTCTTTATTTTTTTGAATCTCTTTAACGACTGTCAATGTTTCTCCGTTGTCTTTCATTATATTCATTCCTGCTTTTAATTCTCCAATAAGCACTTCTGCGCCTATTACTGCAGGATTGTTCTGTCTGAAAGTATAATTGTGCAAGTATTCTATTTTACAGGGTCTTGTTAATCCTTCTAGTTCCTTTTGCTCAATTCTTCTTGATTCTTCGGTTTTCCATTTCTCATAATCTTCAATAATCTTATAGATTATGTTTGATGTTATTACCTTGACTTTCTCGTTTTTTACGTCTTTATCCAATTCTACATTAAATCCTAGTATTGCTGATTCTAATGGGTCTTTTTCATAATTTGATTCTGCATCTGTGATGTCTTTTTTTGTTATGTTTCCGACTGTAGCTTTTCTGATGCTTATCCCTTTATCTTTCAATAGTTTTACTAATGCCTCAAGCGACCCTATTGTGTCTGCTTTGACGACTATTCCTTCTTTGTCTGTCTGCATGACAATCTCTGATACTTCTTTTTGTAATTCTTTGGCAGCGTCATCAGCTTCTTTTTGAGTGACTACTGAAATAAACGGCATTCCTGCTATGACTTCCTCTATGTTTGGTGCAGCTATTCTCACTCCTGCTGCTGCGACAACTTGTTTCATTGATTGAAATTTAGTTTTTTGATCTCTCATATCTGATAATTGTCTTGGTTCAAATAATCCCCTAACTTTTGTTACTAATGGTTTTTCTAACCCGGCAATAACTAATGTGTCATTAACGCGTATTATTCCATCATATATTATTGCATCAATACATAATCCTAATCCCTCAACTGTTTTTACTTCAAGAATTGTTCCTTTTGCTTTTGCATTTATTGATACGTCTGATTTTAATTTTTCTTCAAGGAATTTTTGAGTCAATCCAGTTAAAACCATTAATAATTTTGGCATTCCTATACCCTGTTTTGCTGAGCATGGAATTATTGGGATTTGTTTAGTGAAATCTACTCTATCAAATCTGTCTGAATCTACTCCAAATTTTTCTTGAATATATCCTACTATGATATATAATTTCTCCTCGATTTTTGCTTGAACTTCAGGAGTCTGCGCTGCAAGATTATCAAGAAGTGATTTGTCTAACAAACCTTCAATTACTTTAAATCCATCAATCAAATCAATTTTGTTCAATGCAATGATAAATGGGGTCTTGTAACTCTTAAGTATTTCGAACGCTTCAATTGTTTGAGGTTTGAAACCCTCATTTATATCAACTACTAAAACTGCAATATCAGCAAGGTTTCCTCCACGCTTTCTTAAACTTGTAAATGCTTCGTGTCCTGGTGTGTCTATGAATAATAGTCCGGGAATTGTGAAGTCCATCTTGACTTTTAGTGTTGAGCAGAATTTTTTAATCACATCAACAGGAACTGAACTAGCGCCAATTGCTTGAGTAATGGCGCCTGCCTCTCCATCAACGATGCAACTGTTTCTAATCTTATCTAATATAGAACTCTTTCCATGGTCTACATGACCAAGTACTGCTATAATAGGTGAGCGTTGTGTCATGATTTAAGAAATAAAAAAGGTTTTATAAATGTAGCGGCTTGATTTTAGAATAATCTGTATTGTATATTAGAATAGTCTTCCTAGCCATTCTCCAATTGTCTGAAAGAATCCTTTGTTCTTGCATAGTCCGTTACCGCAATTTTCTGAAGAGCACTCATATGATGAAGTACATGATTGTTTGTTTTCTTTTAATTTTTCCATTGAATTATCATCACAATATTGATTGTCTTGTATTGATTTTTCTGCTACACACTCTCCGTTGAATTCGCATCCTTCCTGTGAAACATGGATGCATGTATATTCTGCGCACGTGTCAACTGTACATGCAAAATTATCGGCACAGTCTGCATCTAACTCACATTCTTTGATAGTGATATTATCTGTGTCATTAGATTCATTTAGAATGACTGTTTCGTTAGTATCATCTGGAATTTGTGGCATTTCTTCTGTTGTATCATGCACAATGCCCCCTCCTAATTCAGTTAATGTTGGTTTTATAATCTCGTATTTTATGCCCAGATCTTCAAGAACATTCTCTAAGGCATTAATAAATTTATTTTCGTCAGACACATGATCGCTAACCATAATTGTGGCTTTTCCCTCATTTATATGAAGCACCACATTATTTTCAATATCATCCCACTTGAGATCCACAAGTATTGCATTATATCCCTCAGGCATTTCATATCCTCTTGCTTCAAGTGTTGATGTGATGTCTATTCCTAATATGACGTCTGTTGATGGAGAATCTTCTGATACTGCCATAATGAATGGCGGGGTGGATGAAGCGTTGACTACTCCGACACTAATAAGAATAATAAACACCGTCATAACTAAATAATTATATTGATTGAATCTCATTATGTCACCTTCTCTTATATTAGTAGGTTCTAATTAACAGATATTTAAATAATATGAATTTTAATGCGAATTTTATAGATTTTTAGTTGTTTCTAATCACTTTTTTAAATCCTTATTCTTTTCCTTATTTAATGGAAATAATTCAAGAAGGCAAAGTCAAGTTTTATGCTTCGCGAGATAAGAAGGGTAAGATATCAAAAGAATTAGAGGTATTCTATAATCCTGTAATGAAGTTCAATAGGGATGTGTCTATTTATCTACTAAACGCTCTTAATCAGAAGGGGATGCAGATGTGCGACTTAATGGCGGGGTCTGGCGTTCGGTCATTAAGATTCTTGAAAGAATTAAAGCCAGGGATAATTGACCATCTTGTAGTCAATGATTATGATGAAGGATTTCAAGAATTGTTCAAGAAAAATCTTGAAATGAATGATATTGATGGGAAAAAATCGAACGTCTACCTATATTCAATAGATGCAAACAAGCTTCTTTTAGAATCGATGGGATTTGATTATATTGATATTGATCCTTTTG
>Ga0208375_1003707_pt1 | contig 12693 bp, 20 predicted proteins | sample RifOxyD1_FD_184038 | JGI IMG/M metagenome (GOLD analysis project Ga0208375, IMG submission 184038) | Soil microbial communities from Rifle, Colorado - Rifle Oxygen_injection D1 (SPAdes) | ecosystem: Environmental > Terrestrial > Deep subsurface > Rock core/Sediment | place: Rifle, Colorado... | reverse complement strand
AATTCAGTTGCTCTTTTTGAAAGGTCTAAACTTGCCGGGGAAATTGATTTATTCGGAAGATTGAATTGCAAAACAAATTATGACTGCATTTCTCGAGGGGAAAAGTGCAAAGATTTTTCGGCAGATGTTTCTTCCAAAGTTCTCACCAAAGAAGAACTGTTCAAAAGTTTAGCGAATGAAATGAGCGATTGTTGGTGGATGTTTGGCGAGGGAAAAATTGATTATCTTGGTGCAACAGATTTTGATTCACAATGTGCTATTTGTTCTATGGTTAGATTCGGGGATAAAATTAGCGAAGAATATCCTAACGGAATTTCGGGCGAAGAATTTTACAATTATTTAATTAAAGAAAAGAAAGATGAAACACAAACTTACTTTCAGTATATTTATGGAAAAGAGAATTTTGAAAGTTTTTCGGGGCAAATGTACAAACTAGACTCTTTGGATTTTTCTAAAAAATATGTGATTCTTACTGGGCAGAAAAAATCCTTATTCTCTGGCGATTCTTCAGTTTATTCGTCGCTGGTTCCGTTAGAAAATGTTTCTTCAAGCAAGTTATGTTCGAGATTTGATTTGACTAAAGCTTAGGTACCGATAGACTCATTGGAAGTATTCTTTCTCCTTGTGATGTTGAAACCAAAAAGAAAAATTTTTGCTCATATTTTGAGCCTAGTCCGGGATTTTCAGAAAGATAAATTTTCAGATTGTTATTAAATGCTTTTTGGAGTTGAGACACATTTATTCTTGGGTCAGATTTTACTTCACGAAGAGAAACATTCTGGTAAGCATTATTAGCGACTTTTTTTCCATAAGCAATTCTTTCTGACAAACTTAATAATCTTGTTTTTACTAGTTCTTTGTGGATGTTATTTCTTTCATTTGAGACAAGAGAAATTCCACTCCAGGTATTCCACGAAGCAGTATTAAATTTATTTTTTAACCCAATTTTTTCCATAATCGAGTAAATTTCATTCATTGGAACCAAATATTCGGGACAGACAAGTTGAGTTCTAAATCTTTCCTCATTCTTCAATCCATCTTCAAAATTTCTTTTAATATTACATGCTGCGAAATCTTTGAATATTTTGGGAGTTGAATCTCCATATCTTGTTTCGAAAATAATTTCTCCATTTTCTTGAGAAGGTGAGGCGACTTCTGTTTTAGAAAAATAGGTTCTTTGTGAAGGACTTACTGAACCAAAATCTCTTGATAGAATTGCTTCATCGAGCTGAAATACTTGATTTCCTGAAACCTCTCTTACAATTACACTGCTTATGACATAGACTTTTTTTGATTCAGCTAAATTATTTGGAATAATTAACGGGATGGTTACCTGTCTGAATATTTCATATCCTATATTTATTGCAATTCTTTCTGGGACAAACATAGGCATACATTCTACAACATTCTCCAAATTTGTTTTTCTTCTCATGTTATACATTTTTTCTTTGTTTTTATTTCCCAAATATCCTGTGAAAAGTTTCATTACTGATTTTACTATTTGAGGACTTTTTGAGCGGAGATCATTCATCAAATCTCTTGCATGACCAATCCAGAATTGTGAATCAGCGTCGTATTCAAATGGAGTTAGAGATTCATATTTTTCGTCCGGCATAATTATTGCATCTTGAGTTATTGTTTCATAATTTATGCTTATCTCTTTTGGATGAGAAATACAAAGTGCTTCATTTGTTGGGTCTATTCTTGCTTTTTTCTTTGCCTTGTCCATCTCAGAAAGGGATCGACTGAATGTAAGATTATTCTCATTATGAGATAAATAAAAATCAACACCTATTCTTTCAGGTCTTCCATAATCTCCGATGAAGGTTGCAGTTCTTGATGCATGGTCTGGTTCAGAATTTCCAGCTTCAACACTTTTTCCGACGGGATTAGCTAAAAATAATGCTAATGCTGAAGATGCAACAGCCAAACTTTTTTTTATTCCTCTGTTCATGTTTCTGGTTAAGGACTTTGATTTTTTAAATTTATACTATACTAAAAAGATATATTATTGGCTTTGTCTGGAATACGCTTTTTTCTTTGTTTATTTCTAATCTTCCCCCATTAATATTTGAATTACCCACCCTACTCGAACCCTCGATTTGATTCTTACCAAGGCAGGTTTGTTTTTAACTTTCCCCATTCTTATTTGTCTTGCCCAACTCGAACTTTCGATTTGATTTTTACATTTCGAAAATTATTTTAAATCTAAAATTCTCGCTCTCCCTCTTCGAGATTTTGTTTAGCTCTTTAACTCCTTGCAAAATTTCTCGACCTTTTTGTTGTTAAAAACAAAACTCCAAACAAAGCAGATTTTTATTTTTGCTTTTGAAATTTTTTTCTCGTGAAAATTCTCGCCCTCTTCTCTCAATCTTTCTGTTGTTAGAAATAAACTTCTGACAAAGCCAACTTGTTGAAATATTTATTAATAGTCTTTTCTTAACTATCTTATGAAGTGGTTGGAAAAAAGAGGGAATATTATTATGGAGAATCTTGTTTTTATTATTCTTAATCTTGTTTTTTTTAGCATTATGATTTTATTTGTTGCCACAAAGATGTCGAGTCCGTATCTTATGGAAGAAAAATATTCCAAAAGTGTTGCGTTGATGATTGACGCTTCAAAACCCGAAACACTCATTACTCTTGATTTTACCGACGTGATAAAACAAGCTAAGAAAAATGGTGTTTCAAAAGAAGCTGTAATTACTCTTGCAGGAAATGTTATCAGTGTAAATGTTGCTGGAAAAAATGGATATTCTTACAGCTTTTTTAATGACGTTTCGGTTAAATCTTATTTCGATGAAGATAAATTAATTTTGCTTGTTCAGGAGAAAACGGCGGCTTAAGATGGACAAAACTATTTCAATTTATTGGTTTGCGATTCTTTTTATCGTCGCGGGGGCGGTGATTTACATGGTTGTTTCTTTTTACGGAAATCCCTTAGATGTTCGAGAAATGGAAGCAAATATTTTATCTTCGAAATTTGCAGAATGTATCGCACCTGATAATTTGCTTAATGAAAAATTTTTAAGCAGTTATGATGAGCAAATTTTTTTTGATGATTGTGGGATTAATTTTGAAACAGAAAATTCTTTTAATTGGAAAGAACAAAAACAATATTTCTTGAAATTTAGAATTTTTAATTTTGATTCTAATGAACTTTTATCCGAGGGAAATTTTGGAAATTCTAATCTTTATGATTTTTGTGAATTTCAAAAAGAAAAAGAACAAAGTAATCTTCCTTTTTGTTTAACTAGGAAATTTTATTCAATTGATTCAAATGAAAATAAATTTTTGGTTGAGATAACTTCTGTTATTTCAAAACTGGAGAAGAATGTTAAATAATTGTCGTGCACAGGTTGGTGACACTCTTACATGGGTAGTTGCTACTTTGATAATTATTTTTATTCTTTTAATTTCAATTTTTTCTCTTAATGTTTTTAGTATTTTCAGCTTAAGCAATTCTAGTAAAATTCTTGATTCCGATTTGATAATTCAAAAATCTGCTTTTGCATTCCTTCTTTCAAAAGCTTCGACTGGACAAACTTTTTTTGAAAAATTAAAAAGTCAGGAAAGTCTCGATGCTGAAAGTGAAGCACTTCTGGATAAAATTTTTAAGGAGAACAGCGACGGGAAATATTATTTTTCTTCCTTTGCTCTTTATGGATATAAAATGAAATTTATTTTAAACAGCGTTCAGGAACAGTTAAGAGATGGTCCAAGTTATTATGGGATGGATCAACCAGTTTATATTTCAGAAAATAAATTTCTTGATTTAATTTTTTACTTTCCAAAATGAAAAATAAAAATACCTTACTAAATTCTAAACAAGGAAATATCTCAATTACAATTCTGGTTTTGATTGTTTTTGCAATTTGTTCTTTGACTTTACTTAGTTTTTACGTTGCTGAGAAAAGTTCTGAAAATGCTTTTAGACAAGTTCGTTTTGTTTCTTTGATTAATTTTCTTTCAGAGCAAGCAGATTTTTATTCTTCTTTGAATTTGAATGAAGGAACCGAGAGTGTTTTCAAAGAAGGATTTTATACAGGTGATCAATTATTTTCAGATTTTTCAGATAGCTATACTTTTAATTTTTTGAAAAATAACGACGGAAAGACAGTCATTAGCGCAAAATATTATGAGAATTCTGGGCTTTTGTGGTTAAAGAAAAAAGAAGTTCTGTCAATTACTTTTCCTTATCAGCCATAAGTAACCTTTTTAAATAATATAATCTTGATTCTTTTATGATTAAGTGGTTGGATAAAAAGGGGCAGAGTTTGAGTATCAATACAATTATTATTTTAATTCTTGCAATTGCGGTTATGGTTTTTTTAATTGCGGGTTTTGCTATCGGTTGGGGTAAAATTTCACAATATCTTTCTGGGAAAAATGTTCAGGAAGTAGTCGATGGTTGTAGCATTTCATGTTCTTCTGGTAGTGGTTCTTATGAATTCTGTTTTGGAAAGAAAACATTGTCAAGCGATGATGGTAAATTTAAGGATGTAACTTGTTACTTTTTAGCTAGCGAGCCAACAATGAAAAAATATGGCGTCGCTGAATGTTCGACGGTTTCGTGTGATGTTGCATTTACGCAAGCAGAATGTACTACCGGAAAATTCCTTCATGAATTTAATGTTGCCTCAAAAACACTTGTTCAGTCTCCGACGGCATGTGAATAAATAATTTTGGAAAAATAAAATGGGTGATGATTATTGTTGTTCTCAGAAAAGAAGTAAAGGTAAAGACAAGAGAAAGAAGAATAGAGATTTTCCTTATCATAAAGGCGGGAAACATCGAAGTGAAGAACTGAAAAATTAAGATTTAATTACTATTAGAGTTCTTTCAAACCAATCCTCATCATAAAAATTTATCCTTGAATTTTTTATTTTAGAAATCAATCTTTGTAGCTCTTCTTTCGCTAGTGCAGACTGGCAAGACTTCCTTGCTATCTCTTCTGTAATTTTTCCATAATGTCCTAAATTTTTTCTTCTTTCTTTTAGTCTCATTTCCAACGCCTCTCTTGATTTCGGGCGGACCAGATCATTTATTATCAAAATTCCTTCCTTCGTTAAATGATTCGTTGCATCGGTTATAAATTTTTCTGGATTTTCTTGGTGATGTAAGACTAAATTGCAGAGAATCATTTCAAATTTATTTTCGAGGGGATATTCTTCTAATGAAGAATTTAGTATTTTTGCTACCCCCTCTTCTTTGGCTTTTTTAACCATTTCTCTAGATTCATCTATTCCGATTAATGTCGCTTTTGGAAAGATTTTAGAAATTTTTTTTAATAAAGTACCTTCTCCACAACCAATATCTAAAACGTTTTTTGGTTCTTTTTCGTTTGTTAAGAATCGAACAATATCTCTATACATAACTGTTTGTGCTCGCGAGTTATTTTTAACTAATCCCGAATAATCCTTATCTTCTTCTTTTTTCATCAATTCGCTTTCTACTATCCTTTTCATTTATTTTTAATTCGAAACTAATATAAATAGTTTTTCCTCTCTTCTTTTATGTTTGAGATAATTTTTCTTTTTGTCCTTGGTTTAATCTGGATTATATTTGCGACGATTCAGGATTTGAAAACTCGTGAGGTTGCGAACTGGTTGAATTTTTCTTTGATAATTTTTGTTTTGGGATTTAGGTTTTTTTATTCGCTGTTTAATTCAAACTGGAATTTTTTTCTTTTTGGGTTAATGGGTTTTGCATTGTTTTTTATCCTAGGAAATTTGCTTTATTATGGAAGAATTTTTGCTGGTGGTGATGCCAAGCTAATGATTGCTCTTGGACCAATAGTAATGGTTTTCTCTTCTATATTTGAAAATTTAGTCCTAGCGGGAATTTTTCTTTTCTTATTTTTCTTTTCAGGGGCAATTTATGGCTTGTTTTTTGGACTTGGAATTTATACCAAAAATTTCAAAAAAGTTAATCTTGAACTGAAGAAGAAAATTTCCAAAATAAAAAAATACTTTTTGCTTTTTGGATTTTTTATTTTTGTGTTATTTCTTATTCTGAGTTTTTTCGATTTTATCTTTTTTTTCCTGGCAATTATTTTTCTTCTTTCGGTTGTTCTTTTTCTTTTCGCAAAATCTCTCGAGGATAGTTGCATGTTCCAAATTATTCCTGTTAGTCAATTAAAAGAGGGTGATTGGTTATTTGAAAATTTAAAAAAAGGAAAATTTTTTATGAAAGCGAAATGGGAAGGGTTGTCTAGCAAAGATATTCAACTAATAAAAAAGAAATTCAAGAAAGTGAAAATAAAACAAGGAATTCCTTTCGTTCCTGCATTTTTAATTGGATTTATTCTTTTTATTTTATTAATTCTTTTTGTGATGCCAAGAGTTTCAATGTTTTAATCTTCTGCAAAATATTTATAAATTATTTTGGGTTTGATTTGTTGAGACAATGAAAAAATCTACTTGGATTATAATTTTAGCTGTGGGTATTCCATTATTCTTAATTATTTTACTTGTTCTTTTTGGAGTTTTTTTATGGTATTTAACCATGTTGCAGTAAATAATGAGAAGGTGGATTATGGTTTTCTTTATCGAACTGCTAATGAGTTATGCAACACTAAAAATATAAGCGAGGTTAATGTTTTTGTTTGTGGTGAGCATGTTATCTCGATGCCAGATTATGAAAATTCCCCTATAGTTGGAGGTGGAGAAACATTTTATTTTTCTGATGAAAAGAAAGTATCCTGTTGTACGACTTGCGGACCTGCAGCAATTACTTCTGAATGTAATTCATTGATTTATGCCAAATGCGATAAAGAACAAATTTGTTAATTTGTTTGAGATATTAAATGAAAGTGTGAAAAAATATGGCTGTTTTGTTTCTCTTCATGAAATAAATTTATAAATTATTAATCTTTCAGTCAAGTTATGGACCAACTTAAATATCTTTTATTAACTAATACTGATTTGTCTATTACAATAGATTGTGTTGTAAAGGTTTTTTTATATGATGAACCCATGACTAAGAATTTGGACATAACTGAGTCTGAATTCAAAAATTTTGTAACTATCATTTGTAATAAATGTGTTAAAGAAAAACTGTCTTATATTTGTAAAAATAGCCATAACAAAATAATTGGTTTTTGCTTAAATGAAGATTTAATTGACGATGGAGATATTTCTTTGGATAAAATAACCCCAAAAATGAATCCTATTCTGAATCTTTTAGGAAGTCTTGATTCTTCTTATTTGAAGAATAAACGAAAAACCAAAAATACTTTTTTTCATCTTTTTATGGTTGGTTCTCTTTCTGAATATAGAAATCAAGGTATAGTAAAGAGACTGATAAAAAATAGTTTAGTCTTAGCAAAAAAGAATAAATATAAAACTGCTTTAAGTGAAGCGACGAATTTGAAATCCCAAAATCTTCTGGAAAAATTTAATTTTAAATTTGTTAAGAAAGTAAAATATTCTGATTTTAAATTTAAGGGAGTTTATTTTTTTAAGAATATTGGGGAAAAATATTGTAAATTAATGGAATTGAAAATTCTTTAACATTTTACGGTCTTCTTTGTGGAAGCCACCATTTTGAGAAATCTTCTTTTTTTTGTTCAACAACTGGTTTTTCTTCTTTTGGTGGTTCTTTTATCTTTTCTTCAGTAAAAACTTTTTGTAATTCTTCTAATTCTTCTTTCGTTGCTTTTTTCCTTGGTGATTCTGGACTTTCATTGTCGTAAATTGGAAGAAGATTAATTAACTCGTGCCCCATAATATTTGTGCTGAATGGTCTAACTTCTTTTGTGCCAAGTATTGTTTGCATTTTTGAAATCATAAATTTTACAAAATCAAAAGTTTTTTGGGGCAAATCTGAATTTTTAGAGACGTGAGTTTTTGGGATGATTATTGCGTGTCCTCGAGATATTGGATTTAGTTCAAGAACTGCAAGACTCGTTTCGTTTTCTCCTACTTTGTATGAGGGGATTTTTCCTTCGACGATATTACAAAAAACACAACTTTGAGTGGATGATTGGGCTTGAGCTGGTTCTCCTTCCACCGAACTTGGACTCTCAAAATTTTCAGGACCTAACAAGTTATTTTTTATTAAAAATTCTTCAAGCTGTTGAGCGTTCAATCCGGCAATATATTCTTGTGTTTCTTCCCTTTTCTCTTCGGGAAAATTTGCTATTTGTTGAAAAAGTTGTTCTTTTATTACTTTAATTTGTTCTTCATTTAGTGTCATAAGTTCTCAAGAAAAAAAGAGTTAATATATTTTGTTGTGGGAAAATCTTACTAATTGTTATTGGCTATCTGACTATTCCACCATTTAACAAAGTTTTCTCTTTGTTGGGCTATTTCTTGATCAAAACAACCTGCACTTTGTTTAAAATAGTGTTTATCACAACAATGACTATAATATTCAATATCTCTAAAGACAACTGGTTTTTTGCAATACTTACAATCATGAATTGAATTCTCTTTTGGGTTGTGATCCATCTATCCTCTAATACTAATTACTTTTTAAGAATTTATATTTAAAACAATAACCCTTTCAAGAATTATTTTGGATTGCACTTGATTCCCACATACATATAAACCCATTGAACACACTCCCCGCTATTTTGTTGTTCATAATTTGGTATTATTTGTAAATAACTGGTGTCGCCTATCTGGTCCACCCTGCCATATGATTGATAACCCAAAATTTTTCCCTCTAATGCACTAATTATATATGATGTGTCTTGTTCATTTCTACGCGTTTCATTTTTCCATTGGAGTTTTATATTTGGTGAAGTTAGTAGGAATATTCCCTTCACTTTGTCCGCAATTTCTGAATCATACTTTTCCGCTAATTCATCAAAAAAATTTCCTAATTCTGGAAAATTTTTCAAGAATTTTAAATTCCATTTATTTTTCTTCCTCTCTTCCTTTAATCTGGAATAGAAACTCATATCTTTCTTAATCTTTAATACTTTTTAATAATTTATATTTAGAAATATTCCTTTACTCTATGGCTCTGCTCGCGACAGGATTCATATGTTTTACATTTCAAAAATTATTCTGTTCATCCTATAGCTCTACTCACCATTGAATTCGCTTTTTAGAATTTCCAATTTGCTTGGCTTATCCAATGGCTCGTCTCATATCTAGAATCTGCGTCGAAGTAACGTGCTTTACTCTTCCGAGAGCTTCTTCAATTGGTTCAAGTGGTTCTTGTTCTGGCAACTGAAAATAAACATCCACTGCTTTTAATCCAAAAGCAATTGGGTCTTCTTCGAATCTTGGACTCTTGCCTTTTCCTTTCTCAATGATTTTCGTTGCTTCCTTTTTTATTTCTTCCAAATTCACTGAAGGTGATTCAGGCATTAATCTTATTTTTACTAATACTATTCCCATATTAATTTTCTGTAAAAATAGTTTATAAGTGTTTTGTATCTTTTCAAAGACTATAAATGCTTATAAACTTAAAAATTTTTTTTCTTATATGGGTGATGAAAATTATCTAAAGTTACTTGAGAAGGTTTCACGAGTTTCAGGAATAGACAAAACTGAAATCGATCGTCGGGTTACGGCTAAGCAAGCAAAACTTTCTGGGCTAATAAGTAAAGAAGGTGCGTTACAAGTTGTTGCCGCTGAACTTGGAATAAATTTTGAAAATGAAAAGTTCAAAATAGAAGAACTCGTCGCTGGAATGAGGAAAGTTAATACTTTAGGAAAAATTATTCGTGTTTTTCCAGTTAGGGAATTTACTACAAAAAACGGAGAAAAAGGAAAAGTGTTGAATTTTATTATTGCCGATGATACTTCTAATATTAAAGTTGTTTTGTGGGACACTAATCATATTGGTCTTTTTGAAAATGGTTCAATCTCTGAAGGAAGTGTTGTTGAAATTTCAAATGGGAGCATGAGAATGAATGAAGTTCATCTCGGAAGTTTTTCAGAATTTAAACCAAGTAATCAGATTTTTGAAAAAGTAATTACTGAAAAAGTTTGTTCTGAAAAGACAATTGTCAACTTAAATATAGGTGATTCAGCGAAGGTTAGAGGATTTATCGTTCAAATTTTCGAACCGAAAGTTTTTCATGTTTGCCCTGAATGTAAAAAGAAAGCAAGTCCTGAAGCAGATGGTTTTGTTTGTGTTGCTCATGGAAGAGTGCTTCCAGAAAAAAGAGCATTAGTAAATCTTGTTTTAGATGATGGAAGCGGGACTATCCGAGCAGTTTTATTTCACGATTCTCTTTCTTTACTTGGAATTAATCTTTCTGATGAAGCAGAAGTTTCTTCTCAAAAAAGAAGGGCTCTTTTAGGTAAAGAACTTTTCTTTTCAGGAAATATAAAAATGAACTCTTATTTTAACAATCCTGAATTTTCCGTCGACAAAGTTGAAGAATGTGATGTAGAAACTCTTTTGAAAAAATTTGAAAACTAATCTTTCAAACTTCTTTTATGAAAAGATTTATTAACCTATTTGTATTTTTATAATTCATGCCGTTCGAAGGATGTGGTGAACTTGAGGAATCTTTAGAGGATGAACCTCCCGATATTTTTGACGAAGATAAAGATATTTTTCTTTTACACGACCTTGAAAATCCATTAACCGATAAAACAGTTCATGTCGAGGATGGTGTTGCCTACAAAGTGATTGGTGGTGGGTCGATTGTCTTGGGTGATGTTGATGTATTTGGAAAATTGCATAAAAGATTTATTGAAAAGAAAGATAATTTAGAATATAGAGAAAAAGAATATTCTGATAAATAACAATTTTTTATTTTAATTTTTTTATACCTTTTTAATTTAATTGATCTCATGGTATATTTTTAAACTTCATAAACTTAGTTTTGCTATGGCGTTTTTTATTAATAAAAAAGGATATCCAACAAATAAAGCGACAGATAGGGCAGTTCACAGAGAAGTTGCTGAAAAAAAGATTGGTAGACCATTAAGAAAACATGAAGTAGTTCATCATAAAGATGGAGATAAAAAAATTTTAGTAGAAATAATCTAAGAGTCACAAGTAGAAGTTATCATTCAAGATTACACTCAAGATATAAATATTAATTAGATAAATTAATCAATTCCAACCATTTATTATTTTTATTCTATTTGATGTTTGTTGTCAATTCAGATGGAGTTTTTCCTTTTAATACTAAATGTTTTCTAATAAAATTATAATGAACTTCAAAATCTTTCATTAAAATATTTTAATTTTTGCAATACTACAAATTCTAAAACTATATTCGGAAAACAAATAATCTTTATAAACAGAAAGAGATTTTGTTTCTTAATGGCGAAAAAAGATTCTGAGGAAGTTGAAGAAGTTGAGACTTCGGATGATGAAGAAAAAAAATCTAAGAAAAAAAAGAAAGAGACTGAAGAAGAAACAAAAGCTGAACCGCAATTGACTGATCTTCCGGGAATTGGACCGGCTGTTGCTTCAAAACTTGAATCGGCAGGAATTTATGATTTAATGTCTCTGGCGGTTATGTCTCCGACGGTGCTTGCAGATATTGCTGGAGTTGGTGCGGCTGTTGCGAGGAAAGCAATTCAATCAGCGAGAAATTTACTTGATTTGGGTTTTCAAGATGGAATGGAATTTGCAAAGAAGAGAGAAAAAGTTTCTTATATTACGACGGGAAGCAAAGCATTGAATGATTTACTGGGTGGGAGAGGAGTAGAAAGTAAGGCAATTACTGAAGCTTATGGCGCGTTTGGAAGTGGTAAAACTCAGCTGGGACTTACACTTGCTGTGAACGCGCAGTTGCCTTTGGAAAGGGGTGGAACGAATGGAAAAGCAATTTTCATCGATACTGAAGGAACATTCCGTCCGGCGAGAATAAGACAAATTTCTGAAGGGCTTGGATTAAATCCAGAAAATGTTTTGAGAAATATTCTTGTTGCAAGAGCTTTTAACAGTGATCATCAGATTTTACTTTTAGAAAAAATTTCAGAGATGATAAAAAAAGGAGAACCAATCAGACTTTTGATTATCGATTCTTTGACTGCGCATTTCAGGGCAGAATTTGCTGGAAGAGGACAACTTGCTGATAGACAGCAGAAATTAAATCGTTATCTTCATGATTTAATGAAACTTGCAGAGACTCACAATCTTGCGGTTTATGTTACAAATCAAGTTATGGCAAATCCTGCAATGATGTTTGGTGATCCGACGACGGCAATTGGTGGAAATATTGTTGGACATGCTTCAACTTTCAGAATGTATTTCCGTCGGGGAAAACAAGGAAGTCGTGTTGCAAAATTAATTGACTCACCCAATCTTCCAGACAATGAATGTGTTTTCTTCGTCGGAGAAGCTGGTGTAAAGGATGAGTAAAATGGACAAAAATGAATTATCAAAACTACTGAAAAAATATCATGAATATTTTTCTTATATGTGTCCAGAAGATGACTCGAAGCTTACTTCTTTAAGCCTTGCTCCATACTATATCTCTAAAGGTAAAAATTTAAGATGTCCTAAATGTCACAGAATGTATTTTTTTAATGAAGCGAATATTCTGTTTGATAGAGAAAAAGCGCATACTCGTCTTGAACAAATTTTTAAAGAAGAAGATGAACTGGTTGATTTGATTGGAAATAAAGCTCTTCCTTCGGCTTAGGATACTGTATACTTAACGTGAGATAGATTTATATATAAACATCTCCTTGATTTTGCAAGGAGGTGTTAAATGAAATGTCCTAATTGCAAAATCAATTATATTGTTAAACGAGGAAAAAGATA
>Ga0208375_1003706_pt1 | contig 12696 bp, 17 predicted proteins | sample RifOxyD1_FD_184038 | JGI IMG/M metagenome (GOLD analysis project Ga0208375, IMG submission 184038) | Soil microbial communities from Rifle, Colorado - Rifle Oxygen_injection D1 (SPAdes) | ecosystem: Environmental > Terrestrial > Deep subsurface > Rock core/Sediment | place: Rifle, Colorado... | reverse complement strand
TCGTCATTGCTGTTGACCAGATCGCCTGGGGTGTGAGGCAATCAGCGCGCCAGGACGCCCAAAAGTTGTTGAATTTATATCCACCTGAACGACACGAATTAAGCGGTCCGGGAGGTAAGCCGGTAGAAACCGGCGCTCTCGGAGAAATTGAACGATCAGCGCGATTAATTTTCCTGCTGGAGCAGGCAGAAAACCGGTTCAAGGAAGTAAAATGCAAACCATAGTCGTGACGCAACTTGAAAAACTATCAGGTATGTTGGCGCATCTCACTCTAACAGAGCAGGCCGAAGTGGATGATCTCCTACGCGCCGAGACGCCGATCTGGGTTCCCCTACCTGGCCCACAAACACTCGCCTACGGGTGCCGAGCTGATATTTTGTATTATGGTGGTGCGGCTGGTGGTGGTAAATCAGATCTCCTCCTGGGGCTGGCTCTAAACGAGCATACTCATAGTATTATCCACCGTCGACAAAGCACACAATTAATTGGGGTGCAAATGAGATTGCTGGACGAAATCCTCCACTCACGCAAAGGTTGGAATGGGCAAACAGACCTCCTCACCCTGCCGGATCGCAAAATTGAGTTTGGCTCCTGCAACAATGCGGGAGACGAGCAGAAATTTCAGGGCCGGCCTCACGATTTCATTGGATTTGACGAGATTACGCATTTTTTGGAGTCTCAGTTCCGTTTTTTATCCACCTGGTTGCGCACCACGATAGTAGGTCAGCGCTGGCGGATTGTCTGCACCGGGAACCCGCCAACGACCTCTGAGGGCCGCTGGGTGACGACCTACTGGGGGCCATGGTTAGACGACAAACATCCTAACCCGGCACGCCCGGGGGAACTGCGATTTTACACAACCGGAACTGACGGTAAGGATATGGAGTGCCCGGACGGGAAACCAGTCGAGGTTAATGGCCAGACGGTAACACCTCTATCGCGTACATTTATCCCCTCATCGGTTATGGATAATCCATTTTTACTGCGCACCGGATACGAGGCGACGTTACAGTCCCTTCCAGAGCCGCTAAGGTCGCAGATGCTTTTGGGCGATTTCCGCGCAGGAATTGAAGATAACGCGTGGCAACTAATTCCTACTGCCTGGATAGAGGCAGCGATGGAGCGATGGTCAGAGCACGGCAAACAGGGGCAGATGGATTCGGCAGGCGTGGATGTCGCACGTGGTGGTAATGATAAAACGGTCGTATCAACGCGCTACGGCGTTTGGTATGATTGTCTTAAATCATTACCCGGTAAACAAACCCCAGACGGCGCCACTGCGGCCGGATACGTCGTATCCTGTATCCGGGATAGGGCTGTAGTTCATGTCGATGCCTTGGGTGTAGGCGGCGAGACGATTGGCCACCTGGAGACCAATAATATACAAGTGGACGCGGTAGTCGGCTATGACACAGAGAGCGTAAAGGGGCAGTACGATAAGGCCACTGGCCGTCTCAAGTTCCGCAACCGCCGCGCCCTAAGCCATTGGCGTTTCCGAGAAAGCTTAGACCCAGTAACAGGCGACAAGATAGCGTTGCCCCCTGACCCTGAGTTAAAGGCCGATCTGTGTGCGCCGCTATGGAAATTAACGCCTGCGGGGATACAGATCGAGGAGAAGGACGAGATTAAAAAGCGGATTGGCAGGTCCCCAGACAGGGGCGATGCCGTCATTTACGCTTCGATTTGCACGCCGAAGAAAGTAGAGTTTAGGCTGGGCCAGAAAAATATCACCGAGGCCGAGGAATGGAGCCCGTTTGATTAATGATCAGGCAGATGACCATAGAGGACATAGTATCCGTAATAAGGTTGTGTAATTTTATGCACCAGGAGAGCTCGTATAAACATCTAACGTTCTCGCCGAGCCGGGTCAAAGAAGTGGCGCTAAAAGCAATAGAGAGCGGTTGTGCTCTAGTAGCTGTTAATCGTTTGGGGCAGATAATAGGCGTTATAGGCGGTTGTGTTGTTCAGCCTGCATTTTCCTATGATTTGATGTCCTGTGACTATTTGCTCTATGTAAATCCCCTTTTTCGCGGGACTGTTTCGGTAAGACTTGTCGCGGCCTACGTTGCTTGGGCCAAAAAGCAGGGCGCCAAGATGATCACGGTCGGGGTAACGGCTGGGTATGATAATGCCAATGCAATCGCATTTTATGAGTCCTTAGGATTTAATCAGTGCGGCGTCCAATTGAGGATGGAGGTTTGATATGTGCTTCGGTAGCCCGTCAATTCCGATATTACAGCCTCAGCCAAAACCGCCAAAGGAAAGTGATCCCGAGGTGCAGGCGGCAATGGAGAAGGAAAAAGAGCTGGCGCGGTTGCGCCGGGGCCGGGCATCCACAATCCTAACGTCCTTTACCGGCCTTGACGATACCGGTAAAAAGAAAACACTGCTAGGGTCGTGATGACATGACAAGTAGGAATCAAAAGATAAATCCGACTACAGAACAGGCGTTTGGCCAAGGCGCCGCATTGGGGATCAAGCCCGAAAAGGCCCGCGAAGATCATACTCATGGCACGCCTGTGAACCCCACGGATACACATGTCGCCGGAGTTGATCCGCATACTCAATATCAGATGGAAGACGTCCGGTTAACTGCGCTTTCGGGTCTTAACACAACAACCGGCCTCGTTGAACAAACTGGCTCCTTTACCTTTGGAAAGCGCCCTATTGGAGTAGCGACAGCGACAGACATACCGACAAGGGCTGATGGAGATGCGCGGTTCGCGCCTATTGCTAAGGGAGTCACCAACGGCGATACACATGACCACGTAGGGGGCGACGGCGCACAAATAGCGCACGGCGCCCTGTCTGATGTGGGAACTAACAGTCACGCTAATATTGATACCCACCTTGCTGCTGTAGTGGCTGACGCCCCACACGGAATTGGTACAATGGCTGCAAAAAACATAGGAGTTTCAGGAACCTTTACAACAGTGGACGGGAAAACTGTCACGGTAACAGAGGGTGTTATTACCGCAATAGTATAGGGGGCGACATGAAAAGATTATATCTTTTACTTTTGACCTGGCTGCTGTTATTCCCGGTATTTGGTAACGCAGCCGGCACAGTAACCCAAAAGCTCGACAAGTATCCCAACGCCAACATGCGCGTGCTGACGTTCACGTGGACGGGGGACGCGGCAGACGGGACAGTTCCGAGCACAGCCACCAGCACAGCCATTACCGCCGACATTGCCGGGTGGTACGTTTACGCGATCGAGACCAACCCTGGCGCGGTGGCGCCTACGGCTGATTATGATGTTGTGGTCAATGATGCCGAGGGTCTGGATATAGCCGGCGGTATGTTGGCAAACAGGTCGGCCACGGCCACGGAAAAAATCACGCCGCGCCTGGACTCAACGTATAGCATATTTGGCGGGGTCCTGGTTGATGGGGCGCTAACATTGGTAATTACCAACCAAAACGTTGTAAGTGCGACCGGCACAGTTAAACTTGTTCTGAGTAAGTAAGGGAGCAGCTATGAAAAAATTTCTATCTATCCTGGCAATCATTCCCTTCCTGGCTGTTATGATCGTTTACGCTGGGCCTCCGGTAGTGCAGGGAATAAACCTGAGTAGCATGGGGGCGATCGGGGCGTCATCGGTGAATATCAATAGTCTTGTGTATTGGGGATCCGCGACGGCGGAAGCTGACGAGGGATCTGTAACGCTCCCCACAATCACAGCCAATTACTCTGGCCATGGCTTTGTCAGGGCGTCCTCAGCGGGCGTCGTGCAGGACAGTGCAGAGTTTGAATCAGGATCAGATGGCAATGTCTCCTTGATCCGGGGGACTGCCAATGTTGTGGTAGGGGCCGCGTGCGCCAATGCAAAAATATGCGTGAGCACGGCGGCTGCACAGAATCCGATAATTGTTCAGTCCCGAAACGGGGATGCCCAGATAGAAATCGAATTTTGGTACAGATAACAAAGGAGGATAAAATGAAAAAATTCATGGCATGGTTAATGATTTTTTTGATGCTGGCATTCACGGCCTCGTCAGTATTCGCAGGCGATGTCAAGGAGGCCATGACGTATTTCCGGACACAATCGTTCAACGATAAGGCCGAATTTAAGGAGATAACGGCGCCGTCTGGAAATCCAGGAACCAATCGAGGCTGGCTTTATGCCAAGGACAATGGTGGGTTAAGTCAACTATTCTGGGAGGATGACGCCGGGACAGTAACCAACCTCGTCACATCAAGCGCAACGGCCTGGGATGATTTGACAAGCCCCGATGCCAACAAGACGCATGCCTTTACGACCTATACGAGCCTTTTTACCGGCACCTCCACAGCGGCCGATCAATGGACATTCAGCGGACGCGGCAATTTTGGGGATGTTTCGGTTGTACGAATAGAATCCTCAACCGGTAATCCCACGGATGGCATAGTGCTGGAAGTGGTCTCTCACGATACCGACGCTGACGCGCTTCTGGTGACTGCGAATGCGATTAATAGTATTCAGGTGGACGGATCAGGAAGTGTCAATATAATTGGCGGAACCGGAACCATCAATTATACCGATTTCGATGTTGATGCCGATGGTTTGATTACGCTCGCCCCGGATGGAGGCGGTACAGGAATTACCATTACGCCCAGTGCGGCTCTCACAACCGGCCTCGATGTCAGCAATGCCAATATTACAAACGGTGTAAGCCTTGGGGCGACAAAACTACTTGGAACGACAGCGGTCATTGACTTTACCAATTTTGATGTGAGCGCGGCAGGCGCAGTGACAGCGATTTCTCTATCTGCGGGAACTATCAAGCAGGACGCTCTTACCCCGGCCAGCGGTGCGCCTTATACTATCACACTCGATGGTGCAGGCGCAGGAGGTGTCACGGTTGGCGGCACATCAACGGGGACTATTACCCTTGGTGGCGGCGCGACATTGATAAACCTTCCAGCTGCTACCGATCTTACCCTTGCCGGTGGTGTCGTTTCGCTGACCGATACGGCTAATTCAGCAATATTATCAGCAACAAATAACACGCTCACTACCGCAAATGCAGTCTCCGTTACCGCAAATGCCCAAACCTCTGGCAACGGCGTTTCCTACACCAATAGCGGTGCAGTTCTTACGGGATCAGCGTTCTACGCTGGCGTAACGGACGGCGCGGGATTTACAGGTTACTATTTCCGCGCCTACGATGGAGCGGCGAATGATTTTGCTGTCAAGCGATATGGCGCCGTAACGATTGGTGGTTTGGCATCAACAGATATGTTGACGATCACCACGGGCGACGTGCAAGTAGACGATGGTAAGATTGAAATTGATACCAACGAGGACGACACCAGCTACGTCAAACGCAACCAGGGTGTGACGACCGGTCCGTTACTAGAACTTGAGGAGACCGACGCTGCCGCAGATAATGCGGTGCTTTTCATCGACCAGAATGCAACCACAGCGGCAAGTTACGGACTGGAGATTGATTCTGAAGGCGGAACGGGGATACATTTTCTCGATCTTATCGCAGCAGGTCATGCAATTCAAATCGATGTGGCCAACGCGTGGACTGGCCAAGGCCTTATCATTGATGCTGGGCCTTGGCTCGGCACTTTGAATCGTGGTGTTATAGATTTCCGGTCTGACAATGCGGCAACCGCCGAAGTCGGATCGGTTATCTATGTCAAGATGCAGGGTACAGGTGCGGACGCAGCGGCCATCGATGGCAAAGGCCTTTACATTGAAGATGAAGCAGCGGCCACGGCAGGCAGTTACTTGGTTAAATTGGATAGCCTAGCCAACACCGCTTTGCATATTTCAAATTCAGGCGCAGCCGCGGACGGAATCAAGATCGATGTCGCCGATTCCTATACCGGCCAGGGCTTTGTCGCTGATCTTGGCCCTTGGCTTGGTACTACCGGGGAAGGTTTTATCTCTCTGGCTTCCGATAATGCGGCTACTATCCCCGCCGGTCAGTTCGCGAGGTTCCGGCAACTCGGGACAGGACAGCACGCCGCAGCTATCGCAGGGACTTTGATTTACCTGGAAGACGATGCAACGGCTCCCGCAGCGGGTACATCTTACGCTCTATATATTGACGCGACAAATATTGAGGCAATCCATGTTGATACCGGCAAAGTCCTGGTCGATGAGACCGTGACGGCCACGGGCGGCTTATCGTCTGGTACGGCGGCAGATTCTTTCATCCATACCGATACCGTTGAATGCAACAATGCCTGCATCAAGGGCCTCCGGGCAGCCCCGAAAGAGATTGTAGCTACCCCAGGCGCAGACAAGTTTGTGGAGATCATAAGTGCAGTTCTGGTTCTTGATTATGGTACTAACGTTCTGACGGAAACGGCTGACAACCTCGTGATCGAATACGCCACCAGCGGCGTCGACATAACGGCGGCGATTGAATCCACCGGATTTATTGACGCGGCGGCGGATACGTTGAAACTGGCATATGCAACGATAACCGATGTGTCGGCGGCTAACGCCGTCAATAACGCGGTTCAGCTTTTCAACACAGGCGGTGATGAGTTTGCCGGCAATGCCGCGAACGATACAACGTTGACTATCAAAGTCAATTATCGCATCCATGCAGCGGGGTTATAAGATGAGGAAAATGCTCGCCGGAATTTGCCTGGTCGTGCTGCTGGTTGTGTTCGCGTATGCCCAGGACAGTAAAGAAGTCCTGACACTCAAACGCGACCTCGCTCAGGAGCGCGTCGTCAGGATCAAAACGGAGCTTGAATTGATGAAATCGCAGTACAAAGAAGGACAGGAGGCTCTTAAGGCAACTTCGGCAGAGCTGGACCGGCTAAATCAGGCCCTAAAAGCGATGGATGTAAAGGATAAACAATGAAGATAATTTTGCTCGTCATGTCATTGGCTTTACTTATCGGCTGCGCTCACATCAAGGAAAGCGACTGGCTGAACCATGACACGCAGTATGCTTCCTGGGAGCATGCCCGGTTTTCACTGTGGGGTTATCGGAGCCCAACCGCTGAGGACGCCAGATTGAGCAAGGAACAAGGCTGGTGGGGGAAACCAGTCAAAATAAAGCCACAAAATAAGCAGATATGGTATCGGCAACTAAGTCCGAAACAAAGGCGCTGAGGCTCTTTTATGTTGGCATGGGCAGTAATTGTGTTCGTTTTCTTCGCGGTCATAGCGGCTGTAATAACGCTCCGGGGGTAGTATGGCGGTAACGCAGGACCAGGCGCTTATCAAACTCATAACCGGCAGGCAGCAGAAACTGGAGAAGGAATCTTAAAAAGATGTTTTCACTAATTTGTATAATCTATACCTTCTTCATCTGGTGCCTCTTGAGGATCAGTAAGAAGGAAGCGCCGAGGGAAAAATAGATGGCGACATATTATGCAAGAAACGTAGTCGGCAACTGGTCAGCAGTCACTTCCTGGGATGCTGTAAGTTCAGGTGGTGCAGGCCCAGCGGGACCGCCTGTGGCTGGGGATACGGCGATCTTTGACAGTGGGTTTACTGGATCAATCACGATAACTGGTACTACCAACTTCCTGACGTTAACCTGCCAGGCGGGGGCGGCTGGCACCTTGACGTTTAATAGTGGGACAACGACAGTCGTTGGGTCTGAGGGAAGCATAACTTTCGTTTCAACCATGACCCTTGCCGGGACAGGGCTGATGAATTTTACTGCATCGGCAACGGTAGATATGGGTGGTCTTTCATTTCCAGGTAATATCCTCGCTGGCACCACCATTACATTATCTAGCGATTTTGCTATTTCCGGGTCTTTGGTTCTACCCAGTGGTGGCAACTACACTACTACCTTCACGGGTGCTTATAACGTTACGTGCAACACATTGCTTTCTCGCAATACCAACATGACGACGACGTCGAACTTGGTTATTCAGGCTGGCCAAACATTAACAGTGACAAACAGCATGATACTTGGGGTGACTAACTCGGTAGGGAACTCTGGATTGACCATAAAATCCAACACGGCCAGCAGTTCTATGTATCTCAATTATACTGGTACGGTGGCAAACTGTAAAGTTGCGTTTGTGGTCTTCACTGACATTGATGCTTCCGGCTCAGCTCAAGCCATTGTCAACTGGCACGGCGGAACGTTGACCAGGACAGAAAACATCTACAACATAACTGCTGCTAGCTTTCCTGCGGTGGCAGATGTTGAAAGTGGTGTAGAATATGGTGGCGTGGATGACGGAGGAATAAATAGATTGACGGGGACGCTTTCACCAGATTTTCCCGCAGCCGCCAATGTTCTCCACAACGACACAGTCAATGGCGTTGCTGGAACTCTTTATGCCAGCAACATCGGCACGGCCTTAGGCACTGGATCAAATCTGTCGGCAGGGATTTTGAAAAACGCTGAAGTCGTTGATGATGTGACAGGGACATATGATGGGCCAGCCACCGACTATCCTGCTGCAGGAAATGTTCGAGACACCGATACTGTTGACGGCGTACCGGGAACTTTATTAAGCGATAAAATCCTCAAAAGTAATGTAACCGGCTCGGGGGCAGGTAACTACGACGACGATAATTTGGCAGTAGGAAATGTAAGACCAGTTGCCTTTGGTTTAGGGATTGTCGGTGATTTGTCAAACTTAGTCGCCACAGACGCAGCCTATATTGCTTTGGAAAATTCTCGTAATAATGACAACGGAACTGTGGCTGCCGACATCATAACGACAAAAAGCGTAAAAATACGGAATACTACAATTAACGGAACGTTTAACGAAGCAGTGCGTAACATCGATCCAGGCGAGGCTAATGTAAAAAACGGCATAGCATATAAGATTTTGAACGTTGCCAAAACCGGAACATACATAATAGCCGTGCTGGTGGCTCATGCTAAAGGCTTACTGTTAGGGGTATACAAGTAATGATTGTAACCGATGACGTGAAACAGTTTTATGAAGATCATCGCATCCCCTTGGGGAAAATGATTGTCGTCGGCCAAACCAGGCGGGGATTGACCGCATCCGCCATTGAGGAAGCCGCTGCCCAGGTATATAACGAGATACAGAGTGGCAAGACTATTCCTTCTATAAGAATCGCTTGGGAAATATTCTCCATTGCCAAAAGAAAGCAAGCCATTACGGTTAAATCCGAAAGAGAGGAAATCGCATCTCTTCGGCGCGAATTGGAGCTATGCAAACGCCCATGGTGGCGGCGTTGGCTTGAAAAGGTCGGGTGGCGCCGATGAGCGGGATCTTAAGCAACGCAGCAGTTAAGATCACGGTAAGCACGCTTGTACTGACCGGACAGGGCAGTTTTCGGGGGTTCTTGCTCGGCACTGATGGTGTAAACGATCCGATTATCACGGTATATGATGGATTGGATAACACCGGCGTTGAAATAGTGCCGACCTGCACTTACGACGCTTCTGCCTTGGGATTAAACGGCGTAACCGGCCTGAACCGTTACGTCGAAACTGGAATATACATTGAAATCACTTGCGCGGGAAGCGTTGAATTGATCCCCGAATATGTGGCGTGGGGATTTGCGAGAAAGCTAAAATATGAGTAACGTAACGCAGGACCAGGCTCTTATCAAACTCATAACCGGCAGGCAGCAGAAACTGGAGAGTGATAAGACCAACTTTAATGATCGGATGCAGGATGTGGCGGATTACGTCTGTCCGCACAGGGATGATATACGCGGCACCCTGCAAAAGGGCGAAAAGAAAGGCACAAAAATTTTCGACGGCACAGCAGTAGGCGCTGCTGTTTTGGCGACGGACGGAATCCATGGTTACCACGTATCGCCTGCCTTTCCCTGGTTTAAATACCAAATGAACCGTAAGCAGGTGAATACGATCCCGGCTGTCCGGGAATGGTTGGATGAAATCGAGTTCAATATGTACATGGTCCTGAATCGGAGCAATTTCTATTCTGAGATGTGGTCTTACATTTACGATGGCCTGACTATTGGGTCTCCTCCAATCTACCCAGAGGAGGATATCGCAGAGGAACGTATAATTTTTGAGAGCGTGCACCCCGGGGAGATTTTTATTAGTGACAACAAATACGGCGAGGTAGATGTGCTGCATCGCAAGAGGAAATTGACGACGCGTAAAATGGTGCAGATGTTTGGTGAGGGAAATTGTACGCCTGCCGTGAAGCAGTCCTACAAAGACCAGCCATTCCAGGAATACGAGATAATACATGCCGTCTTTCCGCGCGAGGAGTATGATGGCCGCATGCAGGATGCAGGAAATAAGCGTTGGGCCTCTATTTGGCTCATGACTGCCGGCAATCATATATGCCGAATCTCTGGTTTCGATAGATTTCCATACCATATCTGGCGTTATATGCGGAGCGGTAAAGAGGTTTACGCCTGGACGCCTTCTCTCCTTGCTATGGCCGACATTAAGGGGCTGAACTTACTGAACAAATCGCTCCTGGGCGCTGCCCAGCTTGCCATTGATCCGGCCTATAATGTACCTGCTTATCTTATGGGTAAGGTTGAGTTAAAGCCGCGCGGCATAAATTATATGCGGGACGGTACAACCGATAAGATCACCCCCATCAACACCTCTGGAAGTTTTCCGATAGGGATTGACCGGGAACAGTCAAAGCAGCAGGCCATTAAGGAACGGTTTCATGTCGATACTTTCCTGATGTTGGCGAACCTTGAGGGCAAAGGGCAACGCACAGCCTATGAAGTCTCGGAGTTGATGGCGGAGAAGGCGGCAGTGCTTGGGGCCGAACTTGGGCCGTTGAATACGCAATTGGATCAGATTCTTGACCACGTTTATTCGATTGAGCTCGAAGCAGGTCGAATGCCGCCTCCTCCCGATATTTTGTACGAGATGGCGGCGCAGGATCCTCATTTAAGATTCGACCCTGTTTACATGGGACCGCTGGCGCAGGCCCAGCGTGAGCGGTTCTCAAAAGATGGTATTCGTAAATTCTTTACCGAAATAGCGCCACTTGTGCAGGTCCAGATCTCTACTGGCCAGCCCCCGGAGATCCTTGACAACTTCGATATGGACGAGGCCGGGCGGTATCTGGCTGATAGCAATCGCGTTCCGGCTTCGATGATCCGCACCAAGGAAATGGTAGCCTCTATCAGGCAAGGCCGGATACAGGCTATGCAGGAGGAAAAACAAGCAGCAGGGGCCATGCAGATGATCGAAGGCATGAAGACAGCGACTGAGGCCGACAAGAACACGGGTGGTAAACTCGGCCAAAATGTCATCGACATGATGAGGACGGCAGGAGGCAGCAATGCGGCGGCTTGATATGTTTCCGGCAACGGAACTGATCCAGCAATATCGTGCCACGTTCTCGACGCGGGCAGGGCACGAAACCATAAAACACATGCTTTATGATCTCGGCGCCTTTGAAGAGACTTCCGAGTTCAACGAAGATGTGGTGTTGAAAAACTACGCAACGCGCCTCCTTAAAATCCTGGCCGGCGGCGAGATTGGAGAGGACAGCGTTGATCAGTTCATTAATTGGCTGATCAAGCAGCCATTGGAAAGGCAAGAAGAATGAAACCCGAGGATAAACCGATATTTGACGCGCTTTCCGATTGGCAACTTATGGGCCTCTGCATCGAGCGCGAGGCAGGAGGCGAGTCACGCGAGGGACGGATAGCGGTAGGAACTGTAATTTTAGAGAGGGTAGATCATCGAGGGTGGGACGGGGGAACTATTCATGAAGTCATCCTGATGCCCTGGCAATTTTCCTGGACAATGCCGGAAGCAGAATCGGACTATTACAATCGCTCCGTGCATATGGCTGAGCGCTGGGACGACGTGTATGAAAAAAGCGATTCGCTGAAACAATGTGCGGAAATCGCCATAAGCATGTTAAGCGGGGCAATTCCGCGAGATCCAAACTTAGCGGCTGTCCATTGCTGTGAGTATGTGGCTGGAAGATACCGCAAGCATATGGATGATCACCCGGAAGAGAAATGTAATCGGTGGTGGCAGAAAATGAAACTCCTCAAAGTGATCGGCAATCATGAATTCTATACAGCTAAATAAAAATACCGGACTCATATACATAGCCATAAACCGTACCAGCGGGAAAATATATGTTGGTCAAATTGAAACGATAGAGAAAATGAGGGTGGCTAAAAGGGGAATGCTGGCACAGGAGGCCGGCTAACATGGATATTTGGGCGGTAATTATGCAATCGCCTCTTGCAGCCTGGTTAGGCTACATCCACTTAACTCGGCCGGCGCGGACAGAGTGCGCATTGAGGCATGAAAAAGTAGATGGTGCAGAGACCAATTTATGCATGAAACTTGGGGAGCTGCATACCGATATTAGAGAGATCAGGGAAATCCTGGTTGGGCACGTAGCGAAAAAATAATAAGGAGGGACATGACAATGGAATCAAATACAGTGGTAATTTTGGCGGCCCTTTTTGCAATATCAGAGGCCTTGGCCTTAATACCGCAGATAAAGTCAAACTCAGTTTTTCAGTTCCTTTTCAATTTGCTTAAAACCCTCATAGGGAAAGGCAGAGGCGTATGACCTGGGAATGGCTCTTGTGGGCTTTGATCTTCTTGGTTGGTTTTTTTTGTGGTTGGCTAATAGGAACGGCCCATAAAGAAGATAAACGGTTTAAGGAATCAAGGCAATGAGAATAGCGCCGCCTTTTGAAACAGAAAGGAGAAAGATATGGATATTTTAGCAATTTAAACGACAGGGGCAGAAATTATCAGACTACTCGTCCAGGGCATCAGCTTTGTCGAACGGCTTTTCAGCAGACAGAGCGGA
>Ga0208375_1003705_pt1 | contig 12699 bp, 13 predicted proteins | sample RifOxyD1_FD_184038 | JGI IMG/M metagenome (GOLD analysis project Ga0208375, IMG submission 184038) | Soil microbial communities from Rifle, Colorado - Rifle Oxygen_injection D1 (SPAdes) | ecosystem: Environmental > Terrestrial > Deep subsurface > Rock core/Sediment | place: Rifle, Colorado... | reverse complement strand
TATTAAATCCATAACCTTATTTGCTGAGTTTTTTTCAGATTCAGTAGTTGAAGGGTCAAGAGGTATCAAGCGTGACAAGACTTCTGACGAATTTTTAAAGGATTCTTCATTAGAAAGCGAAATAATCTCAAAATATGAAAATGATATTGATTTAAAAATTGTAGATGAAGACGAGGTTGAGGCAGAGGAATTATAGATTAATAACTATTAAGCGAAAAGGATGATGATATGAGTTTTAGCGCAAATGATGTTAAGGATTTAAGAGAAAAAACCGGTGCCGGGATGATGGATTGCAAGAAGGCTTTATCAGAGTGTAATGGCAATATGGATGATGCTGTTGATTATCTAAGAAAGAAAGGTCTCGCTGCTGCTCAAAAAAAGCAGGGCAGGATTGCCGCTGAAGGTATTATCGGTTCATATATTCATATGAACAGTAAAATTGGTGTAATTGTAGAAGTTAACTGCGAGACAGACTTCGTTGCTAAAAATCCTGAATTTCAACATTTTGCTCACGACGTAGCGATGCATATTGCTGCTGCTGATCCAAAATTTGTCAGAGACGATGAAATGGATGAAAATTTTAAAAATAAAGAAGCAGAAATTTATGCAGCTCAATTAAAAGAGCAGGGTAAGCCTGAAAAAATGATTCCTAAAATTGTCGAGGGAAAATTAAGTAAACTGGCGGAGGAAGTCTGCCTTTATAATCAAAAATTTGTTAAAAACCCTGATAAAACGGTTAATGATTTAATTAACGAACTCACATTAAAGATCGGTGAGAAGATTTCCGTAAGAAGATTTCATAAATTTGTAGTTGGTGAAGGGATGAAGAAAAGAGAGGATAATCTGGCTGCGGAAATAGCTGCAATGACAAAATAAATTAAAACCTAAAGGGACTTTTTTAGTCCCTTTTTTTTCGCCTGGAGATCCAAATGAAATATAAAAGAATACTATTAAAATTATCAGGAGAAGCTTTAGCAGGTGAAGATCGTTTTGGCATTAACCCGGACATGCTTAATTTATTCACCAGGGAAATCAAAACTCTGTATAACATGGGGGTTGAGATTGCAATTGTCATTGGTGGAGGAAATATTCATAGAGGAATGGCTGGGTCAAAGGCTTCTGGGATGGATAGAACAACTTCAGATCATATGGGAATGCTTGGCACAATCATTAATTCCCTTGCCTTGCAAGACAGTTTGGAGAGAGAAAATATTTATACAAGAGTCATGTCTGCTATTCAAATTAGTAGAATTGCGGAACCGTACATAAGGAGAAGGGCTATCAGACACTTGGAGAAACGTAGAGTGATTATTTTTGCAGCCGGGACTGGAAATCCTTATTTCACAACAGATACCGCAGCAGCACTTCGTGCCAACGAAATCGATGCGGAAATAATTATGAAGGCTACCAAAGTGGATGGAGTTTATGACAAAGATCCAATGTTACACAAAGATGCCGTAAAATACGATACCCTAAGTTATATTGACGTTTTGAAAAATAACCTAAAAGTTATGGACTCTACGGCTGTAAGCCTTTGTATGGATAATAATATTGAAATATTGGTTTTTAACGTCTTTCAGGCCAATAACATGCAAAGAGCAGTGATGGGTGAGAAAATAGGTACTTTGGTTACCAAGTAACTTGAAAAAACATATTTTCTTAAGGATAATTGGCAGGATTCATTTCTAAGGAGTTTTAAAATGTGGAATAAGATGAAAAATAATGTAAATGCATCAATGGAAAAAACAATAGATTCTTTGAAACACCAACTTTCTAAAATTAGAACAGGGAGGGCTACGGATTCTGTGCTTGATGGAATAACTGTAGATTATTACGGTATGTCTTCCCCCATAAAACAAGTAGGTCAAGTGAGTATCCCCGAAGCAAGATTATTGCAAATTCAGCCTTACGATAAAACCATGATTTCTGCTATTGAAAAATCCATACTAGCTGCTAATATCGGTGTGACTCCATCTAATGATGGTAATTTGATTCGCGTTCCATTTCCCGCACTAACCGAAGAAAAACGCAAGCAGCAGGTGAAGGAAGTCAAAAGAATAGGGGAAGAAGCCAAGGTTGCAGTCAGAAATGTAAGACGAGATCAAAACGAACTGGTTAAAAAAGCAGAAAAAGATAAAACGGTTTCGGAGGATGAATCAAAAAAAGTCCAAAAAGAAATTCAGGATGTAACGGATAAATATATCAGAAATATTGATGATGTTATTAAAGTCAAAGAACAAGAGATCATGACGATTTGATGATCACAGACCCAGTAAAAACTTCAGCCTTGTCGTATCATGCGGCAATAATTATGGACGGTAATGGCCGGTGGGCCAAAGAAAGGGGGCGTCCACGTTTTTGGGGACACGTTCGGGGGGCAGCCGTTGCAAGTAAAATCATCGAAGAGGCTGTTAACTTAAATTTAAAAGCGATAACACTGTTTTCTTTTTCCACAGAAAACTGGTCAAGACCAGAAATCGAAATAAAAGTTTTGTTTAAGCTCCTGGGCAAATTTATTTTAAAAGAAAAGAAAAGGGCTTTGGATAAAAAAATTAAATTTCGAGTGATTGGTGATCTCACTGGTCTTCCCGCAGAAACTGTAAAAGTTATTCGTGATATGGAAGGTATGACTAGAGATTTTGAAGGACTAAAACTTACGCTGGCTTTTGGATACGGTGGGCGGTCAGAAATACTAGCTGCAGTTAATTTGCATATAAAAAGTAACCCCGGCCAGGCAATGGATATGGAGCAGCTTGAAAAAAATCTTTTTGCTCCTGATCTTGGTGATGTCGATTTTCTTTTACGAACCGGGGGAGATCATAGAGTATCCAATTTTTTACTGTGGCAGTTAGCCTACGCAGAATTGTTTTTCATGGATACTAAATGGCCTGATTTTACTCAAAAGGACCTAAGAAATGTTTATGATCGCTTTTTAAAGCGAGACAGAAGGTTTGGTTTTATAGATGCAACTGGTGAATTAAAAAAAGTTTCACAAATGGCAGTACAAAACAAAACTGCAATAGGGAAAAAAAATGAAAAGTGAATTGACGAATACGACCAAAAGAATTTTAGCTGCAGTCGTGCTCTTGGTGATTTTATTTATTGTTTTTTCCTTAGGACTTAATGCCTTTATAGTTTTTTTGATACTAATTGGACTTTTTTTAATTGATGAAACAGTCATTAATATTTTTAAATTTAAAAGATTCTCAGCTACGCACTTGTTTAACGTATTTCTTTACTTATTATTGTTAAATATAATTTTATATTTTTACTATGCACCATATAATTTGCTTTATCTTGAATTTTTTAATTCGGATCTTAGCTTGCGTCTTTTTCAACCGAGCTTCCCTTTCGAAAATGCCTTAACCAAATTTGCATCAATCTCAATTGTTTTGAATTTCCTGGCAATTTTCTATCTTTTCTTTGTTTCAATAAGAAATTTATCGGTTATTAATTGGCTTAGAAAAATTAAAATATTTTGGGGATTGTATTTTTTCTTGAATATTGTACTTTTTATATTTTTAGTAATTTTAGCAAAAGAAAATTGGATTAATTATTTAGTTCTGCTTTTTATCATCTGTTTTGGAACAGATACCGGTGCCTGGTTTTTTGGGAAGAGATTTGGGAAAAACAAATTATGGCCTTCAGTAAGTCCGAATAAAACTGTTGAAGGATTAATAGGTGGAGTTTTTTCATCAAGTGTTTTGGCTTCATTTTATTATGTATTATTTTTTGAATTCAATACACCTATAATTATGGTACTTTTTACATTTTTAGGAGCAACATCACACTTAGGTGATTTATTTCAGTCAAAAATCAAGCGGCAATGCGGGGTTAAAAATAGTTCTTCGTTGATTCCAGGCCATGGTGGAGTGTATGATAGGTTGGATAGCGTTTTATTTCTTATGCCTTTTTATTTAGTGGTGATGTTTTATCACAGCATTTTTTAAGGACACTTATGTTTAATTACCTTCAAGCAATTATTATTTTTATTCTTTTTTTAGGTCCTTTGATTTTTTTCCACGAATTAGGACATTTCTTAGTCGCAAGATTTTTTGGTGTAAGGGTGGAGGTATTTTCGTTGGGGTTTGGGCCTAAATTATTTAAATTTAAAAAAGGTTTTACGGAATATGCTATATCGCTAATACCACTTGGTGGATATGTAAAAATGTTTGGTGACGATCCATTAAACAAGGACGGTATAAAGGAAGAAGATAAAAAGTATAGTTTTGTTTATCAAGGCAAGCTTGCAAGGTTTTGGATAATTTTCGGTGGGCCTCTGGCTAATTTTTTGTTGGCTTATTTTATTTTTGTCTCATTGATGTTAGTGGGAGAGCGATTACCCGAAATTAGATTTGGAATGATTACCGAAGAATCTCGTTTTTATAGCTACGGAATCAGATCGGGAGACATACTTAGAAAAATAAATGGCAAGGAAGTTCTAAGTCCATCGGATATGATGCTTGAGGGGAAAAATAAGATTGAGTCAATAACCGTTGAGCGATTGACCGCAACCAAATATTTGCCGATGGATATCCAAGCCGAAACCTTTTTCAGTGAATTTGGTCAGTATTCCCCGGTGTTGAGAAAGCCCATATTGGTTGATAAAAGTGGCAAAACATTTGTATTAAGTTTGTATGAAAAAGAAGTAAATTGGAAAATGTCGCTGGAAGCCGTGGCACAAAACTTCAATCATTATGATTTTTATATTTTTCCAATTGAAAAATTTGATGAAAATGAATCGAAAATCAGACTTGGATTGGTGCCAAGCAAGTTGCCGATAACTTGGACTAACTCTTCGAATTTTTTCGAGCTTTTGTCTAATGCCGGATTTAAAACAATTGATTTAAGAATAAAGAATATTACAATGAATAGCCCTGCTGACGTAGCAGGACTTAAATCCGGGGATACACTTATTTCGGTGAATAATGAGCAGCTTTACTCTTTTGAACATTTGAAGCTTAAATTACAAAAGATTGAGAATTCCAGATCAATCTCTCTGGCTGTCTGGCGTAATAACGAAATGATGACCAAGTCAATTTTGCCGGAAATTGTGAAAGCTGAAGGGAAGGAAAATAAGAGAATAGGGGTTGAAAGTAGCATGCAGATTCTTGCTCTTAATTATATTTTTACAAAACCAAGTAGTATAGTTGAGGCACTTCAAAGAGCTTTTTCTAAAACAATTGGAAGCATTACTGCGGTGACGGATGGTTTTAAGAAATTGGTAACCAAGGAAGTTTCTCTAAAAAGTGTAGGGGGGCCTATTGCCATTGCTCAAGCAGCTACTGAGTCCTTTAATACGTCCTTATCCTATTTTTTTCAAATAATGGCGTTAATTTCAGTAAATCTTGGAGTAATCAACCTTTTTCCGATACCCATTTTGGATGGAGGTCATCTTATGTTTATTTTTATCGAGATTTTCAATCGTGGCCCGGTTTCTAGAAGGAAATTGGAAATTGCCCAACAGTTTGGACTATCTTTTTTGTTATTACTCATGGTCTTGGCGTTATTTAATGACTTTTCCAGAATTTTTTAAAAGATGACCTGGCTTTATACAGATACTACCGATCATGTGGTTTTGGGAATTTTATCAGAGCAATTTGAGTGGCTTGAGTATTTAGAAATTTTTAATCAGAAAAGTACGGCAGATTTGCATTTTTTGATTAATGAGATACTTCAAAAACATAAACTAAATTTTGAAACACTTAACGGTTATGTCTTTGCTGCGGGACCGGGCTCTTATACAGGAATGAGAGTATCTGAGGGCATTGCCCAGGTTTTGGAATGGCAAAACATAAAGGTCTATTCCTTTTACCATTACGAAATTCCCCAAATAATAGGAGATACTGCGGGGATCTGGTTTTCAGAGGCTTTTAAGGGAGAATATTTTTTATTTAATTGTGTATCGAATGAAACAGAACTTGTGAGCAAGGATAATTTCATAGCCCGTATCAATGATGCAAAAATTAATGCATATACTCATTTCAAAAATGATCATTCCTATTCCTTAATAAAGTCACCTGCCAAGATCAAATTAACAGGCGAGAGAGTGAAAGATAATTCACAAAAAATTTTTTCTCATATAGTTTCCAAAAAAAAACGCGTGGAACCCCTGTATTATCGGAGTGAGGAGAAGGAATTTATTCCAGCAAAAAAATGACTTTTTAGTTGCCAGTTGATAATCTAAGGTATGATAAATACTTTTTTATCCTGGAAATTTCACCTTCCTTTTTTTATCCTAAGTTTTTTATTGCTAAAAGTATCGGGTATTTATGGAGCAGGTCTTGTTGCCATTATTTATCTGACGATTGCATGGCTTTTTCGAATTGAAGAGATTACGGAACAGTATGATCTGGGTTTTGACAATTTGGTAGTTCCATTTTCTGGAAGAATAAAAAAAATCGATCATTTCCAACATGTGTTTATTCCGGAAAATTATTTATGTATAGAATTCCATTATAATTTGATAAAAGGGTTGGGAATATACTTCCCGAGGGCATTGGAGGTTTATGATATTGTAAAAAATGAAAATGAAATATTTATTAATCTCAAAAGTGATAATAATGAAAGTCTGATTATTCATTTTAAAAAAAATATTTTTGGATTTTTACCAAAACTTTGGGTTTATCCGGGGGATCGTGGAAAAAGAGGATCTTCAATGGGGTATTTCCCATGGGGAGGAAAATTATTTTTTTACATTTCGGATAAATATATTTTAAATCGTAGTACAAATTGCATATTATGGGGTGGTAGAACCGAGATTACAAATTTACCAAAGGATTATGAAATTGAAAAAGCTTAAAAAATTTCAACATACAATTAATAAAAAAATTATTATCGATAAAAGAAAGTTTGCTTTTTTTCTTCCGAATGTGTTTACTGCTTTAAATCTAGCTTGTGGTTTTTTAGTGATAATTCTCTCGGTAAGTGAAAAATTTTACTATGCGGGCTTAACTCTTTTGCTTGGAAGTGTTTTTGATATGGTGGATGGTCGAATCGCCCGATTAACCGGAACCCAAAGCAATTTTGGAGAACAATTTGATTCCATGAGTGATGTCGTTACTTTTGGTGTAGCACCAAGTGTTATGATTTATTATCGTTTTTGCCAGGGTTATGGCAGACTAGGTTTGGTGGTGGCATTTATTTTTTTGTTATGTAGTGCTTTAAGACTTGCCAGGTTTAACGCCAACATTGACAGGGTTCACCCTAATTTTTTTCAAGGTCTCCCTACACCTGTGGCTGCTTTGGCCCTTGGTGGATATGTTCTTTTGTCTACAGAGTTGTTAATTATCAATGATGTTTCTTTTTTAGCGTTGTTATATTCGATTTTCTTCTCGTTTTTAATGATTTCCAATATCCCTTTTTGCTCATTTAAAAAATCTGAGTGGATGAGAATGCATAAAAAAAGAGTTTTAATTATTATTTTTCTAATAATTGCAGTAACATTTATTTATGAACAGTTTATGATTCCAATGGTGATATTGATTTATGTGATTAGTTCATTAGTTTATTTTTTTACACACAGAGGGGAGCTGAAGGATGTCTTTGATTGGGAAAATGATTAATCGAAATACAAGTTTAGGGTTATTATTCCTTTTAGCTTTTTCATGCAGCCTATTCGGTGAAGATTTCAGTCAATCCGTAATAGGACAAACGCTTGACAAAGATTTTGATGAAACCTACAAAAATATAAAAGATGACTCCATATTTTTACCAGGTAACGCAAAAGATATTGAACTTCTAAAAACAGATAAAAAGTCTCCTTTCATGAGTGGTTACGATGATAAGCAGATGGATAAAAAGCTGGATAAGAACGCTTCAGATGTTGGAGTTACTACCATGGGTACCTTCAGTAATGCTACGAATTATTTAGAGCATGATATGAAAATCCTCTTGAGTGATATTGAGATGAAAGGAAAAAAAGCAGTATCATTTAACTATTACAAAGATACTTTTGATTATGTTTCCAAAAGTGATGTATTTAACAAAGTGTACAGGGGTGACCCTAAATCTTATAACGTCGGAACTTTTCAATTGGCTTATAATTACTTTTATATAAAGAAAGAGCACTTGGATTGTTTTATTGGAACGAACTTGGGTTTTGGCTATAATCAAGGACCTGGGGTTTTTATATATTCCCGCGAAGTATCTGATACAACATTTCGCTTAGTAACCCTTCCGGCGGATTTTACAGTGGGTTTTGGGTTGAGGCCCGGAAAATGGCTTAAACTAAATCTGGAAGGAGGTCCATCAGCTATGGGTCTTTATCAAACCCGGTCAGATCGCAACTCTGGTGAACGCGGCAAGAGACGAAGGCAGGTTGGTTTTGGTTATTACGGCCAAGGGGCTTTAAAAATTAGTATGAGTAATATTTTCCCCAAATATTATCATAGTCTTTATTACGGGATGAATTTAACCAAGGTGTGGTTAAACGTACTAGCAAGATATCATTACTACTCAAATTTCCAAGATGATATTCAGATCTCGGGTGTTTCTTTTGGAATAGGCTTTGCATTTGAGTCCTTTTGATTTTTGATATTTCAACATAATTCATGTAATAAGAGAGTATGTTTTATTCTTATAAAATAAAGTTAGCATATAAAGGTACCGGTTATTTCGGCTGGCAAATACAAACCAAGGGACAGCTTAAAACCATTCAAGGTGAGTTGGAGAGGGCATTAAAAATAATTGCCAAGACTGATGAAGTTAAAACCCTTGGTGCAAGCCGAACTGATGCAGGTGTACATGCCTTAGGGCAAGTGGCCAGGATTATTATTCCGATAAACATACCCGAAATTGGAATTGTTCATGGTATTAATAGCGTGATTGATCCAGCAGTTCAAGTAATTGAATGCCAAAGCATTAATGGTAAATTTAACCCCATCAGTGAGGCAGTCTCGAAGGAGTACATCTATTACTTTACCACCCAAAAAAAACCTTTGCCTTTCTATTTGGATTTTTTTGGTAATATAAGTTTTGAGTTGGATTTTTTAAAAATGCAATCTGCTTTAAAATATTTTATTGGAAAGAAAGATTTTATAAACTTCAGGTGCGTTGGTACTGACACACCCGACACTATAAGAGAAATTTTCGAGATAGTGTTAACGCAACATCGTAACAATAGTTTATGTCATTTAATACCGCCGGAATATTATGCGCTCCGCATAAGAGGAAATGGTTTTTTAAAACAAATGGTGCGATTAATAGTAGGGACCCTTTGGATGGTAGGACGGGGTAGATTATCAGAACATGATCTGCTTGAAGCCTTTGATGGTAACGCTAAAAAACATTATGGGCCGGTTGCTCCTGCAGGAGGATTGTATCTTAATAAAATTGAATACTAAGGATAGCTTTAAACCAGTCATATATTTCTTGACAAAATCAATCAGGTTTGACTTTTTCAAGCTTTCTAGTTATCTTGCCCGTCAATAAGTGGTTTTTTTATTATTAAGTAATTTAAAGAGGTAGAAATTTATGTCTTACAAAGTTGTTGTGATTAATAGTTGCACTAAAAAAGTATGTTTTGATTTTGAAAAATTGGATTTATCTACTCAGATTGAAAAGCAGGTAAAAGAAAAGCAAAAAAGTTCAAATATAAAGGGGTTTAGAGCAGGCAAGGCCCCGATAGATGTAGTGAAAAAGATTTATGGTGGTCAGATTGAAACTGAAGCCTTGAATGCGTTTATTCAGAAGGAATTTTTTGATGCGATTACAAAAGAAAATTTGAAAGTGGTGGGATACCCATCGTTTGAAAATATGAAATATGTTGCTGGAGAAAAAATTTCATTTGATGCTGTGGTGGAGCTTTTTCCTGAATTTGAATTGAAAGATATGGGTTCACTTTCCTTTACCAAAGAAAAAGTGGTTTTGAATGATGACGAAATTGAAAAAGTTAAAAAAAATTATCTGGAATCAAAGGCAGAGATAATCGCTATTGAAGATATCAACAAGACCCTGGAGAAAGGATATATTGCAATCATTAATTTTGAAGGCGTCAAGGAAAACAATGAGCGTCCGGATAGCATGAAGGGCAAGGAATACTCTCTAGAGATAGGCTCGAATAGTTTTATTCCTGGCTTTGAAGAGCAGATGATTGGTATGAAAAAAGGTGAGAAGAGAAATTTGCATGTCACTTTTCCCATGGATTATCATGCGGAGGATTTAAAAGATGCCAAAGTGATTTTTGAAGTAGAATTGTTGGAAATTAAGGAAAAAATACTGCCAGAATTCAGTGATGAACTGGCTAAAGAATTTAAGTATGAATCCATGCAAGATTTCTATGAAAAAACCAGAAAGAGCTTGATGTATCAAAAAGAAAGAAAAGCGAAGGAAAAATTACATCAGGAAGTGTTGGAAAAATTAGTAGAGGATAATAGCTTTGATGTTCCGAAAGCCATGCTTGCCGAACAACTTAAATATCTGAAAGAAGATATGACTAAAAATTTAAAATACCAGGGTTTTAACGAACATATGGTGAATGATTATTTGGATAAGTGGGCCGGTGATCTGGATCGGAAAGCAAAATTTCAAGTTTCTTCTGGACTTATATTGGACAAGCTGGCAAATAAATATGGTATTGAGGCTGGTGATGCGGATTTTGAAAAAAAGATTGAAGAAACTGCAGACCAATCTGGAATGGACAAGGAGCAAATCCGAAACTATTATTCGGAAAAAAATATCAAGAAAAATCTCATGTTTGCCATCAGGGAAGAAAAAACTTTTGAACAACTTATAGCTGAATTAAATGTTGCCGAATTAGGTTAATTATTGATTTGGTTTTTAAGCTCTTCATACTCTGGCAGGATTTCGGTCATGGACTCATAGAAATGGTTCATCTCGTCTTTGGATCCAAGCGAGATACGGAGGAATTCAGGCATTTCGTTGGCTATTAATGGCCTGATAATAACACCACGATTTAGTAGCATTTCAAAAATCCAGTTACTTGCTTGTTCGCAACCTGTGTGAATGGTAATAAAGTTAGCCACAGATTTAATGGGTTCTAAATTATTTTTTTTCAAAAAATTGAAGGCTTCTTGATATCTTTTTTCGTTGTTCTTAAGAGTTTTTTTAAGATGTGGATTGTCTCTTAAGGCAGCACAGGCTCCCAGTTGAGCAATAAGGTTGGGCTCAAATGGAAGTTTAATTTTTGTTAAATTTCCAATCAAGTCTTCGTGGGCAAATCCATAACCAACACGGATTCCGGCGAGTCCATAGGCTTTGGAGAAGGTTCTAAGGGTGATTACGTTGTCATATCGATAGTCCATGGAATCCGGGTAGTCCTCTTTTCCTTGAGCAAATTCAAAATAGGCTTCATCCAGTATGACTAATGTATGACTGGGGACAAATCTCATTAGATAATCAAATTCTTCCTTAGTAATATAGGTTCCCGTGGGGTTGTTTGGGTTGGCAATATAGATAATCTTGGTATTTTGATGAATTTGGGAAGCAATTTGTTTTACATCAAAACGAAAATCTTTCGTGAGTGGAGTGGTTATGAGTTTAGATCCTGAACCACGGGCCAAAACGAAAAAACCAATAAAAGTTTTATCAGAGGTTAATATTTCATCCCCTGGCCTTACAAAAGTACGAAAAATATTGGCCATGATACCTTCGGAACCATTACCCAGAATAATATTTTCTTTCTTTAAGTTATAGAGGTCACTCAACATGGATTTGAGCTGATAAGCGTGCATATCCGGATACTGGTGAAGATCCCATAATCCCTGAGTCATGGCCTTTATGGCATAGGGGGACGGCCCCAGCGGGTTTTCATTACTGGCGATCTTGGAAATTTTAGTAAGTCCTTTTTCTCTTGCCAGCTCAGTAGCAGGTTTTCCTGCTTGGTAAGGTTTTAAATTTTGAATATAAGGCGGTACCAATTCTGTGTGCTTGAAATGACCTTTAGAATTCATATTTTCCTCTTTAGAGTCGTTTTTTTTCAACTTATAGCATATAATCCGTCTGACCAACAGATTGATGTAATTTTAGGGTTAACGCATAGAGCATGAGATTTTTAGACCTAATAATAAAATATGACGTAACAGGTCCCAGATACACCAGCTATCCGCCACTTCCTTACTGGGAACATCCACCTTCGCAGGAGGAATGGCTTGCGCATGTAAATCAGGGCAGCGAAGTTGATTTATATGTTCATATCCCTTTTTGTAAAAATATTTGTCATTACTGTGGATGTAATAGAATTAAATTATGTGATGAAAGTGATTTGGATACATATATTGGTTATTTATTAAAGGAATGGGAATTATATAAGAAAAAATGTCCGTTATCTAGAATTAACTCGCTTCATTTGGGAGGTGGTTCACCCAGCCTATTATCTGTTTTACAGTTAGATAGATTGTTAGGTCCGTTAATCAAGGATATAGATAAATCAAAATTAAATGGTTCAATTGAAATTGATCCAAGAAATATAAGCAGTTCGCAACTGCAAAAAATTTTTGATTACGGAATTCGCCGATTATCATTTGGTATTCAGGATTTTGATCAGACAGTTCAAGAAAAAATTGGCCGTGTTCAACCATTCGAAAAAGTCTCTGAAATTTTGCGACTGGCAAGAATGATTGGATTTAAGGATATTAATTTTGATCTAATTTATGGACTTCCGGGACAGACTATTCAAAGGATGGGAGAAACCTTTAAACAGGTGGTGACTCTAAAACCGGATACCGTGGCGTTCTATAG
>Ga0208375_1003703_pt1 | contig 12699 bp, 16 predicted proteins | sample RifOxyD1_FD_184038 | JGI IMG/M metagenome (GOLD analysis project Ga0208375, IMG submission 184038) | Soil microbial communities from Rifle, Colorado - Rifle Oxygen_injection D1 (SPAdes) | ecosystem: Environmental > Terrestrial > Deep subsurface > Rock core/Sediment | place: Rifle, Colorado... | reverse complement strand
TGCACCAAGACCTCAAATCTCACACCTACCACCACTCCGGTTACCACGCCTTCAACCTCTCAGACCCCAAACCACGCAACATCCACAAAGCCTTGGTCCGAGACAGATTACTCCATCACGCTCTCTATCGCTCGCTCTATTGGCATTTCAATAAGCAATTTATCCACGACTCTTATTCTTGCCGCTTAGGCAAAGGGACCCACAAGGCCTTGAACAGGTTTACTCACTTTACCAGGCAGGCCAGCCGTAATCACACCCAAACCCTCTGGATATTGAAGGGCGACATCAAAAAGTTTTTTGCCAGTATTGACCAGGAAATTCTCATTCAGATCTTAGAGAAACATCTAGCAGACAAAAATACCCTCAATCTTCTGAAAATAGTGATTAAAAGTTTCCCCCAAGGCCTACCCCTCGGCAACCTCACCTCCCAACTGTTGGTGAATATCTACTTGAATGAATTTGATCAGCTTGTTAAACACAAGTTAAAAGCCAAATACTATATCCGATATGCCGATGATTTTGTCTTGATGTCCACAGATAAACAATATTTCCAAGACCTTTTGCCCCAAATCAATCAATTCCTCAATCAAGAACTAAAACTCTCGCTTCACCCCAACAAGGTTTTTCTCAAAACCATCTCTTCTGGGATAGACTTCTTGGGCTGGATTCACTTCCCCCATCACCGAGTGTTGAGGACGGCAACTAAAAAGAGGATGTTGAAGAGGATTAAAGCCAGCCCGAAGCCGGAGACAATTCAATCTTATGTGGGGATGCTGGGGTGGGGGGATGGTTGGAAGTTGCGAGAACAAATCATAATTACTACAGATTCTACGGTCGTATAAAGTGTAGTAATTTCGGTTGGTGTTATTTCTGGCACTTGGGGCAGAAGTGGGTGCCGCGGCCGGCGAGTTTGATTTTTTTGATTGGGGTAGCGCAGACGCGGCAAGGCCGGCCAGCGCGGCCGTAAACCTTGAGATATTTAAGCATCCCGCCTTCGCCACCATCGGCCCGGCGGTAATTGCGCGAGGAGGTGCCCTTCTTCTTAATCGCCAGTTTTAATACTTCAATAATTGCAGAAAATAATTTTGCCGCTTTCGGCTTTCTGATTAAACCGGCTTTTTTATTGGGCAAAATTTTCGCCAAAAACAAACTCTCGTCCACATAAATGTTGCCCAAGCCGGCAATTAATTTTTGGTCCAGTAAGAGCGCCTTGATCGGCCTTTTAGAGTAGCGCTTAAGCAAAGTCTCAAAATAAGGCAGAGTAAACTCGCGCGCCAGCGGTTCGGGGCCGTGCTTTAATTTAATCTCTTCCAACTCGCCCGCGGTGGCCACTCGCAACCAACCGAATTTGCGCAAATCGTTGAAGTAGAGCACCGAGCCGTCGGTGAATTCGAAGATGGCGCGAGTAAACTTGTTTGGCAAATTATCCAAGCCGCCCTTTTGGGGATGCCCGCCAATCACTAGTTTTTTTACTTTGCTCGGTTGGTAAATTAACTGCCCGGTCATTTTGAGATGGACGAGGAGGTGATTCTCGGTGTCTAAAGTGAGAATCAAGATTTTGGCTCGGCGGGCGGTCTTGATAATCGTGGCATCCAATAAATCTTTTTTAATTTGTTTAGTCGTGGTTGGTTTGATACTGCTGGCATTCTTAATCGTCAGCTTGGCAATGGTCTTGCCAATGATTACGCGGCTCAAGTCGCGGCGGATGGTTTCTACTTCGGGGAGTTCAGGCATGGAGGGTAGCTTATAGCTTATAGCTGATAGGAGATAGGAGAGATTCAAGCTCTTCGCGGGCGACGGAGGCGTCGCTCCAGGGTTGTTTGGTGCCATTGGGGCCCATAATGTAGGGGTCGGTGCCTTTGCCGGAGATAATCACCACCTCGCCGGCTTGAGCTTGCTTGATAGCTTGGGCAATTGCTTGCCGGCGATCTAATATAATTTGCGGTGTCTTGTTTTTAATTCCCTTGGCAACATCGTCAATAATTTGCATCGGATCCTCATCGTAAGGGTCCTCATTGGTGAGGATAATCTCGCGGCAGTAGCGCTCGGCGAGGTTGCCCATCACCTCGCGCTTGGCCCGGTCGCGACCGCCGCCGGTGCCGCCCAGCACGCAGATTTTAGTTTGATTAGGATAAGCTTGATAGAGCTTCTCTAATGAATCAGCGGTGTGAGCGTAATCTATGATGACTGAAAAATTTTGCTGATCATTCACTTTGATTGTTTCCAGACGGCCCTTGGCGCCAGAGAATTTGGCGAGGGCGCTTGCGATGACACTGGTTGGCACGCCCAATTCTTCCGCTGCCGCGCCGGCGGCGAGCGCGTTCTCCAAGTTAAATTGCCCGGGCAATGTCGTTTGATAGCGGGCTTCGAGGTGGTTGAATTCGCTCACTTTAATTTTTTTACCCGCCGCTGTTTCTTTAAATAGTGCTAGCGCCTCGTCGTTTTTATTTAAAATCAGAAACTTATCTGGCTTGGGAGATTTAACCAACGCGCGCGCCAAGCGCAGTTTGGCGGCGCGGTAATTGGCAAACGAGCCATGGCTCTCGATATGCTCGGGCGAGAGATTGGTGACCACTAAGCCGTTTAATTGGATGCCAACATGACGCCAAAGCTTGGCGCCCTCCGAGCTCATCTCCACTACCGCATGAGTGCAACCCCTGTTGACCGCCTCGCGCATTAACTTTTGGAGGAGGAAGCGCCCGGGCATGGTCATTTTGAGGAGATTAGCTCGCTCCTCGCCGGCAATAACGAAGTGGATAGTGGAAGAAAGAAAAACAGTTTTGCTGTCGGCTCGGAGGATATCAGTCAACATCTCGGCGGTGGTTGATTTGCCTTTGGTGCCGGTAATACCTACCACTACCAATCGCTTGGATGGAAAGCGGTAAATAATAGTGGCCAAAGCGGTGAGGCTAGTGTGATAAGCCGGTTGGAAAAAAGAAAATATTTTCTTGGGGATGAGACGGCGGAGAAAGTTAAGCATGGTCTATTGGCTTAATTGCTGAAGGGCGGCCTTAATTCGGGCATCAATGCCGGTAATCTCATCGGGCACGCGCTGTAAGGCCTCGCGGGCCTCGCGCAAATTGTAGCCCAGCGACTGGAGCGCCGCCAAGGCATCGGCCTCGCCGCTTAAGAAGGCCTCGGAAGTTTCGTCAGTGATGGCGCCTAATTTATCTTTCAATTCCAAAATAATCTTTTGGGCGTTTTTGGCGCCAATGCCCGAGACGCGAGTGAGATGCTCGGTTTTGCCGGCGCGGATGGCTTGGATGAGGAGATTGGTCGGGGCGAGCGAGAGGATGGAGATAGCCGAACGCGGGCCAATGCCCGATACGCCGATTAATAAACGGAAAAGATCCCGCTCGGCTGACTCGAGAAAGCCGTAGAGATCAAGCGCGTCTTCGCGGACCACGAGGTGGGTAAGGAGTCTCACCGGCTGTTCGCCGGCCACGGCCAGTTGCGAGAGAGTGCCGGCCGAGGCATAGACAAGATAGCCCACTCCGCCAACGAGGAGAGTGACCGTTTTCTCGTTTTGGTTAATAATTTGCCCATGGAGCTCGCCAATCATGGGCTTACTATAGCATGAGTTTGCCTTTAACGGCGAGACGTGCTAAAGTCCTCCATATGCCTATTATCAAATCAGCCAAAAAGGCCCTCCGTGGCTCAAAGAAGAAGCGCGTTTTCAACGAGCGTCGCAAGCGAGCGATGCGGAATACTGTGAAGGAAGTAAAGAAGGCCGGTCCAGCCGCTACGGCCGAGAGTTTGAGCGCCGCCTATCAAGCGATTGATAAAGCCGCGAAAAGGGGCGTGATTAAGAAGAATACCGCCGCCCGGAAGAAGTCGCGCCTCGCCAAATCACTTAAAAAAACGACCGCCTAGGCGGTCGTTTTCATTTCTGGTCCCCTCGGCAGGAATCGAACCTGCATTACGAGCTCCGCAAGCTCGCGTTCTATCCGTTGAACTACGAGAGGTTAACGCTAGTAGTATACAAATATCTGCCTAAAAATAAAGCTAGAGGCCGAACCAGTCGCCGAGGGCGTCGATTAATGATTCCTCGCGCTCAAGCGCCGGTAGGTAGTCGTTAATATATTCCATAATCTCGTCGCGCCGAGCAATGGGCGCTTTGACATCGATAATCGGCATAATCGAGCGAGTCGATTCCAAGAGCAGTTTGCACCGCTCGCCTTCGTCGGTGACCCAAAAAGTTTTCAAATTTTTGTACGGGTAGAGGGTTTTGCCAATCTTGACGCCGGCCGGAGAGAGCTCCACCATCATATTTTCCGGTTCGCGCTTGGCGTACATAATCAGTGACACCGCGGCCAAGATAATAATCACCGCCAATAAAATATTATCGAAGACAATCGACACCACCGCGCCCACGCCAGCCAAGAGAGCAATCGCCCAAAACCAATCCACCCCTCGGTCGAAGTGCTCGTACTCTTTAACTTCCCAACTGATTGCCGGTTGCGTATTGGCCATTACTTATTATTGTAGCAGAAAACCGTAAATTTTTAACAAATAAAATTCAAAGTGAAAATTGGCGGAGGGGGTGGGATTCCCCGCCAAAGGCGGGTCTGCCTAAGGTTGAGAACCCACGATACCCTTGCAGATATGACGGTTTTTCCGCCACAGCGCGGAGGGGGTGAGATTCGAACTCACGGTCCCGTTGCCGAGACGACAGTTTTCAAAACTGTTCCGTTAGACCACTCCGGCACCCCTCCGCGCTAGGGCGGATTAATTCAATCTAGTCGCTACCACTCCTGATTTCATTGAACAAGACCGTTGTTTCAGCTAATTTTACAAATCCAGTTTTAACTGTTTCTTCCGTTTGGTGATGAAGAAGATGTAGATGATTTCCAAAATACCAGCGGTGTTGAGGACGAGGAGGATGACAAACCACCACGGCTCGTTGCGCTTGGACGCCTTCCACAAGGCCCAGCCTTTCCAGGGGATGGTCCAAATGGAGATTGCCGCCAAGAGCCACCAATTATTGACGAGAAAGTTTAAAGTTTCCGCTTCGGTCATACAATTTAATCCTAACAAAACTTAGCCAAAAGGCAATCAAGTTGCTATCATGCTCGTATGCGTTTACTCGGCATTGATTATGGCGCCCGGCGGGTCGGCCTCGCCCTCTCGGACCCCGCCGGTATCATTGCTGTGCCCCACAGCGTGCTTGATAACGACCGGTATTTACTGACTAAAGTGCTCAAGTTGTGCGACGCCGAAGAAGTGGAACAGGTGGTGCTTGGCGAGTCGCTCTCGTTTGCTGGCCGGCCCAATCCGATTATGGCCAAAATCACCAAGTTTAAAGAAGGGCTCGAGGGCCGGGGACTCAAGGTGTGGCTTGAGCCGGAGTACTTAACCACCAGCGAGGCCAATCGCGAGACGGGCGAAGATAATTTTTCTGACGCGCGCTCGGCGGCGCTGATTTTACGAAGTTATTTAGAGAAACATCATGCTTAACCAACTTAGCCAATTGAGTCACTGGTTTGACCCATCGTTCCTGATTCAAACTTTGGGTTTGGTGGGCGTTATCGTTATTATTTTTGCCGAGTCGGGACTCCTGGTTGGCATTTTTTTCCCCGGTGATTCGCTTCTTTTTACTGCCGGTTTTTTGGCTTCGCAAGGTTATCTCAATATTTGGCTTTTGGTCCCACTCGCTATTTTGGCGGCGATTGCCGGCGATAGCGCCGGCTTCTGGTTCGGGACTAAAGTCGGACCGAAGATTTTCTACCGCGAGGATTCTTGGTTTTTCCATAAAAAACATTTAATCCGGGCAAAGCAGTTTTATGAACAGCATGGCAAGAAAGCGATTATTTTGGCCAGATTTATGCCGGTGTTGCGGACCTTGGCGCCGATTCTGGCCGGCGTGGGCCAAATGAATTACCGCACTTTTTTGGCTTACAATGTGATCGGCGGTCTCCTGTGGGCCGGCGGTGTTACTTTAATCGGCTTTACTTTGGGTTCGGTTATCCCAGGCATTGATCGCTATCTTTGGTCGATTATTGCGGTGATTATCTTGAGCTCGTTCGCGCCAGTGGTTAAACAAGTTTTTTCTTCTCGCCGAAAAGATTATAATAAGAGTAATGAGTAATTCGTTCGCGCGCTTCTTTCCGCCACCAACTTTCCTGACCGGACCGGCGGTTGGTTTAGACATCTCCGACCAGTCGGTCAAATTTGTTGAGCTCACCGGCCGGGCCGGCCAAGTTCGGTTTGTTCGCGCCGGTTCCCGGGCAATTCCGCGTGGCGCCATTGAGGCCGGGGTAATTAAGGATTCCAAAGCGGTGACCGCCGTTTTAGCCCAATTGGCCGAGGAGTACGAGCTTAAACAGGTGGTTGTCGCTTTGCCGGAAGAACAAACTTACATTATTGAATTGGATTTGCCCAAAGTTCGGACTAGTCAAATTAAAGAGGGTGTGGAATTGTCGGTGGCTGATTACTTAAACTTTCCGCCCGCCGAGGCTGTTTTGGATTTTGAGCTTTTGCCCGACATTAATCAAGCTGACGCTTGGTTGCCGGTGGTGGCGACGGTTTTGCCCAAATCGGTGGCCGAGTCTTATGGTTCGGTTTTGGCCGCTGCCGGCTTGGTGTCGCTTGCGTTTGAGCTTGAGCCTCAAGCTTTGGCCCGCGCCCTACTTGCGCCCACTGCCGAGGCGACGATGATTATCGACATCGGCCGGGCGCGGACCAGCTTTTATGCGGCCACCAATGGCGTTGTGCGTTATGGCGCTACCATCAACACGGTTAGCGGCGATCTCTTGACCAATCGCTTGGTTCAGAAGGAAAATTGGTCACTTGAGGAAGCCGAAGCGCAGAAGATTAAGCAGGGGTTGGTGGGCGAGGGGGCAGTGGCCAGCGCTTTGGAGCCGCTCGCGGTTTTGCTCTCAGACGAGATTGAACATCGGTTGTTTGCTTGGTCGCATGATAGTCGTCAATCATTGCCCCGGACCGAAATTAAACAAGTGGTATTAACCGGCGGGCAATCAACTTTGCCTGGTCTGACGAGTTTGTTGGAGAACCGTCTTAAACTGCCGGTAGTGGTTGGCAATCCTTGGCAGAACACTGTCCACACCGGGCAATTGGTCGACATCCCGTTTAATTACGCCGTGGGTTTGGCCACGGCCGTTGGCCTAGCTTTAAGGAATATATGGTGATTAATCTTTTGCCGTCTCAACTTGAGCGCCAAGTGCTCCGCGATTATTATTATCGCTTGGGCGCCTTGGCTTCGCTCCTTTTGGCGGTGGTCTTCGGCGCGGGGATAATTATTGAGCTTACGCGGGGCGTGTCGGCCCGCGTCCAAACCAATGGTTGGATTTCGGACCAAGTGCAGTCAACTAATGTCAGTGAGTTGGCTTTACGCCAAGAGGCGATTCGGGTAGTGGCCCAAACTAATCGCCAACTGGCTACCCTTGAGCCATTAACCAATACTCAACCCACACCATCGGCAGTGATTAATTTGTTGTTGGACATGCGTCCGACTGGCATTAGTGTTCAGGCAATTAATTATTCCGCTCGTCCGACTGGCGCGAAAGTTAGTTTAACTGGGGTGGCCGATCGACGCAGCCAACTGCTTGCTTGGGGAGAGGCGATTGAACGCTTGCCGGAAGTGAGCCAAGTTAGTTCGCCATTGTCTAATTTGGTGAAAGATCAAAACGCCGCCTTCAATTTGGAAATTGAATTTGGTTTTAATCAAAGTAATTAATTATATGACTCGCTTGGATTCAACTAAGTCAAAAAAAATCGCACTGGCAATGGCCGTCTTGGTTTTAGTGACAGGGTTGGGTTGGGCGGGGGCTTACTGGTGGGCCAATCAAGCGGCCGCGCGGGCGCTTTTGGCGGTAGAGCAAGCGGCCGCTGAGACGGTGTCGAAGTCGGAAGTGATCACTTTTACTAAAATGTTGGACCGAACGGCCGCTCGTCGCCAATTAATTGGCCAGTATTTTATCAACTCCGAGACAGTGGTTAATCTGTTGTCAGACTTGGATCAGTATGGCCAATCAAGCGGCGTGGCAGTGGAGGTAATCGAGGTGGCCGAAGATAAGGAGTTGTTTTTAACAATTAAGGCCGAGGGTAGCTTCCGGGCCGTTAACCGATTTATTGGTTTGGTTGAGCTGGCGCCTTATGGGTTAAAGATAAGCGAACTTAAATTTAATTACGGTGTGCCAACGGTTGATGGCCGGCAGTCACCCGGTGCCTCGTGGACAGTTACTCTTAATTTAGTCGTCGCTAGCTTTAATGCTCAACCATAAATATGAAATTATCTTGGCTCCAATCATCAAACTTTAACCGCCGGCCGGAAGTTAACCCTAGGCGCGATTGGCTGGCCGTTTTATTGGTTGGGCTGATTTTGCTGGTAGCGGTAATTGGCTGGCGGGCTTACGAGATGGTTATCTTCCAAGCCGAATTTGAAAATCTAACCAACCCCGATTCTGTTGCCAAAACCATTAATGAGAATCGACTTAGCCAATTAACTGAGGTTATTAAAGGGCGTGCCGAGCGCCTGGAAGAGCTTAAAACAGGATCATCGACACTGGTCCAATAATTGTCCCCCCGGCAGGAATCGAACCTACATAGCCGGCTTAGAAGTCCGGAGTTTTATCCATTAAACTACGGGGGGTTAATTGATTATAAGGCAAGTGTCGAGGCGAATCGAGTGGACGCTGAGGGACTTGAACCCCCGACCTTCTCGGTGTAAACGAGTTGCTCTACCAACTGAGCTAAGCGTCCCTAACCTTATTTAGGCTATCATAAATTACCTTATTTGTGCTAGTTTATCAATATGCGCGAGCCCGAAATAATTTATGAGGACGAGAGTGTGCTAGTGCTTAACAAGCCGGCCGGGTTGGTGGTGCACCAAGATAATTTTAATCGTGAGCCGGTCTTAACTGATTGGTTGGTTGAAAAATACCCGGTGTTATCTGGAGTAGGGGAAGACCCGACCAGGCCGGGCTTGGTCCATCGGTTAGACAAAGACACTTCCGGCGTGATGGTGGTGGCCAAGACCAATGAGTCTTTTACCTACCTTAAAAATCAATTTAAAACTAGAACGATTAACAAGCTTTATTTGGCGCTTTTGGTGGGTGAGTTGAAGAGTGAGATTGGGGAGGAGAAGGTGATAGATTGGCCGATTGGTCGCTCTGGCCGCGACCCGCGGGTGCGGGTCGCGAGCCGTAAGGCTCTTGGCCAACTCCGCCCGGCCGAAACCCACTTTGTTATCAAAGCCAAAGCTGATGGCTACACATTGGTTGAAGCGGAGCTTATCACCGGCCGGACCCACCAGCTCCGCGCTCACTTTAAGGCTTATCAACACCCGATTGCTTGCGACCAGCTTTATGGCACGGGCGACAAGTGTCCGGTCGGCCTCGCTCGCCAAGCGCTCCACGCTTGGCGGCTCACTTTGGCCCTCCCTGGCGGTGAAATACGGCAGTTTGAGGCGCCCTTACCGGTCGACTTTAAACAGGCGCTTGATAAGCTTGGAATTGCGTGCTAGACTCCTAATCGTTATGGCTATTACTCAAAATTATTTAATTTCCCCCGTTGATGTGGCCCAGCGTCGGGCGGTGGATATTCGCCCCGGCGATACCGTCCGGGTTTATCTTAAAATCCAAGAGAAGGGCAAAACCCGTCTCCAGCTCTTTGAGGGTTTGATTATTGCTAGGAAGCATGGCACCGAGCCGGGCGGCACTTTTACTGTCCGCAAGGTGGCGAGCGGCGTGGGGACGGAAAAAATCTTCCCGCTCTATTCGCCGATTATCGATAAAATCGAGGTGGTTAAACGCTCGCCCGTCCGCCGGTCCAAACTTTATTATATTCGCGACAAAGCGGCTAAAGAGATTAGGAAGAAGATGCGCTCTCTCTCCGGCTTTGTGTGGGAACAACCCGCCGACACTGAGGCTCCTGCCGAACCGACCGAAACTCCAGAAGAAGTATTAGAAGAGGTAAAAGAAGAGAAGACTGAAGAGATTCAAGAAGCAGAAAACAAGAAAGAGGAGTAAGTAACAGTAATTAAATAAAAAACCACCTGTGTATAAACAACAGGTGGTTTTTGTGCACTACTTTATGTGAATAAAATTTGTTGTAAAAATGTGTAGGCACATTATACTAGAGATATGGGAAAGCGAGGACCAAAACCCAAGGGCCTAATCAGTACCAAATGGTCGCCTGCCTTAGCGTATGCGGTTGGCCTTTTGGTGACCGACGGCAATCTTAGTAGAGACGAGCGACATATGGAATTAACCTCAAAGGACAAGGATCAATTAGAAACATTTAAAAAATGCCTTGGCTTAACAGTGAAAATAGGGAAGAAATCAAGCGGGTTTCAAAAAGAGAACAATGGATTGCGTGTTCAATTTTGTGATGTTTTATTTTATCAATGGCTTGTAAGTATTGGTCTTATGCCCAATAAATCTAAAACCCTTCGCGCCCTGAAGATCCCCGATAAATATTTTTTTGATTTTTTGCGAGGTTGTTTTGATGGTGATGGGAGTATATATGCCTATTGGGATCGTAGGTGGCGTAGCAGTTACATGTTTTATATCAGTATTGCGTCGGCCAGCCCTATATTTCTTAAGTGGCTTCAACAATCTTTAACCAGGTTGTTGGGAGTAAAAGGTCGAATAAGTAGAGGGTCAGGTGTACAACAATTGCGTTTCGCTAAGAAGGAAACACTCGTTCTCTTTAAAGCGATGTATTATGTTCCAGATATTCCGTATCTCAAACGAAAATTTGCCAAAGCGCAAAAAATCTTTACAATAGACCGTGGTCATAGACAAGTTTGCCCGGGTGGCGAAATTTAGTATACGCGTATGCTTGAGGGGCATATGGGAGCAATCCTGTGCAGGTGCAAGTCCTGTCCCGGGCACCAGAATAGAACTAGACGGTTTTTGAGAAGCCAAAATGCGGGACGCGCGAAGCGCGTCCCAAGGATTCCCGCCGAATTTCCCAAACGAATTCAGAATTTTTGGCGCGCTGGCGCGCACTAATTTTTCGCCAAGAGAGAGGTTCGAGCCAAAGATTTCTTTGGCTTTGACCTTTTTAGCAAAAAGGTCAGTATCCCGTGCGATTCCGCTTAGTGTTTGCGCGTCTTTTATCCATTCTTTCATCGGTTCGAGCCAATCATTCTGCTTGTGTGAAAGAGATGTCATTTCTTCTTGGAGCGACTTCTTGGAAAGTAACAATTTTGATTTTTCAGAACGATAATCTTGCTCGTCAATTATTTGGTCGAGATAACCTGTAAGAAGTCGCTCTAACTTTTGTGAAATGACAGAGATTTTTGTTCCACTCTCTTTCACACTAGCAGTCAAAGACGGGGCGGAATTGTTAAAATCTTTTTCTGCCATTTTTAACAATTCTTCCGCCCAGTCTTTGGGTAAAGAAACTTTTTGGATTAGAGATGATAACTGGCGATCTAATTCTTTTTCTCTAACGGCAGATTCGGGACATTTGATAGTTTTAGATTTTTTCGTACAACGATAATATGTATACTCATGAACATTTCCATTTTTCTGCCGTTTGAATTTATGTTCGCCAGTTATCATCATTCCACAAGAAGCACAGGAAATGAGACCGCAATATGGTTGAGGTTCATTTTGTGGTTTGCGTTCTGGTTGTCCACGCTGGCGTAACATTTCCTGTGTTTCATCAAAAAGTTTCTTTGAAATGATTGGCTCGTGCTTTCCTTCGTGGATTTCACCACCATATTTGAATAGTCCGATGTAAAAAGGATTGGAGAGGATAAAAGACGCTTTGGTTTTGGAGATTCTCTTTCCAGTTCTTGTTGTAACGCCGGATTTCGCCAAAAAGTTTGAAACATCTTCCAGTCGCATATTTCCTTTGATATATTTCTCAAAAGCCAAGCGCACAATACGAGATTTTTTCTTTTCCACCACAATCGTCTTTGTTCGTGAATCGTTGAGATACCCCAAAGGCGCTTGGCTTGGAAATATACCCATTCTGACTTTTTGGCGAAGTCCGCGTTTCGTATTTTCCGAAAGAGAATCTACATAGTATTTGCTTTGGACAAACGCCATAGACAAACTAAATTTCCCTTGCGGAGTATTTTCAAACCAGTGCGAGGGGAATTTTAGGCTCGCAAGTTTTCCGATGTCGAGAAAGTATACAATCTGACCGCCGTCCACCGAATTGCGGGCTAAACGATCGGGATGCCACGATACGATACCGCTAACCTCTCCACGCTCGATACGTTTCAACATTTGCCCGAAGATAGGTCGTCCGGGAATTTTAGCAGATTGCTTTTCGATAAATTCCTCAACGACTTCCAAATTTTGCTCTCGGGCAAATGCCCGCAATTCGGTAAGTTGAGCGTCAATACTCAAAACCTGCTTATCCTCGACATCGGTACTCTTGCGAGCATACAAAAAGAATTTTTGTTTCATATATTTACAAAAGCAGAAATGGTTGTACTAGGCGCACAATTTCAACGTAAATCAAAATTGTTCTAGCACAACCATTTCTGCTGATTTACTTAATAATAATTGTGCGCAAAGGTAGTATACCACTTTTGAAAAAACAACAAAAATTCTTTTTGTATCCAAAGCAAATATTGAATTTGTATCGCACGGGATTTCGAACCTGCTTCTTGGCGAAAAATTAGTGCGCGCCAGCGCGCCAAAAATTCTGAATTCGTTTGGGAAATTCGGCGGGAATCCTTGGGACGCGCTTCGCGCGTCCCGCATTTTGGCTTCT
>Ga0208375_1003702_pt1 | contig 12701 bp, 18 predicted proteins | sample RifOxyD1_FD_184038 | JGI IMG/M metagenome (GOLD analysis project Ga0208375, IMG submission 184038) | Soil microbial communities from Rifle, Colorado - Rifle Oxygen_injection D1 (SPAdes) | ecosystem: Environmental > Terrestrial > Deep subsurface > Rock core/Sediment | place: Rifle, Colorado... | reverse complement strand
TTTTGTTGACGATCAGCAAGTTGTCCTCTTCCAGAAAAGTCTGCTCTAAAATGGCTTGTTAAAGAATCAACAATCAGTAGTTTATACTCTCCAGTCTTAATTAATTCTTCAGCTTTCTCAGACAATAACATCTGATGGTCTGAATTAAAAGCTCTTGCAACTTTAATATTTTTCAAAGCTTCTTCAGGATCCAAGCCGGATGCTTTTGCCATCTGCACAATTCTTTCAGGTCTGAATGTACTCTCTCCATCAATAAAGATAGCTTTAGCGCTAGCTCCACCTTTTTCTTTGGGCAACTGGACATTAACAGCTAATTGATGCGCTATTTGACTCTTACTCGACCCAAATTCTCCAAAGCACTCACTTATGCTTCCAGATTCAAATCCCCCTCCAATCAAAGCATCAAAGGCATTACATCCTGTCTTTATTCTCATTATCTGTTCTCTTCTCTTTAGGATATCATCTCCACTTTCAAATCCTAACCCCATCATATCTCTCGCTGCTTTAATGATTTTTCTCGCTGCATTTTCTGTAAACCCTGCAACGTCAACTAACTCTCCAGGACTTGAAACAGATATCGATAATAAAGTGTCATATCCGCCATTTGTTAATTTTTCTAATGCTGCAGGGCCCACTCCAGGTAAATCCCCAACACCTTTTTCTCTTATTTTCTTAGTCTCTTTTTTTTCTTCCATGACAACTTCATTCATTCTTAACACCTTCCCTCTCTTCTTGATTTAGTAAAACTTCTTCTTGTGCTTTCTGCAAAACCAATAATGCTTTAGAAATATCTCCCTTCCTCAGGTTTACTGTTTCATCTCTCCAGATATCTTTTTCTCTGTCTCTCCAGCTTCTTCTCAGACTCACTGTTTTAAAACCAACTATATTCCCATCAACTTCCCTTTCATTAAGCCATACAGCTGCCTCAATACTTCCAGATTTAAATTTTTTTATAGGTCTATTACCCATTTTAATTCCTCCTTTCGTTTCCGATCTTGTTTCAATACTAAAACTAGTTTCCTTTCGGATTTTTTTCAGTTGTAACACAAAGAATAGCAAAATCATTTATAAACCTTATGCGAGAGGCTGTCTGATGGACTAGTGAGTCCAATATACATTTTACAAAAATATTATCACTTTACAGTGATATTTATAAATAATAACGAAAACATAATTTTATGAAAAAAGAATTAGCCATTGCAACGATGATAGCTCTGTACTCATCAACCCACACGGATGCAGATTTGAGAGACAGGATAGCTAAAGCCAAAGACGGTGCTTCTCAAAGAATTAGTGAACAAAGAGAAAGAGCAAAATCATTCAGAGATGCAACAAGATCAAGAGTGCAAGACTCAGCCGATAGGGCAAGAAATTCTTTAGATGAAGCAAGAGAAAGAACCGAAGATTATTACCATGAAAGATTAGAAGGAAAAGTTGAGGAAGAAAGAAGAAGGTTTAAAGAAGACCCTAAAGGGTATAGTATAGATCTTGGAAGGAGAATCAATAATGGCATCATTGAATTTGAAGATGTTGCAAGTGATGGAATTGCCCAGGGACTTGTAGATATAGACTGTGGAGGTGGAAAAAGACTCGGGGATATAATAGAAGTAAAGTTCGGAATAAAAGAAGATACTACAAAGAGAGGTGTAAAGGTTGGAGTTCTTTATTTAATGGGGTACAACCCCGCATATTTTGTTAATGAATTACCAATAGTTAAAAATGCAGAAGGCAGAATGCTAACAATCGCGGATGTGAGAGATAACTCTGGATTCAGACAAAATGGTAGAAATTTAGAAAGATACCTTATGGAAACTTCTGATAGTTATAGAAGAGGAGATTTGAGTGCTGCAAAGCAATCCTTAACGACGTTTAGAAGAGAATTAGAAAATTTAGCAGAGATATATGAGATAAACAGAGAAAGAGAAGCAAGGGGTAGAGAAGTAAATCTGAAAAATGCTAGAGTCGCACAAGGAGAGCGATTGAGATACCAAAAAAGCGGTCTTGAAAGATATCTAAGAGGAGTCGGTGAAAGGCTAAACAGCGGAGAAATTGATAGCCTCCCAGCATGGGCAACAGAAGTATCTCCAACCCTCTTCCAAATAATATCAGATGTTAATGGAAATGCTGGAGCATTACTACAATCTCAATTTTCGACATCCGAAGAGAGTACAACAATCAACGCTATAGGATGTTTAATAGCTTATACCCCAGAATTAATGACACGGTTAAGAATAGTAACAAATATATTCGAAGAATCAATTTCAATAGAGGAAGCAAGAGATATTCCGGAATTAAGAGGCAAAGCTGACAGAATAAGGGAGTTTTTATCAGATCCCTATAAATACGCATTTATACGTTGGGATTCTGAGAAAGAATTAGAACTGTTTGGTGATAATCTAAGAGGATTAACAGCAGAATATAGTGCACTAAGGTATAGGTCAAGGGGGGGCGACATGGACTTTCCAGAGTGGACTCCACAAGTAGTGGTAGACAACATCATGTTAGAAGAGATGAGGTTAAGAGGGATAAGAAGTGATTTCTCAGGATTAGATTATCTTGACGCCATAGGCTTTGGAATATCTAATGCACTGTCAGGAGATTAATTTAAAAATTAAATATCCATCAATTAAAATTAAAATAGCTAAGATAATTCTCTCAATAATACCCCCCGTTCTTATGAAACATTTAACCTTAAACATGTTAAAAGGGTATGTAAAATCTATTCCTTGTTTGGTTAAAGCATCTCCAACTAAGTGAGAAAGAAAACCAATAAAGAAAGGAATATACCAATTCCCAAAAAAGAACCAAGTTAAAGCGCTAAATCCTATAGCCAGTAATAAACTGTGAAATAATCCTCTATGCCCAAATATAAAATTAATAGGATAGCTAAGTATTTTTAGTTTTCTTCCTATTTTTGATTTAGGGTGATCTATATCTGGAAATATCCCGCTGATTAGAACAATTAAAATAAAAGCTACAGGATTTAAATTAAAAAAATGATAGGTTAATAATCCAATTAACAAAGAAAAAAATAAATGAGTAATAGCTATCATAACTCTCTATGTAGGTTGCTGCTTAAAATACTTTTTCCCAGCTACATTCAAGAGAGCTATTGTTAGGTCCTCTCCAGCACACAGACCCCTAGAGGCATATAGTTTTTTACAAGCATTAAGAACATTGAGCCTTGTTCTCCCTTGTGAGACCATCTCTAAAAAGGCTATTGCTAAGTGAATTGGCTCATTATAAATTGTTGGAACCTCTTCTACATTAGCAGGAGAAAACTTCCTCCTCACTAATTCACGTTTAAATTCGTCCAGTTTAGCTTCTACTCTCCTGTCCGGACTAAAGTAATCCCTATGTCTCATACCATTTCCAATATACGCAGAAACAACCACTCTCCCGCCATCAGACTCTTTTTCCACTATCCTTCCAACTCTATCAGTTTCTCTATGTCTGATTGCTTCAATGATGTCAGCAGTTAAACTATCAACTATCTCTCCTCCAGGCCTTAAAATTCGGTCTACAAGAGCTAAATCCCTATAAGGATAAAGAGATCTGTAGGTCGGAGAACCCTCTGGGTGTTTGACTCTTAGAACATCCTCCCCTATGTTATTTAACAATCCCCCCATTACAGCCGGATAAGGGTCTATGCCTGCAAGCACACATATCGCTCCTGCAAGACTCGCAACATCTAACCCTCTTTCTCTTGAATTAGGAAAATAGGTAAAATAAACATTTAAAACAGGATCCTCATTTAATGGAACTAAAAAGCGATCATAAACTTGTTGTCTAACCTCTTCTGAAAAAAGAAATGCTCTTAACTGTCTGTGTCTAAAAGTCTCTTTTTGTAATTCATCTTCAAAGCTAGCAAACTCAGTTGCAAATGCCTTTACTCTTTCATCTATAGATCTCATTAAAGCAATCTGTCCATCTCTGACCTTTTTAACTAAAGGAGACATTCTTTCAGCAGATTGGATATCTTCTTGAAGATCCCTCATGATATCTTTTTCCTGCTGAGCAGAATCAAATACTAAAATCCTTATTGGAGCCTCTCTTGACCTACCATCTTCCCTAGTCACGTTGGGGTATTTTCTATGATCTCTAAGAATATCTATAATATGTTCAGTCAGAACGAGACCTACTTCAGCTGCTAGCGGAGCTCCACTTTTTTGATCATACCTAAAAGTCTCCCCAATTACCATATTAGGTTCTAATGAATGTAGCTGGACCTCCCTTGTAGGTAAAAAATCTTCAGGTTTCATATTACAAAGAATAACGTAAAAGTTATAAACGCTACTAAGAGTTGACCTGTTTCATCAATTCTTCTATTTTGGCATCAATATCAAATTCTTGGATGTTATTTGCAACAAATTCTATCCTGTCAAACATCTGGTTTTTGTTAGCTTTCCCATCTATAGAAATAAGGTTTCCGATAATGTTCTGCTTGTATTCCTCAAAATTCCCATTTTCAGGATCAGGTATTAGTTTCTTAACATTGTCTCTGAAAGCTACAACTCTCACATTTCCGCTTCCATCATCCAAGTAAAAGTTCAATATCGCATTTTTTTGAGATTCTACTTCCCCATGCTGCTCACATCTACTATCAACAACTTTCCTGTTGCAATCTGGGCAGGCATCATAAAATCTTGGTTCAAATAATTGGACTATATATCCGTTTAAACTTGCGAAATCCCCCTCCTTAAGTTCAGATATCTTCTTAGGTTCATTTTTCCTTATGACAGAGCTAAATTTAACCTCCCCAATTTCCTCATCTACATTTAGCTCCAACCCCCCTTTGTTTCCTACATGCAGCTCCTTGAAATTATTATTTTCCTTTACATAAGCATTCTTTACCCTGATAACACTTCCTTCCTCAGCCTTCTCCATCATCTTAAGCTGATTAGTGTCCCAAACAACTACTCTGACAGTCCCAGTCTCATCTCCTATCAGCATGCTTCCAACTCTTCCAACAGTCTCATTTCTGGTGAACTCTCTAATCCCATAAATGTTTAGAATCTTCCCGACAATATCAATAGAGCTAATTCCTGCAACTAGGTCCTTTATCTTGAATCTTTTCTTCTTTAGGTCATATAGTCTAACTCCAAGCTCATTAGCCACGATATGCGCAGCCCCAGACTCACTTATCAGATCACCCAGCTGGAATATCTTATCATTAACCTTTGTCCTTATCTCTTCATCACTTAATCCTTTAACCTCTTTTATCTTATTTACAATGTCTTGGTAGTTTAGGTTTATCATTTTAAGCTAAAGAGTATTTTCGACGGCAAACTTGAAAGCCGGTTTTTTTATTTTAATTCCTTCTTCTAAAATCATCAGGCCATTTTTATCATTTTCTATGGTAAAAAATGCATATTCCCCTTTTTGTTCAAATTCAACCGCAGTACAAGTGTTTAGGTTTTGCTTTTTTGCCTTGCATTCTTTTATCCTGTCTAATAACCCAGACAAAAAGTTAAAATCCAAAAAAGTATCCTGGTTAAATGAATTATCTCTCTCATACCTTATTTTGATATTCTCCATTCCTGTTTCATAATTCAGGGCTCCAAGGCTTCCATTTACAGAGCTACCAACAATATTGACAGCTGGGGCATTAAAATTTCTTTTAAACAATTCAAGATAGTTCGCTTCTAAGTCAGGGTTGCAATTCTCAAAGTCTAATACAGTAAAACCCTCTCGTTTATCGCATAAATTGTCTTTTGCATACCCCCCATTTTCACCAAACTCATTTGTTGTTCCAAAGGTATGATATTTCACTTCCTGATTTGATTTAATCACATCAAATTCTGCATTCCTCAGTGTACCATAAACTTCTTCATGCCCCTGCGTAAAAATCTCTTGAAATTTATTAAACTCATTATCGGGATTCAAAGAAAGAAAGAACAAGCCGCTTAAAACTCCAAGTAAACCGGCTGAATAGATCAATAACCAAAACCCAGATCCTTTTTTACCTAGCATATTTCCTTTAACCTCACATTAATTGCTTTTCCATCTAAAGTAGGAATTACTGCTATTGCTGAATCAAATTCTGCCCTTTCTCCCTTAAAGTTAACTTCATTCAGGTTAGAAAAAGATTTTTTATCGCCCTCTAATTCAAAAGAGATATCCCAAAGACATTCATCTTGGTAGGCCAATTTAAAAATATTCTCAGTTCTTTCCTGCAGTAAGGTAAAATCATTATTACTAAAACTATAAGCTATCAGGTCCATCATAGAAAATTTTAGATTCTCTATAATTACAGGAGTTCTTAAATAATTCATTAGATTTATATCTAAACTGCCATATCCCTCATTTTTTTCCGGTGAAAACGAAAAGTCTAGCCTAGGACCAAAAAGAATTAAGGCTAAAATCAGGGTAAGAACAAGAATTATTAGGCCATACACAAACATAGGATATTGACCAATCCCCTTTCTCATTTTTTAAACCCCACAATAATAATATCCAATACCCCAGAAATACTCTCTCCGTTTTCATTGACCAGTACATAAACTTTTTCATCTGAGCATTCAAATGAGCCTTTTGACAGACAAAAATTAACCCTATCAGACATGACTTCATTAATCTCAATATTTTTTTTATTCTCGCCATATTCCAAGTCAAGTAAAACTCCATAAGTATCTCCCTTTAAGCCCAGACATTTTTGTAACCTGTCAGGATTAAACTTATTAATGTCTACCAACCCGGGAATAACATTCCCATTTTCATAAGCTAAACAGTTCCTGCTGTATAATAAGTTGTTTCTTATAATGGCGTGGGTGGCCTCCTCAGTATCTAACTTGGAATAGGTACTCGGAATAACCAAAAACAAAACTAAAATCAGAGAAAGAAAAATTATAGGGACTACTAATATAAGCAGAGATTCTTCTGTTTTGAGATTAAACAGACCCAAATATATCATCCCCTTCTTTGGTTAGTTTAACCGTGGTATTTACATAGATTCCAGCATCTTTATACCTCAAAAAACCATTTTTTATAAAATAAGTCTCAGCAGACTTTTCAGAGTTATCCTTTACAACAGAAATCCTATCTCCCTCCACGCTCAGGGAATAAGGTTTTGAATCAGTGACTTTAATTTCAATATCTCCTGGTGCAGCACTGACTAAACCATAAAATGATGCTAAAGTATCTGCTGTATACAAATTTGAAAATTCACTTCCAGTAACTCTTTCCTTTGTATAGATTACCAAAGAACCAAGAATGAGAACTGTCAATACTAAGTACACCAGCCACATAAAAGAAACTCCAACGCTTTCCTCCCCTTTTTTGTCCATTAAAAGAATAAGTTATCCCAAGTTTATATTATTTTGCCTAATAGGTGGTTTTATAATCTTTTTGATAGAAAAATTGATTAAAATGGGGATAATGGCAAGGTATGTTCATGTTGGAACTCCTGAACTAGAAACTCCTGGAAGGTTATATCTGCATACCTCCGGATTAAATGTATTTACTGGTAGAGATTCTTCTCCAATAAAAAATGCTGCTCTTTATGCTAGAGAAGCCCTTGCCCAAGATGCAGAAGGGCTAAAAGAGTTTATGTTTTTTATAGGCATACTCTGGGGGGAAAGAAGCAGAAGAATCATGGATTTAATGAGATATAATGGATTTGACTTAGAAGAACAAAAACCATGGCAGGAAATCAACCCAGATGTAAACATCTCCATTATAACCGATGGTGTTTGGACTCCCGGCAATTTATTGTGTGAAGAAGGATTGATAGTATTAGGAAGGGAAGGAGAGCATAGAAGAAGGACAGCCAGTTTAGAAGAGTTTATAAGAACGCCCCCAAATCTAGGTCCTCTTGAACCAAAAAATCAGGAGTATATGGGATTAAGACTCCAAGCTTAGCTTGATAATTTTTTAGAACTCAAAACATTAATGTCTATATTTAGATTATCCTTCTTAACATCAAGATTAGCTATTGTCTCTGTACTCAGCACAAGGATATTGCATTCTGACTTGCTGTCCATTACATTCTGCTCAAACGCTGTACAAATATCTTCAGGAGTATTACACATTTCATTGGTAATTAATTTAACATCACACAAACAAAGGCATCCTTTTCCTTCGCATTTTAATGGTTTTTTTAGCTCACTAAAATATGCAGATCCGCATCTTCCTGAATAAGAGCTTTGCTCTTTCCCAAAACCAACTAAAACAAAATTATCATTTGTTGTAAACAATAACTCAGTGCCTGCAGTTTCCTTGTTTAATTCTTCTATTAATCTATTATAAAATTCAATGGGTGCTTTATTCTCATTGGTTTCGCTGGCAAACAGGGAGTAAGTGCTACTCAACGTTGGAAAAAAAGCAATGATAAACACTGCAAAAATAACAAGTGCTACTACAGAAAATCCAAGGCTAGTTACAGTGCTGGCAGCTCTTCTTTTCATATAATCTCACCATTTAATCCCTCTATATCCACATCAGTTGCAGTCTCACTCAACCCATCAGTAAAGCCGGTAATGTTTGAAATAAGCTCGCCTATTTTCTCTCTGAAAAAAATAACTAAAACAACAAGAACAACAAGTATGATTATTGTAGATACAATTAAAGTCATGCTCATTTCTGCCTTTTTCATGTTAAAAAAGAAAAATTATTCTATATACTCAAAGTCATCATATTGGCTCTGGCATATATTTGTAACTCCAGGGCATGTTTCTCCAATTTCTCCGCTCCAGCAATGGTCCTTTCTGTCGACCTTGCCATCTCCATCACTGTCAACATTTACAGTCTTTCTGCAATAGCTTGATCTGGATATCGCATTATCCCCTTGTAAATTCTGCGCCACCAAACACTTGCTCTGGCAGTCCTGAATTGCCGCATCTTTATTATCCGGTCCAATAGACTGTATCCTTTCTGTTAATTGTGAAAATCCGCCTAAAAAGAAAGCAACCAAAACCACTAAAACTATCACTAAGATAATAACAATCACTATGACATTCATTGACAATTCAGCGCCTTTTTTATCTTTGAAAAACATTTAACTTCAACCTCTTTATTTTTATTTAACCTTTCTTATTATTAAACCTTTCTATTTAAATTTTACAGGAATGCACCAGCGCTCTATTTCCCACACTTCTCAGGTAGATTAGTTGAGCCTTCTGCTATAAAGCAGAGATTTTCTCTTTTTTTATAGACATTATCCTTATTCAACAATCTGATATTAGACCTAAATATAGAACCGCTGTCAATATACGCTCCATTTCCATCAAAATTAATGCTTAAGAAATCAACTGGAAAGAATGTTCCATCAGAAAAATAACATGCAGCATTGTTTATATCTTCCTTAAGTAAAGTCACTTTGTTCTGCGCATTGACAGATTCTATTTTTATATCCTTTCTTGAAAAAGTCAGTAGATGTTTATTAGTAAACTTATTAAAAGGTGCATCGCATAAGCAGTTATCCTGGCTATATTTAGAGCAATCTCTTAGTTTGCTATAAAATTCTTTAACACTAAGCACATCTTTATTGTCCTGGTCTGTAGTTTCCTCCCCCAGCCCTAAAGTTTTAATGATATCTCTAGACTGCTTGATAGGAGTGGAGGCAAAAAAAGGGATAACTACTACCAAAACCAGAAGTATTATGACTACTGTGACAATCACAACAACAGGTTTTACTTCTCCTTTATCCATCTTAAGCACCTAAAAAATTAGCAATGTTCTCAATCGCTTTATCCATTCCACCCTTGAATAAGCCAATAACTAGCAGTATAACAATTATTATTATCAAGGTAAGTATCAATTTTGCAACTGTACTCCACTCAAAACTTCCTTTCTTCATTTTCACCACCACTCTTAAAAATATTTTTTTTAGGACTGAAATGAACCTTTGAACAAACTGCTCCATTCTCATCTACAATACCATCCCCTTTAGCTATAATCAGGCTAGGATACATGTAGTTAACACCGAAAACTGTCTTAAAACCAGAATATACAAATCCAGTTATAGCCCCAGAGTAAATAGCAGAAGGATGCCTCACTATTGAAACTTGAATAAATATAGACTTTACAACATTCTCTCCAATCATAGTAAAGGTATCTAAAAACTGGTCGGTTAAAGAAGGAGCAGTATCACTTTTTATCACTGTGAACATTGTATACATCTTATCTCCTTTTTTTAATGGAATCTTCCCTTCTCCAAAATCTATTCTTGAATTCTCCGTTCCTAGGAAGATATCCGAATATGTCTTTTTTTGCCCAGAAACTTTATTATTAGACAGATAAGCTTCAAACTTATCCAAATCAAAATCATTAATCTCAGCGTCCTCTCCGATAGTAGTCTCATCACAAACAAAACAATAGTTTTCTATGCCTGTAAAATCCCAGTCACTAAAAAAATCAACCTTGCCTCTTCCATACATATCCCAGCAGTTAAAAGATGTTTTAGCCATATACTCATAAAATTCTGCTTCTTCTTTATCCTTAATTGTGCTTACAGTTGTAATACAAGGGTTATCTGAAGGAATTAGTCTTACTCCCTCAACTTTAAATTTAGACTGCAGTCCCACCCATATATTGCAGTTGCTTATATCCGCTTCCCCTGTAATAATACTAAATAGCCCACTCGAATACAAAAAGATAATCACAGCTATTATAGCCAAAGCAATTAATCCAACAATGAGTTCTCCTTCCATTCCTTTTTTATCCAAGAACATTTTTCAATCCGCCCTGAATTATAACGAATAAAAGAATAATGATAATAAGAACAAAAATTAATACCAAGATAAGATCCGCACTCCCCTTTTTCATAACAAACTAATGATAAAAGTAGTTTAAATATGTTTAGATTAAGCAAGAGCAAAGGACGACTTCTTCATAAGCCTAACAATTAAAAAGACTTTTATATTAATCTTTATGATTATACAAAATATGAAATTTGATATCGTAGTGGTCTCACATGCTTCACTTGATTTATACTTGGATAAACTGTACCTAGGGGGCCCCGTGTCTTATTGCGGTAGGCTTTTAGATGAATTGGGTGCTAACTATTTAGTTGTTGGAATGGTAGGAAAGGAATTTCCATTTAAAGATTATTATAAAAAAAGAATAAAAAGTAATATATTGGTAGAGTCTACAGCAACTACTTCATTTGTAATGGAGCATATAAAAGGTATAAGGCATATTAAAATTTCTGCAAAAGCAGAACCTTTTGATATAGCTAAAATACCAAAAGAAGCAATTAAAGCCAGATATATTTTATTATCCCCAATTATTGATGATATGCCTATTGAATTTATAAAGAGGCTATCTAAAAGAACTAATGCAAAGTTATGTATTGACCCGTTTAATAATGATAATGGTAAATTTTCAAAGATGCAAAAAATTTATTTCTTGGAAGTAGCAAATTATGTAGAAATAATAAAACTTTCACAAAATGAGCTTGTAGGATTATCTGGATTTAAAGATTTAAATGAAGCGATAACTAATTATTTATCTAAATTTAACAATATATTTATTATAACCTTAGGGAAAAATGGTGCTCGAATCTATAAAAAGAATGAAATAAATAAAACTGTTAGGGGAATAGACTTATGCCCCTTTGTTGATGCGACGGGTTGTGGGGACATATTTTTTGCAGGTTTTATTTATGGATTATCAAAAGAATATCAATTAGAAGAATGCGTTTTATTTGGAAATATCTGTGCAGGTCTATCTGTAAGTAGTAAAGGAGTAGATTCAATACCAAAAAAGGAGGACATAATCAAGATGTATAATTCGCTTAAATAAATCTGCCATCTAATATTCTTTCTACATCATCCACCATTTGAGAAAAACTGCCACTTATACTAAAAAATTCTAAGTCTGAATCTTTAAGTGAAGCCACCAATCTGGTCGAATAGGTTCCATCATCTAAAGAAGGAAGAGATAATCCCTGAGACATAATACAATACCCAACGGTTCTAAGCTCCATACATACTGCTTCATAGAATCTTATTTTTCCTATCTCTCTTGGAACATGTTTAGATTTGTTAGATCCTAATAAGTCTGGTTCTAAAAATATTACATTTCTTAATAAACGTCTTTGATCCGAATGCTTACCCATTAAACCAATATCAACATACCCACTAGTACTTCCTCTTACATCTTCTTTTAACCTACCATCATTAGAATGGTGGGGGCTAATTCCTACGTAAGTGTTACCTCCAAGAACATAAAATTCATTACCACTTAATTCTAATTTGATAGCATCATCCCCATAACTGAAACAATTGTGGGATAAGACCATTTCTAAGTTTAATGTACTTTTACCACTTTTTGAAGGTCCAACTAATAAAATTGGATCACCCCGTTCTATTGCAGCAGCATGCAACACAAAATGGTTTCTTCTTAAAAATTCTCTTTGTAATAAGTGATAAATTAAATAACATAACTGCCCTTCTCCAATATTGCCAAAATCTGCATTTACCCCTAACCCCGAAGGGAGATAAGCAGGAGATCCTTGAAGTAAACTGACTATAGATCCATTAGTAATTGTTGGTGAAATAGAAAAATCAGGAATGATATGTCTAAGGTAAGCGCTATGATCAAGTATATCCAACACTCTTTGTGAGTCTGTGACAACTAAAACTGAATCTGACCCAGATATTAATTTTCTTTTTTTCATTTTAATTGAAAAAATTCCAAAATTGTTGGTTTCATAGGTCTTGACTTGTTTTCTATATGCTCCTTTATTCTATAAACATTCT
>Ga0208375_1003701_pt1 | contig 12702 bp, 14 predicted proteins | sample RifOxyD1_FD_184038 | JGI IMG/M metagenome (GOLD analysis project Ga0208375, IMG submission 184038) | Soil microbial communities from Rifle, Colorado - Rifle Oxygen_injection D1 (SPAdes) | ecosystem: Environmental > Terrestrial > Deep subsurface > Rock core/Sediment | place: Rifle, Colorado... | reverse complement strand
TTAAAGGTACTTCAATAGAGAATGAAATAAAAGCAAGGAAAGCAATAGAATTTGTCGCAGACAAGGTTTGCATTAGCGGTTTGACAGAAAAAATGGAGGCCTGGTTCCAGGATAATGAACAATGACAATGTTAAAAGGAGTAACTTTAGAAGATAAAGCCGTAATTTATGAATTAAAATTAGTGCCTCTTCTTGAAGAAGGCAATATAATTCCTGACGATGAAGAACATCGAACTATAATTAATAGTACAACTTATTTATTCAATGAGATAAAAATAACCCCTAGAAAATTAACAGATAATCAGGCAGCATTCTATATAACAAGAGAAATAGCTAAAAGATATTCTCATCATGCAATAACTTATAAAATGTATAATGACGGAGATTTATCTATTGATATTAAGAGGTTAAAACAAAAATGACAATAAAACGCCCTGACGGAAGAAAACCAAACGAATTGAGAAAAATGGTAGCAAAAGTAGGCATTATTCCAAATGCAGACGGTTCCGCATTATTTGCTTTCGGCGATACAATTGCAATAGCCGCAGTTTATGGGCCGAGGAAACTGCATCCACAGCACATGCAAGATCCGGCAACAAGTGTCCTGCGCTGCAATTATGATTTGTTAAGCTTCTCAGTTGAAGACAGGAAAAAGCCAGGACCTTCAAGGCGTTCAAGCGAGATATCAAAAGTAGCGGGTTGGGCTCTTGAGCCAGTCATAGATTTGGAAGCATTTCCAAATACAGTTATAGATGTTCAAATTTATATCCTGCAGGCAGATGCGGGCACAAGAACAGCAGGAATCAACGCCGCTTCCATGGCATTAGCCCATGCAGGCATCCCGATGAAGGACCTTGTATGCTCTTTAGCAGTAGGAAAATTAGACAAAGATTTCGTAGTTGATTTAACAAAAGAAGAAGAAGATTTTGAGGAAGGCGAAGGAGCAACAGATTTTGCACTCGCCAAATTGGCAAATTCAGATGAATTTTCTCTCCTCCAATTAGACGGAAAAATAAGGCCTAATGAAGTCACCGAAATTTTAGTTCTCGCATCAGAAGCATGCAGGGAAATTTATGAAGTTCAGAAAAAAGCATTAAAGGAGGCAGTTGTACAGCAATAAAATGGAAATCTCAAATGTCACAAAAGAGTATATGGCAAGATTGTTTAGTGAAGGAAAAAGATTTGACGGTAGAGGCCTCTTTGACTTAAGAGACATAGAGATTTCGCTCGATGTCTCAAACAAGGCGGAAGGAAGCGCCCGTGTTAAAATAGGCAAGACAGAAGTTATTGTCGGAGTTAAATTAGGCATAGATACCCCTTATCCAGATTCTCCAGACAAGGGCAATTTGATGTGCACAGGAGAGCTCCTTCCCTTGGCTTCTCCAAAATTTGAGTCAGGACCTCCAGGTTTTCGGGCAATAGAACTTGGTAGATTGATAGACAGGGCAATACGCGAGTCAGGCATGGTAGACCTTTCAAAATTAGTTATAAAAGAAGGAGAAAAAGTATGGGTGATTTATGTAGATATTTATCCTATCAATGATGATGGAAATTTAATAGATGCAGCAAGCATAGGGGCAGTTATAGCGTTAAAAAATGCGAAAATGCCTGCCTTGGACGAAAATAACATTATAGATTACTCTAGCAGGAAAGGCTCTCTTCCACTCTCAAAAGAAACTTTTCCAATTGCATTTAGTTTTTACAAGCTTGGCGATGCTATAATCCTTGATCCAACAAGAGAAGAGGAAGAAGCCTGCGAGACAAGAATAACTTTTGGCATATCAAAATGGAACAAGCATTATATGATAAATTCCTGCCAGAAAGCTGGCGAAAAGATTCTCACAAAGGAAGAGCTTGCAAAAATTATGGAAATACTTCCTAAAAAATTTGACGAAGTAAACGAAAAACTTAAAAAGCTAATTTAAGCTTACTATTCTATGAAACAGCAAATAAATGAAAAATTTACGAAATATGAGATTGCCCGTATTATTGGAGCCAGGGCACTTCAAATAGCAATGGATGCTCCACTATTGCTCAAACTTTCCAAAGAAGAATTGGAAAAAATAAAATACGGAACATTGAAAATAGCCGAGCTGGAATTAGAGGAAGATGTTCTTCCAATAGCTATTCACAAGCCAATTCCAAGAAAAGGAAGAGACAAGCTTTCAGTTGTAAAAGAAGATATAATCTCAGATGAGGAATTAATCGAGAAAGCAAAAGAAGTTGAAAAAGAAATCGTCGAAAACCCGGAGGAGTTTAGCCTTGTCGAAGAAGACGAGGAAGTAATAAGTCCAGAACCTTCCGCTTCCGAAGAAGCCCAGTAATTTTGTTATCTTGATTTATAACTATTCAAATTCATAATTTTCGATTTGCATCATTAACTTTAACCTTCCGTATTTAGCTAATTATTTGTTTTTACATTATCCAACATATTCTGTCTAATTAATTATTTCTCAGCAACAAAGTTAAAAACTCCTCTCTCTTCATAGCTTCATGTTTATAAAAGAGATAAAAGCAAGAAAAATAAAAGATTCCAGAAAAGAGCTAACAATTGAAGTCTCTATAAATGGCATTAAAGCATCATCCCCAAGCGGAAAGTCAACAGGAAAATACGAAACACACTCATATCATAAATCAATAGATTGGAATATCAATGCTATAAATAATTTAAAAATAGATTTCGAATTAGATAATTTTAATGATTTAACTAAATTAGAGCATTTTATCAAAAAGAAATTCAAGCTGAAAGACGCAAAACAATTTGGCGCGAATGCTCTCTTTGCTCTTGAATCAGCAGTTCTCAAAGCTCTCGCCAAATCACAAAATAAACAACTCTGGCAAGTAATAAATCCGACTGCAAAAAAAATTCCAATCCCAGTAGGCAATGCAATAGGCGGCGGACTTCATTCTCACAACAAAGATGCTCCGGAATTTCAGGAATTTCTCTTAATACCAAAACAATCTTCTATAAAACAAAATGTAAAAACCTTAAATATAATCTATAAAAAACTAAAAACAAAAATAAAATCAGATTCAAAAAATGACGAAGGCGCTTGGCAAACTTCTTTGCCAAATGAAGAAATTTTCTTTATTTTATCAAAATTTAAAGATATAAGAATAGGGGTAGATGTAGCCTCTTCTTCATTCTATAAAAATGCCGAATATGTTTATAAAAATAAATCTCTCGATACTAATGCGCAAATAAGTTATATTAATTCTTTAATTAAATCATATAATCTGTTTTATATTGAAGACCCCTTCCAAGAAAATGATTTTAACAGCTTCTCAAAGTTAAGAAATTTAAATAAAAATGCCCTTATAACTGGCGACGATTTAACAGCAACGCATCTCTCAAGATTAAAAAAAGCCATCTCTCTAAAAGCAATCAGCGCGATTATTATAAAGCCAAATCAAAACGGCTCGCTCTTAGAATTAAAAGAAATCTTTGACATGTGCAAAAAATACAAAATAAAAACTATTCTTTCGCACCGCTCTGGCGAAACTCTAGATTCAGCCCTTGCAGACTATGCGGTCGCTTTTCAAGCAGATTTCATAAAAACAGGAATTTCTACAAAATACCGAAAAGCCAAGCTTAAGCGCCTGATTCAGATTGAAAAATCTCTTTGAAATTTATATTTGCCTGTAGATAAATGTTACAGAAACCAAGCCCTGTTTTACATTAGACAATCAATATCATATGCAGGATAGTTATTCTTTTATTGTTAATTTTTCTTTGTCTTTAAGATATTTATTTAATTAGAAATCTCTCTTCAATAAACTTTCTATAAATCATAGAATATTAACATTTATAAACTTTCAACTATTCTATTCTCTATGAAAAGAGGCGGTTTGATTTTATCCTTAGCAATTTCTATAATCTTAATGCTCTCATCTGCAACAGCATTAAAATCCTGCTCAGATTCAGATGTCGGAACAAATTATTCATTAAAAGGAACGACAAAGGGTTATACTTACGAGGATGAATATTCAACACAAGCAGAAGATTCTTGTTGGGATAATAATGTAGGAAAAGTTTATAGTTGTACTGGTCAAGATTGTTTTATATCTGAAAATTATTGCGATGGTTATTATGTCGCAGAAGATCTTATTGCCTGCTCAGGCGGCTGCCAGAATGGAGCCTGTTCATCCGCATTCCCCACTCCAATCCCACCAACTCCAATCCCCATTACTAAAAAATGCTCTGACTTTGGCTATACCTCAGGAACACTAGGAAATTCTTGCAACTCGCAAAATACTTCTTACGATTTGTCTGGCTGTTATAATAAAACTTCTTCCTGCAAGGATTATGACAATGGAAAAAGCTATTATAATTTTTCAGAGGCAGTTGTCTCAGATTCTTATATCTACGGGAAAAATTGCGGAGGCGGCGGGACAGGAGGCGGCGGAGGCAGTGGAAAATCAGACTATTGTAATAATAGCATATTAACTGAAATGATATGCGTTAATAATGCAATTGCAACAGACACATACACCTGTCCTAAAGGATGCTATAATGGTGCCTGTATTTTAGGAACAACCGCAATCTGCGTAGATTCAGATGAGCTAGTTGAAACAAAAGAAATTAACTCTGGCTCGTCAAAAATTTTAGCTGGATTAAATGTAAAAGTAGAAAGCACAAGTTCAACTAATTTTGGCTTTGCAGCTAAATTAATTGTTTCAAAAGAAAGCTCATCGAATTCTAAAGAATTAATCCTCTCTTCTTTAGAGAACAATGCAACAGGAAAAATAGAATTAGACGACTATTACTATAAAATAGAGTTATTATCTGCATCATCTACTTCAGCAACAGTTCGTGTAACAAGTTACAGGAGTTATTATGTAAAAGGAGCTGTTACAACTAGAGATGAAGCAGTAGAAGATTCCTGTAAATCAGATTCTGTATTGCTTGAAGGTACTTGCGAAGAAGCAGGTGGAAAATCTATAGAATACACCTGCCCAAATGGTTGTGAAGACGGGGCATGTGCCCGTTCTTTTCCACCCCAGCCAAATGTCTGCAACTCTCTTTTAGATTACCTTTCTTCAGTAAGTGAAATTTATTCAGGATATTTATTTAGCCAGAAGGACGATGATGATGGGAGTCAATATAATTCAGAAATTGGAGATAATATTACAACAGCATCATATTTATTTGAAAATAAAGAGAAAGGCGGGGTAATTTATGTATCAACAATTACTACCCAGAGTAAAAACATTGCTTTAACAGAATGGTTTCAAAGAATCAAAGAAGAAATGCCTATCAGCGGTGATTGGATACAAAGCCAGCAAGTTTATCTTCTTAAAGATAGAGACCAAGAAGCTATTTTATGGTTTAATGAGAATACTGTTGTTATTATTGTAACAGGAGTAGAATACGGAGGTTACGGAGGCTATAATAAAATAATTACAAATGTAGACAGCTTTATAGCAAGCATTCAAGACAATGAATTTGAATCTCTTTTTGATTATTCAAGCGAAAATTATCAAGTCATCCGAAAAATTGCTTTAGATTTATTGCCAAAATGCCCTTCAGTAATAAGTGAATCCTGCTTGTCTCAGTGGGAAAGAAAAGTTGAGCCCTCTGTCTGCCCAGAATATGGAACTCAAACAATCATAGTTCGAGACAGATACAGATGCACTGATAAAATAATAAAGCAGACAAAAACCTGCTCTCCTGGAATTTGTTCAGGCTGTTACATTCCTCGATGGCTCGGCTATAATTTTGGTTATGAAACCGAAGACAATATCTGCATCCCATATACAATAAGAATGGCTTATGAAGACAAGCAAGATGCAGATAGATTATATACAGATGAATCTTTAGATGAAGTAATTCTTACCTGCCTAAATGATTATACTGCAAAATTAAATTTGATTTCAACTAATTTTAATAAAGAATATATTTTAACAGAAGGGTCTGAATATACAATTGAAGAGGATTATTTTGGGGAAGAAATAAGATTTATTGTTAAAAAGATTAATTGTCTTGAAGGGCAAAGAAATTATGCAGATATAACTCTTTTAGAAAGTTTTAACGGCTATTGCGACATAGACGGCTTGATAAAAGAGCAAAAGAAAAAAGATTCGCAAGGAAGTTGGGCAAAATGCCAGAATAATTACGAATGCGACAGCAATCTCTGCTCTGGCGGAGAATGCGTTGAGGTTAATGATGCAATAAAGGAAGCCAGCACATTCAAGGGCTTGTTCATAAGAGTATTTTGCAGGCTTGCTCACATATTTAATGAGGAAAATTATAATGTTTGCATCGGGGATTATCTAGGCTATTCGCCTGCCTTAGATGATTGGACAGCAACGTAATTTATTATTAATTTTTATAAGTAATTAATATATTTGCAGACTAAAAATACCTTAATTCTTGTTCATTACAGATTATAATTATCAATTAGCTATTTAATCCCTTCAGCTGAAATAACTTCCCTCGCATCCAGAATACTTCCAAATATTAATTGAGAAAGTTCCAACCTGCAAATTATTTGTCTTCCAAGTATTTAAGGTATCAGTTAAATCGCTTGTTAAAATATTACAAGTCGCATCCTTGCCTTCTGAAGAATCTGCTTTTATATTCTCAACTTGTTCTTTTTGCCTTGCAGCATCCTCAGAAATTCCACTATCCATCATTTGCTGAATTAATTCATCTGTATACCCAACATCAATGCTTTCTGTTTTCATATAAAATGTACATTTGTCTCCTTCCATTCCCTTTAATTCATAGTAGGCGGCTGTTGTTTTTTCAACTCCAAAAATCTCAGCTGTATAAGTATATTCTACTTTAGCTGATTCGCAGCTCTTTGATGATTCTATAAGACATCCCAAATCATTTTCACAATCTTTAATTCCTGTTCCGCTATTTCCTTCATTGCTTGAACCTCCAGAACTTCCACTTCCTCCAGAGCTCCCTGTTCCTGTACTTCCAGTTCCACTCCATCCGGAACTCCCTGTTCCTCCTCCAGATACAGGTTCTTTATTCTGTACTTCTACGCATTTTTCTTCTTTACATTCATAGCTTTCCCAGCAGTCAGTATTTACCTTGCATTTTGAGAGCCCTAATATGCTATCCATAACTTCTATTCCAGTTTCTTTCTCGCTCAAAACAACATATGTGGCTGTGCCAATAATGCCAAGTATAGCCAAGAATATTCCTATAATAAGAATTAATTTTAAAGTATTGCCTCCCCCATATCCTCTTTCTCCACCAACCATTATTTGCTGTCTTGTAATATTCCCAGTCATATTGCCTGGAGATATGCCTGCTGCCAAAGGCATTTGCTTTTTCACAATTTCTAATGCATTATTAATCTCGCTCTCGCCCCATCCAGACCCCATTAAAGAGGGTTTTATTTGCTCAGGAGAAGCGCCTCTTTCCAAGCAGATTTTTACATAATCTATTAATTGTTTATTTATAGAAGAGGTTTGCGTCTGTTGCTGTGGCAACACTCCTTGTTTAACAAAATTAATAGCTTCATTAACTTCTATTTCACTCCAGCCAACCGCAAGCAAGTTTTGCTTTATTTGCGCTTCAGATAGATTTCTAGCTAATCCTATCTTAATATAATCAATAAGTTTCTGATTTGCCACCATCTTTTCTTTATATTAAACGTTTTCTCAATATAAAAAGTTTCCCTTCCCAACGCAGAGGCAATAATTATTCATTAAAGATTCCGCAGGCGGAATCTTTAAACTCAAAGCTTTTCCGTAGGAAATCTTTAAAAACCCCTTGCTTCTTTTTAAGCAATGCCTATAAAGAAGAAATCAGAAGAATCTATTGTAGAAGAAGCAGAAAAAGCAATCAAGAAAATAGAGAAAAACGTAGAAGAAGGCATAGAAAAATTAAAAGAAAAATCAGAAGATATTATAGAAATAGTCAAGGAAACTTTTCAAGAAAAGCAGGAAAAGAAAAAAACTTCAAAGAAAACAAAAAAAGAAACAAAAATCCCGGATGAAAAAGAAATAAAACTGGCTGCATTGAAAGAAAAAGCAAAGCAGCTTGAAAAAACTCTTGAGGAGCAGGAAGTTAAATCAGCAGAAATAAGGCAAAAAGTCCGGGAAGAAGAAAAAGCAGATACTCTTGTCCCAATTGAGGATTATTTGAAATCCTCCATTCATTTAGGCACGAGAGTAATAACCCCTCATATGAAGCAGTTCGTTTATAAGAGAAGGGCAGATGGCTTGGCAGTTTTTAATACATCTCTTATAGACAAAAAATTAAGAGAATCAGCAGATTTTCTAGCTAAATTTGCTCCAGAGGATATAATTCTTGTATGCAAAAGAGAAGCGGGCTGGAAGCCAATAGAATTATTCTCAAAAATAACTGGAATTCGCTCTTTCACTAAAAAATATCCTGCAGGCATTTTAACAAACTCAAATTTGGAAGAATTCTTTGAAACAGAATTGGTTTTTATCTGCGATCCTTGGTTAGATAAAAACGCTCTTGAAGATGCAAAAAGAATCAGAATTCCAGTCTTGGCAATTTGCGACACAAACAACTATACGGCCGGCGTAAATCAATTAATTTTGGGAAATAATAAAAGCGCAAAAAGTCTCGGCATGATTTTTTATCTTCTCGCAAAGATCTACGCAGAAAAAAGAAAAATTAATTCTGTAATTCCCCCAATTTCAGAATGGGTGGAAAATTGGGACGCATTGCAGCCTCCGAAATAAACCTATAAATAGAACTCTCCTTTTTCTTTTAGCATGCAGGATGAAATCATAGCGGTTTATGAAAAAGGGGAAGAAATAAAGAAAATAATAGATAGATTAAAAGTACATTCTTTTGAAAATTTAATAAAAACAGAGCATTTTCTTTATTCTCTCGAAGAAAAAGGAACAAATATAAATTTTTTAGAAGAAAAATTCAGGGAATTTGAAAGAATTAAAATTATAATCAAAAGAAAACACAAAATAAATGATAAAGTAACTTACGATTTTTATTATGAATTAGAGGATAGCACCTATATCTTATATGCAATTGCGTTAGAAGAGCCCAAACCTCTTTTGATTAATGCGTTTCATGTTGACAGAAATTTTAAAAAGTTTAAAAAATGGCTAATTAAGGCATATAAAAATCAGCTCATTGGCTAATAATAGGTACAACTAAAGGTATGCTTTTTGATAGAATATGCTCTTGTTCTCTCGCAATAATCTTTAGCAATAAAAATATTGCTCCTCTTTTTGGAACTATTTGCAACTCAATATTATCTGCAAGTTTTAATATTTTAGGCTCAATATTACATGATTCTAAAAAAGAAGAAACCCCCCTTATTTCTATACTGGCTATTTTCCCCTTTCCAGTCAAACTAAATATAATATCTCCAATTTCAAAATTTCTCTTTACAATTTCATTTTCCTGCCTATTTGAAATTATAAGGCTATCTCCATATTCATCATAATGAAACTTTTTCTTTTCCATAATATATTCTTAATCTTCAGATTTATAAGGTTTTGCTCATCTAAGTAAATAAAGAATTGCACTAAATCCAGGGGCGACAGGTTGTTTGAGACCCCCTAAACTGCTATGAATAAGGGCCCAAAACAAAACAACAATTATTGTAGTTAAAATAACTAATATTGGTAGAATAATAATCGCCGCAATTGCAAGCCCCTTTCCTTTTTCCCCAGATTTACCGATTTGAACAAGTGCAATAATAGCAAATATTAATCCCAGTGGATAAAGAAGAAATCCAAATATAATTGCAAGAATAGCAAATGTATTATATTTTCTTTCACCAACCTCTTTTTCCATAATTTCCCAAAGAAAAGTATATATATCTTTCTAATATTCTTAATGGGGTGGTATAATTTACTAAAAAAAGTTATTTTTCAGCAGACTTTCGTTGATTTATTGTCAATGTGTATAGTTCTTGTTGGTATTTTTATTATTCTTTATATTTATTATGAAAATCTAATTTTTATATTGTTAGCAATTATTTCATTTATCTTTATCTTTTATCATTTTTTCAATCAATATTTTTATAAAACACAAGAAGAATTAAAAGAAGAAGAAAGTAAAAATCCCAAAGAATTTGCTTTTGGCCAATTATTTCTTAAAATAGTTATAATCTTGGCATTTGTTTTTATTTTAGTCTTAGAAATTATAAAATTATTAACGCATCCAATCACAGGATACATGGATTATATCTCTCTTGCAATTACTTTATTTATTGGAATTATAATATTTGCTCTAATGTTTAAATTAAGTAAAAAGAAATAAAAAATTCAGATAATAAAAGGATTTATTGCTTTTATGCCAAATATATTAAAATCTTTTATATTTTCTGTATAAATATGGTAAATCCCGTTTTCTTTCATGGTCGCAATTATTAAAGAATCCCAAAAATGAATTTTAAATTCCCCTTTAATAGATAGAGCCTTAAGAATTGTTCTCTCGTTATATCTCAATTTTATGAATTCAGGGCAATTTAATATATCGTTGATAATCAATTTAAGAAAATTAATGTCTCCCTTGCCTTTTTGTAGAAAAATGGAGCTAAATTCTGCAAGAATTTGATTTGTTAAAGCAAATTTTTTTTCTTTTTTAAAGCAAAAAGACAATAAATTAGAAGCTATTTTTCTTTTTTTATCTTCATCTTTATCATAAGCATAAATAAGCACGTTACTATCTAATAAAAAAATTTCTTCATCTTTCATGTATCTCCTCTCTATTAAATTTCCATCCTTTAAGAGATATTACTCCTTCCTTCATTAATTTTATTTGTCTTTCTGCAATTTGTTTCTGCTCTTCTTCTTCAATCCATTTCCTAATGGCTTCCATAACAGCTTTTTTTAATATGCCTTTTCCTTTTCCTAATTTCTTCTCCACAAATTTTCTAAATTCATCATTCATGCTATCATCAATACTAATTGTTATTACAGCCATTATTTATTTAGATTTTAAATATATTTAAATGTTTGTATTATTTAAATATATTGGGCGCATGACTGCTTTATCAAAATTTTTAAGTGATATCAGCAGGAAAGAGTGTTTAAAACTGGGGCGCATTGCAGCCTTCGAAATAAACCTATAAATAGAACCTCCTCTTTCTTTTAGCATGCAGGATGAAACCATGGCGGTTTATGAAAAAGGGGAAGAAATAAAAAATCCTTCTCAATTTTCTTTTTATCCATTAATAGCATTAAAATAATATTTTCTCAAATAACGAATTTTAACAGCCTTTACAATGTAGTATTACCAAAATGGCAGGGCAATTATATTTCTATCGGTATAGGTATAATCTTTGCAATTATCTTATTGATGTCAAGATGCTTGACACAAACCACACACTTTAGTGTGTGGTAGCATCTTGAGCACGTCAAGAATCCTCACAAGTTCGGATTCTTGAGCGCCTCTAAAGTTTCTTATTGTAAGGAAACTTTAGGGTCCAAAAATCTTAAACAAACTGCGGCTTTTAAGCCGCAGTAAAACACAAAGATTTTTTGATTTTAATAATTATAATTTCCAGAAAAAGAAAATAAATTCTGTTTCCTTTTTCTAGACTATTTCCGTCGTCAAATTAAAAAACTTTTCCTAGAAACATTTATAAACGCCCCACTTCTCTCTCTTTCGTTAAAATGGTAACTGTAATGAGTGCCTTAATGCTTATCGTCGCTGTTTTTACAGCGGCAAACTTGCATATTAAGGTATGATGTATGCAAGCATATGATTGTATTTGTATTTCTCTCCCCAAACAAGATTTTGTTTAACAAAATCTTGGAATTATATTCTTTGGAGGCGAGTGCGCATAGCGGATCACAGAAACTATTTTAGTTTCTTTTGATGCTTAGAACTTTTGTTCTGAATTAAATCTAGTTGATCCCGCTAGCGGTTACGGCTATCTGGTTTGCACTAAGGCATGCAAGTCTTTTCTTTTTTTCGCAAGAATTTAGGGAAGGCGAACTGCTCACTAACACGTAGCTAACCTGCCCTCATGCCGAAAATAATCTCGGGAAACTGAGTGTAATGTTCGATAGGAGATTATTTCTGGAATGATTAATCTCTGAAAGTTAGCATGAGGATGGGGCTGCGGCTGATTAGGTTGTTGGCGGGGTAATAGCCCACCAAGCCGACTATCAGTAAGGGCTCTTAGCGGAGAGGCCCTGAGAGGGAATCTGAGACACTATTCCCAGCCCTACGGGGTGCAGCAGCTAGGAATTTTTTGCAATGCACGCAAGTGTGACAGAGCGAGCCAGAGTGCTTTCTCTTTTTGAGAAAGCTTTTGTGAGATGTAAAAAGTCTCACGAATAAGGACCGGGCAAGACTGGTGCCAGCCGCCGCGGTAATCCCAGCGGTCCAAGTCGTAACCACATTTATTGGGTCTAAAACATCCGTAGCTTGCTTTGTAAGTCTCTTGTGAAATCTGGCATCTCAAGTGTCGGGCGAGCAAGAGATACTGCAAAGCTTGAGACCGGGAGACGTAAGGAGTACAGCTGGAGTAGCGGTTAAATGCGTTGATCCTCGCTGGACTAACAATAGCGAAGGCACCTTACGAGAACGGATCTGACAGTGAGGGATGAAGGCTAGGGGCGCAAAGCGGATTAGATACCCGTGTAGTCCTAGCAGTAAACACTGCACACTAAACATTGGGACCTCCTCGAGAGGTTTCAGTGCTGTAGGGAAGCCGAGAGTGTGCTACCTGGGAAGTATAGTCGCAAGGCCGAAACTTAAAGGAATAGGCGGGGGGGTACTACAACC
>Ga0208375_1003700_pt1 | contig 12704 bp, 13 predicted proteins | sample RifOxyD1_FD_184038 | JGI IMG/M metagenome (GOLD analysis project Ga0208375, IMG submission 184038) | Soil microbial communities from Rifle, Colorado - Rifle Oxygen_injection D1 (SPAdes) | ecosystem: Environmental > Terrestrial > Deep subsurface > Rock core/Sediment | place: Rifle, Colorado... | reverse complement strand
CCACGATCTCTTTCAATGGCGGAGGAGACGATACTGAGTTCTGTCACCAGGTTTGATTGGTGATTGGGATTAGATAACATTTTACCATATTGGTAACTGCCATCGGCTCGGAAGCCGTTGCCGTTGACCAGAGAGTTGAGGCCAATATTTTTAGTGGTTGCTGATTGTTTAAAGAGTTGTTTGAGAGAGAATTTACCATAAAAATGATCAATGTACACTCGTTTCCAATCGGTGGATAGCCATTTTAGAATTCCATTTGATTTTTCCGCTTCGTTTTGCACTCCAAAAGACGACGGTTTAAATATCTCTTGATCTAGTTCTAAAATAATCAACTTTACTTTGTGATCAGATGGTAGTTTCTGGATGAATTTTACCATTTCGTCTAAGCCGAGGGCTCCACCACCAGCATTGGTAAATTTATTTGGTTCAATAAAAAACTCTTGTCTCAACTGCATAATTCGCGACGAGCCCAAAGCGATCACTTCTGGCTGACGACTGACGATTAGAGATTTTTTGTAAGAGCGGTCCAAAAAACTATAAACAACCCCATAGACGATTTCTGGTTTTTTGGTTTGATTGGTCACCACCTTTGAAATCGGATAATATTCTCGACTAAGAAATAAAACCACCACCGGGAAAATAAAGATTAACCCAATGGGGGTTAGAAAGATCGCCAGTTTTTTTATGAAGATGATCATCTGAATAAAAAATCAAAATTGAAAATAAATGAAAGTCTGGGCCCCCAAATAGCCAAAACATAATATGGTCAGAACCAAAGTATAATACCAACCGTATCTGACTATTTTTGGTTTGGTGTCAAAAAAATAGAAGTCACTATATTTGGCCTGATAATATTGGAAGAGCTCCATCGTCACAATAGCGATAAAAGTAACCATTCCTAGACCACCTCGCCACAGACCTAGGCCTCTACCGACCTGTCGCCAGTATTCGTAATCGAAGATATTTTCCAAATTATTTCCCAGATGTGACATCACTTGCCAAGCTTGGCTGACATTTTCGGCTCTAAAAAAGACTGAGGCTAGTGAAGCCAGAAAAAAAACAACCAAGATTTGAATAGCTTGCCTGATTTTTGGCATCTTGGTTAGTCCGATGAAATTTGCCCACCGCTGTCTAATTTTTTCGGTCACCGATCCTATTACCAGATAGGCCCCATGGAGAGCGCCAAAAATAACAAAGGTCCAATTGGCTCCGTGCCACAGACCAATCAGGACAAAAGTGATAAATAAACTAGAGTAGAGTCTGACTTTAGAAACCTTACCCCAGCCAAGAACTAAGGGGTAGTATAAATAATCACGGAGCCAACTAGATAAAGAGATGTGCCACCGGCGCCAAAAGTCAGCCATGGACAGAGAAGCAAAAGGTCGGTCAAAATTTTCTGTTAGGTTGTAGCCTAAGACCAGCGCTGATCCGATGGCAATGTCAGAATAACCAGAAAAGTCACAATAAAGTTGGTAGGTAAATAAAATCATTAGGACAATGAGGGTTATCCCGTCTGAAGGTAGATTGGCATAAGTAGCATTAACAAAAACCGCTAATTGGTCGGCAATGACTAATTTCTTAAAGAACCCCCACAGCATTCTCTCCAACCCCCGTCTAACATTCCTAGGATTAAAATCGTGTTGGAGTTTAAATTGGGGCAATAAATGACCTGGTCTTTCTATCGGGCCAGCCACTAATTGGGGAAAGAACATGACATAAAGAGCGTAAGTTAAAAAATTATTTTCAGCTGGATATTTACCACGGTAAACTTCAATGACATAACTTAGGCTCTGGAAGATATGAAAAGATAGACCGAGGGGCAGGGCAATCAAAATAAGAGCAGGAGAATAATTCCAATGTAAAAAGTTTGCTAAATCAGAAATATTGGTGTTAAAAAAATTGAAATATTTGAAAACAAATAGAATTCCAATGTTGGCGAGAAGGCTAAAAAATAAAAAGATTTTTCTGTTTGCCCCTTCTTTGGTGGCGATGGTTTTGGCTAAAAAGAAATCGGTCGTAATTAAGAAAAAGAGGATAAGAATATACTTTGGCACAAAGGCCATATAAAAGTAAGAGCTAGCCAGCAGAAGGAAGATTAGCCTAAAACGGGATGGAATCAAATAGTAAAAACCGACGACAATCGGAAAAAAGATGAGAAAAGAAAAAGAGTTGAAAAGCATACTATAAATCTACCATCGTCATATTGGGGATAGTAATAGCTTTTCCGTCCGCATTGGTTATTTTATTATTAACTAAATCCTTAATCACCCTTGCCACTTTTTCGGGATCGGTAATGTCGCTAGACTCACTTTTTTTCTGAATAAATTCTATAATTGATTTTGGTAAATCACTATTCAATCCACCCGGCATAAAGGCTGGCAAAACACCATAAACACGAGTTGATTTTTTTTGGCACTCAGCCGTTAAAACTTTTAGGATCCCTCGTAGAGCATATTTTGCCGGGAGATAAGAACCACTGGGTGTGACGGTGGCATTAGGGTTGATGGCTTGTGACATTATGCCGATAATGGCACCGTCTTTCTCTATAAGAGGATAAAAAGATCTAAACAAATTAAAGCCCCCAGCCACGTTTACTTGTATTTGAAGATTAAAGTCTGTGTCGGATAAATCTAAAAGTGGTTTTCGGATGAGCGGGGCTGATGCCGCATGAATAATCGCAAAAATTTTACCAAATTTATTTTCGATATCTTCCGCTATTTTTTTTATAATCTGAAAATCAGTTATATCAGCTTGAACAACATAAACTAAATCATTATCGGCAAAATCATTATGATTATCTAATCCGATTGCAATTACAGCCAAGTTAGTTTCTGTTAGAACTTGAATAATCTTTTTTCCTAAATAACCTGTTCCGCCGGAAATTACCACTATTTTCATATTTGACCACAACTTTTTGTTCATAGATTTAAAATTCTGGCATAAACAGACCCAGTTACTAGTATCTCTGTACCTTGTTTTATGTCAATTGCGAGTTCAATTAATCCTGTTGTCTGGCTTTTAGTGATAATGGTTCCCCTAATAATAAGTTTATCTCCAATAAAAACTGGTTTTTTAAATTCGAGAGATTCTTTGATGAGTAGGGCTCGTTTGCCTGGCAGTTCCATCCCAACCAATCTGGATACTAAAGATCCTAAATACATACCATGGACGATTCTGTTCCCAAACTGTGTTTTGGAGGCATAATTTTCATCGAGATGAAGGGGGTTGTAATCTCCGCTAATCTTTGCAAAATTAATAATATCTTCTTCTCTTATTTCTACTTCAAAAAATGCAAAATCTCCGATGGTGATGTCGTCAATCGAAAGATCTTTAGGTGTCATGTTTGATTATTTTTTTCGATCCCCAATGATCTTACGCAAATCGCCCAAACATTGGGCATTGATGACTTCGTCCATACTGAAGGACATATCATATTGTTTTTCCAGCTCGGCGACAAAGAGCAAGTAGTTCATTGAATCCCATTCCGGAATATCTTTCGGGGATAATCCATCCCTGATTTCTGGTTCCGGTATCTTAAACATTTCGCTAGCTATTTTATTAAATGTTTTCATATTGTATTTTAATCCACGGTGAAAAATGTGGCGTTTCTAATATAACATATTCTCTGTTATTAAAATGCTTAGAGATAAATTCTTGAGCCGGGATATTTTTCTCGGTAGCTTTAAAAGCGATAGTTATGCGTGCTACTCCTTGTTCTTTGGCTTGGCCGACGATCGTTTGCCACAAAGCATCCTCGACTCCTCGGCCGAAGACCCGACAACTCATGAGGAGAGAATTTATTTCCCAGTTTGTGCCGTCTTGTTTAATCAAGGCAAAAGCGATGACGCCATGATCGCCAAATTTGTCTAGAAGTTTGGTGTGAAAAACGTGATAATCTGGATTCTCAATAAAAGATTTAATCTCTGTTTCTGTCAGTGGTTGTTTGTTGGTATTAAATTGGTTAGTTTTTTCGGTTAATTGTGATAGACGAGGCAAACAGGATTGGTTATCTTGATAAACAGAAAGTTCCATCGCCAGACTCGTTAAAAAAGCTTCTTTATCGGCATAATTTTTTTCTTCTTCTTTTCTCAATCTTTCTGTCACATATAAATTACCGCGCATTTTATCTTCATCGGTGATTATTTCGGTGTCAAAGTAGGGCAGAGCATTGAGAAATCGAACATATTGAGTTGGGTCAACAGGCAATTCTGGTGTCTCGACAGCAGGCAATAAAGCCTTAACCAGTTCTCGATTAGCGGGATCGTCGTCCAGAAAGACCATTGAATCTAGACCAATGTTTAATTCCGCGGCTAGCTCTCTTAGATTTTGGGCTTTATCATTCCAGTTGATGCGAGTAGCGGCAAAATGATGGTCTTTTAAAATCATATTGGGGTGAGTCCGAATAACCGCTAAGGCCTCTTCTGGGTTGTTTCGGCTGTTGATAGCCAGGATTATCCCCCGATGATAAAGATCGAGTAAGGCTTGCTGAAAAGCGACAAAACTATTACCGGGCGGGGTCAACGATAAGGCCAGACCTTGAAGCCCGTCTTCACCGGCTACTCCTCCCCATAGAGTATTATCTAAATCTAAAACGATACATTTTTTGGCGGTCATTTTTTTAGAGCGATAGCAATGGCTAATTTAGTTGTGTGACTGATAGAGATGGCGATAGATTTTTGCTGACGATTATTTAGCCAAGCCGTTGGCCGGCCATTTTTTTCTCGCCTGATTTCGAGTGAGGAAAATAAAAGATTGTTTTGGCCTAAAGTTTTGTAAACCGCTTCCTTGGCGGCCCAAGTACCGGCTAAATGTGGCCCTGGGTCTTTGAAAGAAAAACAATAATCCAGTTCTTTTTGGCTGTAATTATTGAGCAAAAATTTATTGTGCCGATTCTTTTTGATGGTGGGAAACCTTTTTATTTCCACCAGATCAATTCCTAATTCTTTTAAACTCATATTTGGCAATCTTAACTTGGGCTCAGCCTTTTTGCAACGCTATCAACCAGAAAAAATGCCGGTCAAGGACAGCCAAAAGCTATGGGCAGACCCCCATCGTAGCCATTGACACTCACTCTAAATAGGTGTATAATAGAAGATAGACACATCGTGGCTTAAAACAGGGGTTTTAGGTTTAGCGGTGTAAAAAATTGAAAAAAGAAAGGAGATCGTCATGGGTCCAAAAAAGGCCTGGCTAGTCTGTAAAGACCCAGGCGGAACTGCCGGTATTTTGCCGGTCGCGCGCTGTCTGCGAGCAATGGGCGTTTCGGTTCTGGTCGTTGCCACCGGCAAGGCCAAAGATTTGGTCACCGACGAAGATGGGCCATTGGTCCGTTGTGATTCTTTGGTGGATGGGCTGTTGTCCCAGGTGGATAGACTACCCGACGTCATCGTGACGAGCATGTGCTCGCAAGGTGGACTCGGGCGAGATTTGACCCTGCAGTATAAAGGTCAGATTCCCATTGTGGCCCTCCAGGATTTCTGGGGTGCGCGTCTGCTGACCGACTGGCTTGTCGCCAGGCCGGACATCATCTGCGTCAATGATCAGGTCGGGGTAGGGTTGGTCCGAAAGGCCTGGCCAGATTTCCCCTCAAACGGGATCAGGGTCACGGGCTTTCTGGCGTTGGACAAGTATTCATCGCCCGCCCTTCGTAATGGCTTGTCGGATCAAGCCCAACAGTTGCGGGAGCAAGTGGGTGTTCTCGACGATCAGCCCCTAGTGCTGGTCACTGGCCAACTTCAGTCGGTCGGGGAATTGTTTGAGGCGGTGGTTGATTCTCTCAATGCCACCTCTGTCCCCACCAGTCTGATGGCCAGCACTCATCCGCGGATGGTCGAAGAAGAGGCCAAACGTTGTCGGCAGGCTCTCGAGGGCTTCCGCGGTCAGCAAGTTAGTCTGCCCCCTGGCACGCCATTTGAAGTGGCCATTGCCGCCGCCGATCTGGTGGTGGCCATGTACTCGACCACCTTGGTCGAGGCGGTCTGCCTAGGGGTACCGGCGATCTCGGTGCTTTTTCCCGCTTCCGGTCAGAGACACTTGGAAGACGATACCGGTGGGTTACTGACCGAGTTTCCGCTTACTCCCTTGGGTTTGTGCCCGAGGGCGACCAGCCGGTTGGAGCTTAACGCGCTTATCCATTCGGTGGTGACCGGTCAACACCACCCTCCTGCGGTCTGGGCGCCGTCCTGGTTGGATGGCCAAAACGTCAAACGGGTGGCACAGGTCATCTGCTCGGTGTTCTAGAGGATTCTGGCTATGGTCAGATTGTAAGGTCGTCTTCGCTTCGGTGAAGACGGCCTTTTTTATTAAATTTTTCTAGACCTTTTGGCTGTAAGGTGGTATATTTGAGCTGTTTTTCATCAAGAGGCGAGTAAATTTTATGACCGAAGATAACCAAAAAAAGCTACTCGGTATTATCCCCGCTCGGGGTGGTTCCAAGCGTCTGCCGGGTAAAAATGTTAAAGATTTTTTAGGTAAACCACTTATCGCTTGGACGATTGAGACGGCTTTGGCCAGTGGGGTTTTTGATCGGGTGATTGTTTTAACCGACAGCGAAGAAATTGCCACGGTGGCTCAAAAATATGGAGCGGAAGTGCCATTTATGGAGCCAGCCGAGTTGGCTGGGGACACGGCCTACGTAGCCGAGGCTTTACGTTATGCTTTGCAAAAATTGGCTGATGATGAAGGTTATGAACCGGCTAATTTTATTATGCTTGAACCGACGGCTGTTGGCCGAGAGGAAAAACATCTCCAGGAAGTGGCCAAGATGCTCTTTGAGCGAGAGGATTTTGATTCTCTCTTGGGAGTTTCTGAAGTTCCCGGTCATGTCAGCCACTTGAAACAGTTTGATATTGATGACAATGGCTTTATTGGACGAGTCAGTGACCGGGCTTCACTTAAAGATTTAATTCACCGAAACCAAGATGTGCCTAAGTCATATTTTGCCAATTCGGCCATTTATGGCTTTCGTCGTCGCAATTTATTTGAAGGTGAAAAAAATCTGTGGGGGGACCGCACCTATGGCTATTTGATGGACAGAGATAACTTGTCTGATATTGATACCGACGAAGAGTGGCTGGTGGCTGAGGTTAAAATAAAAAGGAACCTAAAAAGAGGGGAGGATAGTTGTAGTATTTGATTTTTTATTGTATGGTTCAGGACAGTCTGATCTTTTCAACTTAAGCCAATCCCTAGAAACTAGGGAAAAAATAGCGGAAGGAGTTCCCGATGAAGAAGATAACCTTGGTTGCTTGTCCCTGGATTTTCCATGGGCCGGCGGAGTTTATGTCACAACAACTAGGCCTTGGTTACATTGGGGCCTATGCCGAGATGATGGGACATAAAGTGGTGGCGTTTATTGACCCAATGGTGGCTGGCGGGATGTCTCATCTGACACCGCTGACCACTAAGTATCAGCAGACCAGCCGTGTTGGCTACTCTGATTCATGGATTGTTGAGCGCATACCAAGCGATACTGATGTCATTGGTATCAATGCTCCCTTCACTGATTCGCGGTTGACTCTTTACCCGCTGATCCGAAAGATCAAGGAAAAGTTTCCTTCTATTCCGGTGATGGTGGGCGGAGTTTTGGCTACCACCCTGCCTCGCCAGGTGATAGCAGAAAGCCTGGCGGATATTGCCATTAAGGGAGAAGGGGAGGTAGCCTTTTCTCGGATTTTGAATGACGAACCTTGGAAATCGATTCCGGGGCTAGTCTTTCGTCTTCCGGACGGCACCATCTATGAACACGATCAACCCGGACAGCAATTACCGGTGGGTCAAATTCCGTCACCGGGTTACAATTTTCGTCCCATGGGGGAATACACCAAATGGTCGCCACGAGGCAACCGTGGTGACCGGACCTTATCCATGGTTTCATCTCGCGGTTGCCCCTTCACCTGTGAGTTTTGTTCTTCGGCGGCTAAGGGCCAGTATTGGAATCCCTTGGTGGCGGGGAGTATCGTGCAAGAAATCGAGATGTCTATCGAGCACTGGGGCGTCAACCACGTCGAGTTTGAGGACGACAACTTCACCTTTAACGAGGAGCGGGCCGTCGCTATCCTTGAGGCCTTGACCAATCTTCGTCGCCGGGGCGTGCCGATCGCTTGTTCTTTCCCCAACGGGGTGATGATTGACAGGATGAGCGAAGAACTAGCCGGGTTGATGAAATCGGCGGGTGCCGAAATCATCTACCTGCCGTTAGAAAGTGGCGATCCTCGAGTGTTGATGGCCATGAACAAGCCAAACTCCGAAGATCATTTGGATAAAACCATGGAGGTCGCCAAATGGTGCGTGGAAGCCGGCTTGTTTGTTAGCGCCTTTGTCATCAACGCTTATCCTGGAGGAAGGGTCAGCTCGAAAAACTGCCAAGTGGCTTCTGAAAGATATAGTCAATTTCTCTTTGCCGATGAGCAAGAGCTTTTCTTGCAAGGAGAGGACGAGGCGTCTTTTCAGAAGACGATGGCTTTTTGCCAGAGACTGCGCCAGCTGGGCGTTAACGGTATTACACCGTTGATTGCTACCCCTTACCCGGGGACAGGTCTCTACGTAACGAGCGAACGCTTCGACTGGCTGACCTTCGAGGATGGTCACGACGTCCTGATTACCATGTCATACTCCTCTGTGACACCGGGCTTGATTCAATTGGAAACGCCGTGGTGTTCTCAACAGCGAGCCTACGAGCGGTGGAAGGAGATGATGGAGGAATTCCCCGCCTACCACAACATCCGCAAAGAATGAATCGGGGAGAAACGTCTTTTATCGCAGTGGCGAGCCACAAGCTCGCCACTGCGATTTTTCTTTTTGGAATTTTGATGGTATATTTCTTTACATTATGGATAATATCCAATTAGGTAAATTTACTATTGGTCAGGGACAGCCGGTATTAATCATCGCGGAAATAGCCTGCGAACATGGGGGCAATTTGGAGTCAGCCAAGCGCTTAATCTTAGCCGCTAAGGAGGCCGGGGCTGACATTGCTAAATTTCAGCTCCATGTTCCGTCAGCTGAGATGGTGGCCGGTAAGATTAAGTTCTGGGCCGGTTCGATGGATGATATTTTGCGAGAGGTTAATTTTGCCAAGCTGGAAGATCATCAAATACTGAAGAACTTTTGTGAAGAAGTCGGTATTCAATATCTTTGTACCCCATTTTGTATTGAAGCTTCAGATATTTTAGAAAAATTAGGTGTCGATGGTTATAAAATTGGTTCTGGTGAATTGACCAATTTACCAATGCTAAGACATATTGCGCGAAAGAAAAAACCGATGATTGTTTCTACCGGTATGAGTACTTGGGAGGAAATTGTCGATGCGGTTAAGGTTCTCAAGGAGGAAAATGTGCCTTACGCTTTGCTCCATTGTCTGTCAGAATATCCACCAAATTATAATAATTTTAATTTGAAGCTTATCCCAGAATTGGAAAAAAAGTTTGGTATTCCGGTGGGTTTTTCCGATCACTCCACCAGTGTTTATCCCGCGGTAATGGCAGTGGCTCTGGGGGCCAAGATAATTGAAAAACATTTTACTATTCGTGAATTACACGGCCCTGATGATCTCGTCTCACTTGATCCAGAACAGTTTAAAACTCTAGTTTCAGCCATTCGCGATACTGAAAAATCACTAGGTTCGGAAAAGAAAGTTTCAGTTGATGAACAAGTCGTTAGGGATTGGGCACACCACAGCGTGGTAGTGTCTCGAGAGATAAAAGCCGGAGAAATTTTTTCTCTAGACAATCTTGTCCCAAAAAGACCGGGGAGCGGTATCCCGGCCAAATTTCTTGACCCACTTTATGCTGATAAATTGATTGGGAAAAAGGCGACGAGAGACCTGCCGGCCAATACTATCCTCACCTGGGAAGATGTTGCTTAATAATGCTTTTTGTGGTTGTATTTAGGAATTCAGGGCTGGTTTGACTATGATCAAAAAGAACAAAAAAAGAACTATTGCGATTATTGCCGGCTCACGTGGTGAGTATGGTTATTACCGACCGATTATTCGGGAAATCATCAAGAGAAAAAATTTGGATTATGCCATCATTGCTTCCAATATGCATGTGCTGGATTCTTTTGGTTCCAGTATCAAGGAGATAAAGAAAGATAATTTTAAAGTTTTTGCGTCAGTTTTTAATACCTTTGATGGTTATAATCATTTGACGATGGTTAAATCATTGGGCGTATTTATGCTTCAGTTGCCAGAAATTTTAAAACAAATGGGGGCGGATATTATTTTACTGGCGGGCGATCGGGGGGAACAGCTGGTCGGGGCAGTGACGGGGGCTTATACCTATACGCCGGTGGCTCATATTCAAGCGGGTGAAGTTTCTGGCAATATTGATGGCACAACTCGCCACGGTATCACCAAATTTTCTCATATTCATTTTGCCGCCAATAAAGATGCGGCTGACCGAGTCATAAAAATGGGCGAAGAAAAATTTAGAGTTCACAACGTTGGTGCCCCGATGTTAGATGAATTAGTTAGTGGTTTTACCACTCCCAAAAAAGAAGTTCATAAAAGATTTAATTTAGACGAAGGAAAACCGATTCTGCTATTTGTTTACCATTCGGTGACGGAGGAATTGGCGGATCTCAGTCACCACATGGACGAAATAATGTCAGCTCTTAAATCATTTTCTTATCAAGTGGTGGTGATCTTAAATAATTCCGATGCCGGTTGTAACGTTATCCGCCAAAAAATTGCCGAACACAAGACACCTCTGATGAACATTTTTCCCAATGTTACCCGTCAAGATTATGCTGGCTTAATGGCGGTAGCCGACGCGGTGGTCGGTAATTCCTCGAGCGGTATTTTAGAAGCCCCAACTTTTAAATTGCCAGCCGTTAACATTGGCAATCGACAAAAAGGCCGGATGCAGTCTACCAATGTCATTAATGTGGGCTATGAAGCCGAGGCGATTAAACGGGCAATCAACAAAGCCTTATCCCCCAAATTCAAACAAATAGTCTTAGCTTGCCAAAATCCTTATGGCGATGGTCGGTCAGCCAAAAGGATCGTCGATATTCTCGAATCGATAACTATTGATGATAAACTATTAATCAAGCGTATTTCTTATTGATAAAATCGCTATGTCTAAATTTGATTTTAACAACTCTGTCTATGTTATTGACGAAGGGGCCTCCCTTGGGGTGGCGATGGAAAAAATTACTCTGAACAAGCGTGGAGCGGTGTTAGTGGCCAACAGAGACCGGGTGCTAATCGGGGTCGTCTCAGACGGAGATATTAGACGATCTCTGCTCAGTCAGGCCACCATGATTACCCCCATCACTAAAGTGCTTAACATGAACGTGGTATCAATTTCTAAAGATGAAGATACTGCCGAGCGTAGCCAGGACATATTTAATGAAAAAACCGTGGTCAATATTATTCCGGTTGTTGATGGTAAAAATAAAATAGTAGATATCATCGTGCGTGGCTAGGATCCCTAAAATTTTTATAGATGAAAATTATTTATCTTAGCGAACTCCGTCTGCCGACCAAAAACGCTCACGGCTTCCAAATCATGAATATGTGTTCGGCTTTGGCTGGGCGGGGTGAAGAGGTCGTCCTGTTGGTTCCTTGGCGACATAATCTTTTAAAGGCGGAGCCCTTTGATTTCTATCAGCTACCGAGGACTTTTCGGATTAAGAAATTACCGGCTATTGATTTATATCCCTTTCGTTTTATCCCAGAAAAATTGTCTAGCCTGCTACATATTTTTTCTTTTTTAGTGGTGGCCAGATTGTATCTTCTCTTCATCGCTTATGATGTTTTATACACCAGAGAATCATTTATTGGCTTATTTTTTAAAAATTTTTGTCTAGAAGTTCATATGCCCGAACAGAAGAAAAGATGGGGTTTCCGGCCTGAGAAATTTGTTGTCTTAAATAATTACATCAAAGAAGTCTTGGTGGCGGGTGGAGCAAAAGCTAAAAATATTTTAATTGCTCCCGATGCAGTTGATTTAGCGGTCTTTTCGGCGAGAACCAAAGAAGTCGCCCGTCAACATTTAGGTTGGAATGATCAAACTCTTCCCGTTGTCCTCTATTGTGGCAATTTTAAAGCTTGGAAAGGGGTAGATACCGTCGCTGACGCAATCAAGTTGCTACCCGAGGCTTTGATTGTCATGATTGGGGCGACTAAAGAAATGGACTTGAATCGGATTCAAAACAAGGTTATTGATTTACCAAACGTTTTAGTGGAGGGGTTTAAACCGCACGAAGAAATACCGTGGTATTTAGCGGCAGCTGATATTTTACTTTTACCCAATACTGCCCATGATGATAATTCTAAATTTTATACTTCCCCCCTAAAACTTTTTGAGTACATGGCCTCGGGTCGAGCGATTGTCGTTTCCGACCTGCCGTCACTTCGAGAGATATTAAACGAATCAAATTGCGCTTTTTTTGAGGCGGATAACCCCGCTAGTTTGGCAGTGGCGATTAAAAAAATATTAGCTGACCATGGTTTAGCCGAAGTTCTTGCCACTCAGGCCTTGGCTGATGTCCAAAAATACACTTGGGAGAATCGAGCTAAGTCTATCCTCAATTTTATCGGTCGGTAAGAATAAATCAGATATGTTAGTATAACTCGTTTCCCTGCGGTCTCTGCCGCAGGTCCGCTAAGGAAAGTTTGAAAACCGTTGGTTTTCAAATATACTTGCCTCATGACGCACAAAGGTTACCACTGTGCCTATGATACCCACTACCACATC
>Ga0208375_1003696_pt1 | contig 12722 bp, 12 predicted proteins | sample RifOxyD1_FD_184038 | JGI IMG/M metagenome (GOLD analysis project Ga0208375, IMG submission 184038) | Soil microbial communities from Rifle, Colorado - Rifle Oxygen_injection D1 (SPAdes) | ecosystem: Environmental > Terrestrial > Deep subsurface > Rock core/Sediment | place: Rifle, Colorado... | reverse complement strand
CGAGCATTCACGCTGGAATTCAAAAAACCGTTTGCCTTCCTCGCCGCACTGCATTCCGCCGCACCCGAGTTCGCCACTGTGGGCCCGGATTCCGACGAAAACGCAAAATGGTGGACCTGAGCGGATTCGAACCGCTGACATCTACATTGCAAATGTAGCGCTCTACCAACTGAGCTACAGGCCCAAGAAAGCAGATTATACTCAATTTTCATTCATACCGCAAGGCTTCAATCGGGGACTTTTGTGATGCTTTGTAGGCGGGGTAAATGCCAAAGACGAGGCCCGTAAGGGAAGAAACGACAAACGCAAGAATAATCGCCGACATGGGGAGCTCAAATGAGTACGTCGGATCGGCAAATGTTGTTACGCCAAAGTAGATAAGCGTGACCACCGCGGCTCCGAGTGCGATACCGATGAGTCCTCCAAATAATGTGAGAATCATCGATTCGATGAGAAATTGGCGAATGATATCAGTACGCGTGGCGCCGACTGCCTTGCGCAGGCCGATCTCTTTGGTTCTCTCGATTACCGAGACGAGCATAATATTCATAATACCGATGCCGCCGACCAGGAGGGAGATCATCGCGATCGCCGTCAGAAATAGGGTCATGACACCCGTTATCGTGCTGAGTATTGCAACGGCATCATCCAATGTCTGAATGGTGAAATCGTCCTTATCGGGGTCGGTGATGCGGTGGTTTTGTCGAATGACCGAATTAATGCGTGACTTTACGAACTCGAGCGTGTACTCAGGATTAGCTTGGACCGTAACAAAGTTATAGTGATCAATACCGAGCATTTGTTTCTGTGCAACCGTAATGGGGATGAGAACAAGATTATCTTGATCAACGCCGCCGGGCCCGATGCCCTTCTTTTCCAAAATTCCCACGACACGAAAAGCGAGATTTTTGAAACGAAATGTTTTACCAATCGGGTCCTTGTCGCCAAAAAGTGTATCAGCAATCTTTTCACCAAGTACGGCGACATGATTCAGTCCCACGACATCTTGTGCATAGAACGGTTGTCCCCGCACAACATTGAATTCTCGCACGGAAAAGTATGTTTCTGTTGTGCCGCTGAAGGTCGCGGTCGTGTCGTTGTTCTCGTAGACTGCTTTTGCTTGGCCCCGTACCTCGGCAGCGGCGGAAAGAATCGAGGGCTCATGGAGCAGTGCATCCAGATCTTCCTTTATGAGAGTTTTAATAACGATTCCTTGTACGGACGGCGGTGATTGAAAACGTGAACCTTTCGTTGCCCCGGGGATCACGAATACTAAATTTGACCCGATGCTTTTGACTTGACCGAGGATAAAATTTTGTGCCGAAGCACCCACTGACATCAAAATGATTACCGACGAAATGCCGATAATAATGCCAAGCATAGTGAGTGCGGTCCTCATTTTTGCATTGCGGAGACCTCGTACCGAAGTTTGTATCGAATCTCTGATTTGCATATTACTTGATCAACTCATTAACCTCCTGAATGCTCTGGATGCGGGTGTCCGACTCGATCCGACCGTCCTTGACCTGAATAAGCCTATTGGCAAATGAGGCTGTCGATTTCTCATGAGTAACCAATATAACCGTGTGTCCAGACCGGTTAAGCCCGGCAAGGATACTCATAACTTGTGCTCCCGATTTTGAGTCAAGATTACCGGTCGGCTCATCCGCAAAGATAATATCAGGATTGCAAACAAGTGCGCGTGCTATCGCGACACGTTGTTTCTGCCCGCCGGAAAGGGTACTCGCCTCGGCGTGGGTCTTGTCATCCAGGCCGACCTCGTGAATCGCTCGCTCAATACGTGCGCTGCGCTCGCTCTGACGGATTTCATTGTACATAAGCGGGAGCTCGACATTCTGATACACCGTCTGTCTTCCGAGCAGGTTAAACGCTTGGAAGACAAACCCCATGCGCTCATTGCGCATATGCGCGAAGTCATTTTGGTCGAGATCCTGGACATTTACTCCCGCAAATATATATTTTCCCGAAGTAGGAGTGTCCATAAAACTGAGAATGTGTAACAACGTCGATTTACCGGAGCCGGAGGGCCCCATGATAGAGACAAATTCTCCCTTCTCTATTGTAAAGGAGACAGAGTCAAGTGCGACTGTTTCTCCGCCGTCCGTATACACCTTCGAAACACTCTCGAGCCTAATCATTTTTAATGCCAATATTCAGTACCTTGTCCCCATCGCCCACGCCAGAGATGATCTCGACAAAGCCCTCGGGACTGCGGATCCCGGTTTGAATTGGAACCTCACGATATCCTTTCTGCATCGTTGTATCGACGAGCCGAACAAATTTACCCGCATCATTCTCGAGAATTGCATATTGAGGAAGTGAGAGGACTTGTTTTTTGGTAATGGTTTGTACGCGCAGGTTCGCCGTCATACCACTCTTTACGCGAGCATCGGGCTTGTCGAATCTCACCGTCGTCTTAAAGTTTACCACCCCGTCAATGATTGTCTCTGCCGGGTCGATAAGTATAACTTTGCCCATGAACGTTTCGCCCGGGAATGCATCAAGTGTAATGATGACCGTATTACTTAATGCGATACTCCCGACGTCCGTCTCGGGAATGTTCGCTTCGATGTCATATGCATTCACGCTGACCACACGTATGAGTGGCGCGTTTGCGCCTGCAATCTCACCAACCTTCGCATCGACAAGCGATACGATGCCCGAAGCCGGAGAACGCATAACCGTGTCAGCAAGAGCAGAACGAAGTTGCGTAACTTTGGCCTCTGCTGAAATCAAAGTGCTCTCCTGTGCGAGAATTTTACTTTGTGGTGTTGCCGCTTTGTCGAGGGCAAGAGTCCGTTCTTCAATGGTGAGTGTTGCGCGTGCGGATCGCACAGAGTCTTCATCGGTTGATACGGCGCTAATGGCGGCCTGCACATTGGTTCGCGCGGTGCTGATATCGGACTTCCAGGCGGTGAGTGTCGAAGCGGTGACACTCCCTGTTTGTGCGACCTGGTTGAGCGCAAGCGCAAGTTTGTCGAGCAATGTGGCAATAAGAAGCAGATTCTTCTTGACGAGCTCAGATTTGTATAACACAACATCGCTTGTATCGTTTGGCGCGGGAAGGAGAGTCGGCCAGTTATTCAGTGCGGTTTCCGCGGCAATACGTGCCTGTACGATTCCCGAGGCCATTTGCGGATCAACTGTAAAGGCGAGCTGAGGGTTGCTCGTTCGTCCGTTCGACAACATCGAATCTGCCTTACTATGAACTGCATCATCGGCGGTCGTGAATGAGCTATTCATACTATCACTCAAAGCATTCTGGGTATTTCGCACCGTACTCTCTGCGCCCCGAACCCGTGCTTCCTGCACGGCGATTTCCTCCACCCGGACGCCGTTTCGTAAGTCTTCGAGTTTCGCCTTTTCGACAGCTACGTTTGCCTCAGCCTGACTGATTTGCGCAACGATCTCTCCTTGGTCAAGGCTTGCGAGTATATCCCCCGTGTCGACCCTGCTGCCGATATCAACACGTACCGAGGTGATCCGTCCAGTTTTTGCAAATGCGAGCGAGAGATCTTTTGCCGTTTTGACACGCCCGGTTACCGCCACTTCCTGGGCAAGATCCATGCGGGTTACTATAATCAGATCACTCGTAGTGGAATCTGCCGGCTTCCATATCGTTAGCCTTGATACGATGAGACCGAGTACGATACAGCCCGCAAGCACCAGGAGGTATTTTTTCATGAAAGTGAGAGAATTATCAAGGTACACATTGTATGCTCCTTGCAGTATAAAAGCAACAGCGGTATCATGGGTAGCATGATGCGTAATTTGAAGGCATGAACATATCTTTTTTTGGTGTACGCGACAGCGAATATCCGCTCCTTACGAGCTCGCTTGTGTCACAGATACCCAATGCACACGTCCGGGTGCACCGTGAGCATTTGACTCCCGATATCAAGCTTGAGAATTTTGATGATGAGGTGATTTCGGTCTTCGTTGATTGCATCGTCTCTAAAGAAGTCATCGGCCGATTTCCTAATCTAAAATTGATTGTCGCACGTTCAACTGGTTACGATAATATTGATAGTGCCGAATGCCAAAAAAGAAACATTGTCGTGTGTACGGTGCCATCATATGGGGAGCATACGGTCGCGGAGTTTACGTTTGCGCTCATTCTGGCACTCTCTCGAAAAGTATTTGACTGCGTCGCACGAGTAAAGAGCACACATGACTTTACCAAGGACGGACTCACCGGTTTTGACTTGTGTGGCAAAACACTCGGCATCATCGGCACGGGTAAAATCGGCCAGCATGTTGCACGCATGGCACAGGGGTTTGAAATGCGTGTCGTCGCATACGATACATTTCCACGAAATGAACTTGCTCTACAACTCGGTTTCACCTATGTCCCTCTGGACGAGCTTCTTGCGAGGAGTGATGTTGTCACACTGCACGTACCGCATATACCAGAGACACATCATTTGATGAATGCCGAGAATTTCACAAGGCTCAAAGCAGGCGCATACATTATTAATACGAGTCGGGGTGGTGTGCTCGATACCATAGCGCTCAAAGCGGGACTTATGAGCGGTCATGTTGGTGGTGCGGCTCTTGACGTTCTCGAAGAAGAGTCTGGTACGATTGATCAAGAACTTCTCAATATTCCCAATCTCCTCATCACGCCACATACGGCATTTAATTCACGCGAGGCGATCGGACGCATCCTTGCCACGACCATAGAAAATATTATTGCATTTCAAAAGGGTACTCCGCAAAATACGGTACATTAAAGTATGAAAGAGGTTGAACCTTTTGATGCCTAAGGTTCAACTTCTGGAATCCACCAGATAAACAAAAAATTCCCTTCTCGTAGATAGGGAATTTTTTGTTTCGCGAAACTTTCGCTACTTATCGCTTCTTTGACTTCTTTGCACCTTTCTTTGCGACTTTCTTCGCTGCTTTCTTTTTGGCTGCCATGTTTTTCTAAAATTATTTCTTTGTAATAATTCGACCTCTTAATTATTACATTTCTTGTATCAATTATCTCACATACACAATTACATACAATGAATTTTTTATGAATTTGTGGATAACTTGAGTTTGGTGTAGTATAAAGCATACTTTATTTTGTATGAATTTTATATCAAAATTATTTGGCAGTGAACACGAGAAATATCTGAAGAGCATTCAACCGCTTGTCGTGAAAATTAATGAGCTTGAAAACAGTTTTGAGCAGCTCGCCGACACTGCGCTCGTAGAAAAGACGCAAGAGTTCAAAAACCGATTGGCAGACGGTGCGACACTTGACGATCTGTTACCCGAGGCGTTTGCGTTGGTTCGTGAGGCAGGTAAGCGCACGCTTGGCCAACGTCGTTTTGATGTACAACTGATCGGAGGCATCGCGCTGCATCAAGGGAAGATTGCAGAGATGCGAACAGGTGAGGGTAAAACCAGTATGGCGACCTTACCGCTCTACTTGAATGCGCTTCCCGGGAAGGGTGTGCATTTGGTTACGGTGAACGACTATCTGGCTCGTCGTGACGCCGTATGGATGGGGCAGGTATATCATGCATTGGGACTTTCCGTTGCCTGCATCAGTCACGACGCATCATATCTGTATGACCCTACACACCAAGAAAAGGACGAACTCCGCGACGAGACCGGATCGTTCAAAGTTGTGTATGAATTTCTCCGGCCGATCAGCCGTCGTGAGGCGTATGCGGCCGACATTACCTACGGCACCAATAGTGAGTTTGGTTTTGACTACCTTCGTGACCACCTCGTCTATGACGCGACGCGCATCAATCAGCGTAGGCACCAGTATGCAGTGGTTGATGAGGTTGACTCTATTCTCATTGATGAGTCGAGAACTCCGCTCATTATCTCTGCACCATATGCCGATTCAGAAGTCCTCTATCAACGGTTTGCAAAAATTGCCGAGTCGCTGCAACCGGTAGAAGACTACACGATAGACGAAAAGCTCAAGGCTATTCAGATAACGGATGCCGGTATCAGTAAGGCAGAAAAGATGCTGGGGTTGGAAAATATGTATACCGAAGGAGGCATCAAATATGTACACCACCTGGAAACGGCCGTGCGTGCGAAGTCATTATATATCGTGGACCGCGAATATGTCGTCAAAGATGGTGAAGTTATTATCGTGGACGAATCAACCGGCAGACTCCAGCCCGGCCGCCGGTGGTCCGAAGGGCTGCATCAGGCAATCGAAGCAAAGGAAGGGGTGCGCGTGCAACAAGAATCACGCACCTTCGCCTCCATTACCTATCAAAATTACTTTCGGCAGTATGAAAAGTTGGCCGGAATGACCGGAACCGCACTTACTTCAAAAGAAGAGTTTTACAAGGTGTATGGCCTTGATGTGGTGCCGGTACCGACCAATGTTCCCGCCCATCGTGTCGATCACAACGATCTGGTCTTCCAGTCAGAGATGGGCAAGTACCGAGCCGTTGCCGCAAAGATCAAGGCCTTGCACGATAAGGGTCAACCGGTGCTTGTTGGTACCGTGTCCATCGAGAAAAATGAACTGCTCTCTGCCTTTTTGACAAAGGAAGGAATTGCACATCAGCTCTTGAACGCCAAAAATCACGAAAAAGAGGGAGAAATTATTGCGCAGGCAGGCCGTCCCGGGAGCGTCGTGATTGCAACCAATATGGCCGGCCGCGGCGTCGATATCATGCTTGGCGGCATGCCGCGAAGCGATGCTGAGTACGAAAAAGTGAAAGCGGCGGGCGGTCTCTTTGTATTGGGCACCGAGCGTCACGACGCACGACGCATCGATAATCAGCTCCGTGGTCGTTCCGGTCGACAGGGCGACCCCGGCGAAACGCAATTCTACCTATCACTCGAAGACTCGCTCATGAGGATTTTTGCCCCGGACTTTACGAAGAAAATGATGACAAGGCTCGGTATACCGGAGGATGAACCGATTGAATTCGGTATGGTATCGAGGAATATCGAAGCCGCACAAGCCAAGATTGAGGGTCTTAACTTCGACGCACGGAAACACCTTTTGGAATACGATGATGTTATGAATCGTCATCGCAAGGTAATCTATGAACGAAGACAAAAAGTCTTGACTGCAACGCTCGACATACTGAAGGAGACGGTTGCCGATATTATGTTGGGTGACGAAGAGATACAAAAAGTAGTTGAGGCAAAAATCTCCAGTATGGGCGAGGCGGCATTCTATACGGTGATGCGTCAGGTGATATTGCAGACGATCGATATGCTGTGGGTTGATCATCTCGAAACGATGGACTATATGCGCTCTTCAGTTCGTTTACGTGCATACGGTCAACGTGACCCACTTGTAGAATATAAACGAGAGGGACTCAGACTATTCCGCGAGCTCGAGGAGTCGTGGCGCGGAGAGGTGATAAAAATCATTCCGGGTCTTGCAACAGAAGGGCTCAAGGTAGAGCAAGAGAAACTGGTAGAAAATGCCGCAGCTGATACAAATAATACGTCATCTGCGATCGAGAGGACACATGCCGGCCCAGAACTCAAACGGAATGACCCGTGCTACTGCGGGAGTGGTAAAAAGTATAAAAAGTGCCATGGGGCTTCCTGAAGAGGCAACATCAAACGGTGGTAAAGTTGCCCATGAACATCTACGGCACTTTAACTGTGGCCGTTGTACGAAGTGGTGGTCGATTGGCGACGCGCCCGATGGTCAAGCGTCGTGGTTTTGTCCGTGGTGTGGAGAAAAGTTTTTGGTCTCATCATGATACCACTACCGGAAGCCATTCAGAGAATACAAGCGGGCGAGATCGTCGTTTTGCCGACCGATACGATTTACGGCCTGTCGTGTGATGCCTTTAATCGTAGTGCGGTGGAACGCATCTTTGATATCAAAGACCGTGGTACACACTTCGCGCTCGTCGTACTCGTCGGGGACCAATCACAGCTCGAGTTGCTTGGTATACAGCCCAGTGAACGCGAGCTCGACCTTATACAGAAATACTGGCCCGGCCCGCTCACGATTGCTTTCAAGACGAATCGTCCAGATCTTGAACACATACACCGCGGACTCGACTCTATCACGGTACGCATGCCAGCGCATGCGGAGTTGCTCCAACTGCTGACAAAGACAGGACCGCTTATCAGTACCAGTGCGAATATTTCCGGCCAACCTCCTGCACACGCCGTAGCCGAGGCGATGCAGTATTTCGGTGATAAGGTGCAGGCATATTACTCAGCGGGAATTTTGCCGGGCTCGCCATCGACGATTGTACGGCTTGATGGGGAGAAGGTTACCATCCTTCGACAAGGCACACTGAGACTATAAAAATATTGTATAATGTTGTCCACCGTTGTTTTTGAAAAAACATCGTTGTATACTAACTGTCTACGAGATATTATTAGTTTTATAAGCTAACACATAACAATGAAGCAGGTCATTTGGGTAATTGTTGTTCTGTTGGTAATCTGGGGCGTATACGCGCTTGCAACAAGCAAGACCGACGCTCCGACAACCGACGGCACGGTGCCCGCAGGAGAGGACTCCTCGGCAACAGACACTTCAGGCACACCCGCTGAAGTAAGCATGGTTGAGGTTTCAGATCAGAAGGCGGGTAAATCAGTTCTTGTCGCCTCATACACCTTGAGTGCGCCTGGATACATCACCGTACATGCGGCAACCGCAGAGAAAACAGCGGGTGCAATCATCGGCAACTCCGAATTGTTGCAGGCAGGCTCGGCGGTCAACGTTGAAGTTCCGCTCACCGTCGCAACGAAGGACGGCCAGAGTGTTATCGTCATGCTTCACCTCGATAATGGTGATGGCAAGTTCGATGGTACGCTTGACCTTCCCGCAACAGCAGCAGACGTCTCAGGCGCTCAGGCTGTAGTGATGAAAACAGTCGCCGTAAAGAAATAATAAGCTGTTTACTGAGAAAGAAAAACATCCTGCCACTCGCGGGATGTTTTTCTTTTTGCTACACTAGCAGAGTTTGAAGTTGCATGTATGAAAATTAGAAAAAACGTTGCACTAGGGCCCTATACACGATTCCACCTTGGAGGGACAGCCGGACATTTTGCGGAGGTCACCAATTGGCGCGATCTACTTCAGGCCGTTACCTTTGCAAAAAAAGAAAGTTTGCCGTACTACATTATTGCCGGCGGGAGTAATCTGGCCATCGCCGATGGCATTTTGCCGGCACTGTTTATTCGGATCAAGGAGTCAACGCGACTTGGTGGCAAGATAATCATTCAGGGCAGACGTGTCCGTGTTGACGCAAGTGTGCAACTCTGGGCACTGGTACAAGGTTTGATGCGGCAAGGGTTTGCGGGGCTCCAACGTCTCTCGGGCATCCCGGGGACGCTCGGCGGTGCTGTTGTCGGCAATGCGGGTGCGTATGGTGTCGAAATTCGCGAATACATCACGCGCGTCAGGGTGTATGACGGCAAGCGCGTACGTTGGATCACGAACGCGGAATGCAATTTTACATACCGCCACTCGATATTCAAAGAAGAACCGTGGCTCGTACTCGAAGCTGAGTTCAAACTGCCAAAAGGTGATCCAAAAGAACTCAAGGCCATCTCAGATGATACGCTGCTCAAACGAGCGAAGTTCAAATGGGATATGAAAACCCCCGGCAGTTATTTTAAAAACATTGTGATACGTGCGTTGCCTGAGAGAATACTCAGAACCTTGGACAGCACAAAGTTCATCGGGGGTAAGGTCCCCGTTGGATATCTGCTCGAGGCGGTGGGATCAAAGGGGTATCGGGTTGGCGGTATTTATGTATCAGACTTTCACGCCAATGTATTTATTAATGATGGCACGGGAAGGTATGAGGATCTCGTTATGCTTATTACAGAACTGAAGAAGCGTGTGAAGGAAAGATTTAACATAACCATTGAGGAGGAGGTACGTCGCGTTGACCATTCACATTTTGCCAAGTAGAATACTACTATGCACGAGTATATCACCACAATAGGGATCGAGATTCACGCGGAGCTTGCAACAAAGTCCGGCATGTTCTGCGGCTGTAAGAACGATCCGAACGAGAAGCGACCCAATGTAAACATCTGTCCGATTTGTACCGCGCAACCTGGTGCACTACCGGTCATTAATAAGGAGGCTGTACGCCAGATGATACGAATCGGGCATGCGGTGGGGGGAAAGATTGCCGACTTTACCGAGTTTGATCGAAAGAATTACTTTTATCCCGATCTGCCCAAAGGCTTCCAGATTAGCCAGTATCAGTATCCCATTGTGTCTGGTGGTGAGTTGCACGGTGTACAACTTACTCGTATTCATCTCGAAGAAGATACTGCACGATCACAGCATTCGGGTAAAGGAGAAGATTCTATTATTGATTTCAATAGGTCGGGTACGCCACTCATGGAACTGGTGACCGAGCCGGTTGTCCATAGCGCAAAAGATACCGCGGATTTTGCCCGCGAACTTCAGCTCCTACTCAGATATCTTGGCGCCTCTGAGGCGAATATGGAGAAGGGTCAAATGCGAGTTGAAGCGAACATTTCCGTGAGCAAAAATCCGGGTAAGCTGGGGACAAAGGTAGAGGTTAAAAATCTTAACTCATTCCGTTCTGTAGAGCGTGCGGTTGACTATGAGGTGAAGCGCCAGACTGCACTCATTGAAAGCGGTGGTACTGTGGTGCAAGAGACACGCGGTTGGAACGACGCCAAGCAAGAAACCTACTCGCAACGCAAGAAAGAGAATTCGCACGACTATCGCTATTTTCCCGAGCCGGATCTACCCAAGCTGTACCTGAGCAAGATTCCCGAGTTTGCAAATCTGAAGGAAACATTACCCGAATTGCCTTGGGAGAAACGCGTTCGCCTGCACGAGAAATACGGGCTTCCGGAATTTGTGACAGAAGTTTTCGTGCAAAATGTGCTGCTCGGGAAATTTTTTGAGGAGGTGCTGGCTGTCGGTGCAGATGCGAAACTCTCCGCGAACTACCTAAGCTCAGATGTAATTGCGCTCATTAAAGCGAAGGCGGGTGGAGAAGTGTCAGATTATGATGTATATATAGAGCAGATGCCGATGCGGGCCGAAGAATTTTCTGCACTTATTACCATGATCAAGTCTGGCGAACTCTCATCTCGTGGGGCAAAGGATGTTCTTGCGCACATGTTCGAAAAGGGTGGTTCGCCGAACGTCATTGCAGAGTCTCTCGGTGTCGTACAAAAAAGTGACGCCGGAGTACTGCAGAAGGTGGTTGATGAGGTCATTCTGACACATGTAAAAGTGTGGGAGGAGTACCAGGCCGGCAAAGAAGCCTCACTGCAATTCTTGATCGGGCAGGGGATGAAGTTGAGCAAAGGCAGTGCCAATCCAGGAGTACTTAAGGACTTGTTTGTCCAAAAACTAAAAACTAAAAACTAAAAACTTTTTTCATGAAGTTAATCTTAGGTTGCGATCATGCCGGTTTTGAATTAAAGGAAAGAATAAAGCAAGCATTGAAAGACAAGGGATATGTTATTGAAGACATGGGTGTAATGACGTATGACCCAAAGGACGACTATCCAGACTTTATCACACCGGTCGCAAGGGCGGTGTCAGAGGACCCAGATGTGTCGCGAGGCATCCTCTTTGGGGGGACGGGCCAGGGAGAAGCCATGCTTGCAAATAGATTTCCTCATGTGCGAGCTGCGGTATTTTATGGTGGACCGATGGAGATAATTTCACTTGCCCGAAAACACAATGATTCAAACATCCTTTCCTTCGGGGCACGATTTATAAAAGAGGACGAAGCTCACGCAGCGATAGACCTCTGGCTCGACACGGTATTTGAGAAGGGCCGACATGAGATACGAGTAAAGGAAATCGATGAATACTCAAAGTAACGTCGAAGTCCACCCGACCGTCGTACCCAATACGCTGGCAGACGTGTTAGAAATGGGAAGGATCTATGCAGATACAAGCGCTACGATACATATAGACATTTCTGATGACGTATTTGCAACAGGTGGTCTGTGGAACAGTCCGCAAGAATTACCAAAAGGGTTCAAGTTTGAGGTTCATCTCATGGTTGCAAACCCAGAAGAAGAGGTGGCGCGGTGGTTTGACGCAAAGCCCGAGCGGATCATCTTTCACCACGAAACATGCAAACATGCGGTGTCGCTCGCAGAGAAGATTATTGACAGGAACAGTATCCCTGCAGTTGCACTTAACCTAGAAACGCCAACCAGTATGCTGGAAGATGTCTATCCTGATGCTATGAACTTTCACCTGATGTCGATCGCACATCTTGGTAAACAAGGGGCAGAGTTTAGTTCGACGGTATACCAAAAGATATCCTCATGCAAAGAACTGTTCCCGGATGCTATACTATCGGTAGACGGTGGGGTACATGAAGGTAATGCAAAGGATCTCGTCCTCTGCGGTGCATCGAAACTTTGCGTAGGATCTGCGCTTGCGAAAGCTAAGGACCCTCGGGCAGAGTATAAAAAATTCCTCGCCGCTCTTTCATAGAGCATGAGTGTACATCTCTCGACAGAAAAAATTAACGAGCTTACAGAGAAAGCAAATGCCATTCGCATTTCTATTATAGAGATGCTGGTCGCCGCCGGCTCGGGCCATTCTGCGGGCCCGCTTGGTATGGCGGATATTTTTACTGCTCTTTACTTTCACATTTTAAAACATGATCCCTTTTTCCCCAATTGGTCAGAACGCGATCGACTCGTGCTTTCAAATGGGCACATCTGCCCGGTTCTCTACGCAACCATGGCGCACGCCAAATACTTTCCTATAGAAGAGCTCC